>Ga0065711_1040819_pt1 | contig 16651 bp, 11 predicted proteins | sample Hoacrofraction12_FD_59098 | JGI IMG/M metagenome (GOLD analysis project Ga0065711, IMG submission 59098) | Hoatzin crop microbial communities from Cojedes, Venezuela - Epithelial fraction 12 v2 (version 2) | ecosystem: Host-associated > Birds > Digestive system > Esophagus > Crop | place... | reverse complement strand
TTCTTCCCTCTGAGGGTGATGGAGCACTGGAACAGGCTGCCCAGGGAGGTTGTGGAGTCTCCTTCTCTGGAGATATTCAAGACCCGCCTGGACAAGGTACTGTGCAGCCTGCTGTAGGTGACCCTGCTTTGGCAGGAGTGTTGGACTAGATGACCCACAGAGGTCCCGTCTTTGATTCTGTTATCTACACGGTTTTTTAAACATCTCCAGGGATAGGGACTCAACCACCTCTCTGGCCAGCCTAATCCAAAGTCTGACCACTCTTTTGGCAAAGAAATCTTTTCTAATACCTAATCTAAACCTCCCCTGATGCAACTTGAGGCCATTGCTTCTCATCCTATCACTAGTTACCTGGGAGAAGAGACCAACACCCGCCTCACTGCAACCTCCTTCCAGGTAGTTATAAAGAGCCACAAGGTCCCCCTTCAGCCTCCTCTTCTCCAGACTAAACAGCCCCAGTTCCCTCAGCTGCTCCTCATAAGACTTGTTCTCTAGACTCCTCACCAGCAACTCAACATCAGGAGGTTGCAGTGAGGCAGGTGTTGGTCTCTCCTCTCAGGTAACTAGCGATAGGATGAGAGACAATAGGCTCAAGTTGCATCAGGGAAGGTTTAGATTAGACATTAGGAAAAATATCTTTACTGAAAGAGTGGTCAGTCATTGGAATAGGCTGCTCAGGGAAGTGGTGGAATCCCCATCCCTGGAGGTGTTTAAAAAATGAGTAGATGTGGCATTTTGGGATATGGTTTAGTAGGAATGGTGGTGTTGGGGTGGATAGTTGGACTTGCTGATCTTAGAGATATTTTCCAACCTATGATTCTATGATTCTGTGAAAACCTCTTTATCAGAACACTTTTGTAGAAAAAAGAAAGCTTTAGTTTCTTAGGGAACTTTTGTTTTCCATAAACTGAAAAATACAGTTCATTCAATTGAAAATCCTCAATGTTTTTAGCAAAAAATAAACCACTAACATTTTTACTAAAAGCTGAAGCTATTTTATTGACAACTAAATTTGTCAAGCTTTTCCTTTTTCTTTTTTTTTAATTTAAGTAATTAAAAACTAGTTAATGTTCATGAAGTCCTGGCCTTTTCCGTCCTTTTTATCTCTCCTTTATCCCTTCTCCACCTCTGTGTTCACCAACATAAATTCATCTAAATTTGAGACCATCATTTTATTTTCTAAGCTTTAATTTTGACTGATACTTTGATGATCAGATATATTTTACAATACTTTAATCAAGGTAAAGCTAAACAAAACTGAATATGACAACTGAGAAGCAATGAGCAATACTTTTGTTCCTGTCCTGTATTTCAAAATTTAGCTTGTTCATGGTTCTTTTGCTAGCGCTTCAGTCGTAGAAGAAAACAAAACCCAAAGTGCTCATGTACGGATTTTGTTTCATAACTACATTCTGAGTGTTTCCTGAGTCAGAAATGTGGGAGGTTTTCCCCACTTCTAGCCTTATTTGTGCTGCTATTATCATGTCTTTAAACTCAGTGAAGACAGAGGAACACAAATTAAGGCAGAGATGTCCTGAGAACATTTTTCTGGTACACCTTCGAGTGGCTCAACTTTAATGAAATGGTTACAAACAAGCATGATGAGTCAACACACGGAAGCCCACACTGCAGAACGTGCCACCTCTCAATTTCAGACCCTGAAAAACAAGGAAGTTTTCATGGCTTCAGACTCCTGGCCATGGGGACAAGACTGCAATACTGATCTGCGGCCACCATTTTCAGGGCTTGTAGGCTCCCTGCCTGCATGTAGACCAAGGTCAAGATATTTTAGTCCTTTAATCATCATTATTTTAACTACACATTTTTTATAAACTTATAGTACAATTTAAGATAGAAGGGAGCCATAGGTATCATTTGTGTCAACCTTCATTATTCAAAGCAAGTCCAATATCATAGAATACACTGCTTTCATGAATAATACCTATTTTAGACCTCAGCTTGTAAGGACTATAACTACTGTCAATTTTATGAAATTAGAAAAATAAGTTGATCTGATCTATTGTAGGAGAGTTTGAGGGAGAAGAGATAAGAAAGAGTAATGGAAGCAAATAACACGAAGACTAGGTTTTCATGAAGCTGTTATAAGTTCTTGTTTCTCCTAAAACATTTGCTGCTTAATGAAAACTTGCAGCTATTCCAAAGTATTCTGGAGTCTGGTTTTGCATTTCCCTTTGTAAGGGACCTTACCACACTGTTATAATTTAAACACTAAAAATTCCACACCAGGAAGAGGCCAGGGGCAAAGTTGCTCTGATTTTTACTCTCCCAGTACTATGTTTTACTACCGTATCCCCTCAGGTCCCTAGGCTGAAACAGATATCAAAGTCAACTTTCCAAATGTATTTTGACAATAATTCAAGCTGTTTTAATGGGGTCTTTTTACATTTTCCATCCGTAGCATATTTAATGTATGAAACCAATTATATGTGAAAATATAAAGTGGTCTGAGTCAATGAAAAAAACAAAGACCACATGTATGCATGAGGAATATAAGCTCTATGTTATTCCTTGCATTTGTCCTACTCAGCTGAATATAAATATAAATTTTTTCAGCTTGTTCAGAAATGTTGTTGGTACTATTTACTGCATTCCCATGTCTCAGCTTTACTCAGAGTAGATGTAAACAATAAATAAAATTATTGTTAAGGTTATTTTTTTAAAAAGTGACTGTTATAATCAGAAAAGTGATGCTATAAAAATGATATCTCAGTGTTTCACATTTATTCTCCCTCAGTGACTTCTTTATCAAATGCACTCATTTTGCAAGTCAAAACAAGATTCCTCTCTCTGCCAGTACTGCAGCTACGCATGTTACTTGGAAAGCAGACAATATTCTTCTCCTCTCTTTTTCAGCGATAAAGATTTTTGAATAAAAACTATACCCATCTATCTGGATGACAGTGCAGAAGGTAAAATGCAAGGCTTTGGGGCTCTGCTTTGTAGGACAGACAGTGGAAACAAGTATTTATAATTAAATGTATGAAAATGATACAAAACCTGAGGCGGGTACTTGGGCTGCCATTTTGTGATTGTCTTGCTGATGGCAGTGCCTTGACTCCAACAGAAGGCCTTGAGGTATGGGAAGCATAAGCATTAATGAAGCAGTGATTTTGAATAGGCTCAGGAATGCTTAAAATAACTGAAATTATATTGAGCAGTTGTCTTCTTAGTCAGCATCTCTAGTGAGCTGATTGAGAACTCAAGACGATATGCTTCAGAGGACTCCCCCTTCCCTCCATTTATTAATTGGAAAAGTAGTATACAGAAAAATTAAGTACTGTTATAAAGGGATCAAGGCAAGCTTTGTAGATGGGAGTCAGGTCTTCTATCCACCATACTTATAACACTGGAAAAAAATAAGTACATACCAGTGACTTTTATGGCATAATTTCTAGTCAACTAGTCAGACCTTTACGACCCTATTTAGCCCTGAGTGTTGTTGTAACAGCAACAACTGTAAATGCAAAAGTAGCCAGGCTTGTGTTAAAATTCTGTGTATTGTGTTGGTTTCCATGTTTTCTGGTGGACTTTTGGCATATGTATAGAACAACAAAGTGAATCCGTAATCAAGGTTATAGATTGTTTTCCAACTTGAATTGCATTCTACCTTCTTCAAAGCAGGCCTATGTGTTTTTCAGAAATCTTGTTGGTCATAGCAAGTGAAATCATGAGTCCTCCTTGCAATTGCTGTACCTGAAAAAGTGTGGGGTTTTTATATCAGATACTGTGCACAGAGAATGACTACTGCAATGGAGACAGAATTACAGTTGCTGTTAAAATACTACTTTGCCTTGCTTTACAATATGTTAGCGTTAGCATTTTTTGGATTTTAGGGTAGTGTATTTGAAATGTATATATATGGTATTAGCTGTTTCTTGATAAGAAATTATGTCTTCCTCTTTGATATGGACAGGGCCAGAACTGACTGCTTGTATAAACCTGAAGACTTCTGTTAGAACAGTGAAGTAAAAACAAATATAAATTTAGAAATCTTTGCTTTGGGAATGACACTTTTTTCTGCCTCATAAATTTCACAATAAAAGGCAGTTCTTACTGTGGGTTTAGAAAATGGAAAATTTAAAAGAGTTACAAATGGCTGTCACATTTCATTTAAAAAAAATTATTTGCTCTAACTTGCTTCCTTTGGATTACTTGGAGTCTTTAAAAGCGAATTCTTTCTGCTACCTATTAGCAATGTAACCTATTGTTTATTAAACAGTCAGGATCAATTTACAAAACTTGTGTTTAAGCAATCATTAAACAGAATAAATTAATGGCATATTATGTGCTGCTTCTGATAATCCAGATAAGACAACAGCAATATGTATCTAATAAATATTTTCAAAGTTTCACAGAACTGGCACTGGAACTACTGCTATATTGCTCATTCTCTCTTTTCTTCTGCACTTACGGGCTAAATTTACACAGCTCTGATGTCTACCAAAATAATAATCTTTTCTTAAATAATCTTAATTTTATCTGAGCTTTTAGCACATCTGTTTGTTATAGTCCAAAATTTACAAATGGCACTTTCCATGGTATACATGGATTCAGTGCAAGCTGTTTAAACATATGTATTTATTTACCTATGGAAATTGTCCCAGTGTCTTGCATGTGTCTGCCTGTGACTCTGAAATTGTATGTGCTCAAATACTTTGTTGAATGTGTGTTTTAGGGAAAGATGGTAAAGCCTTTTGCAGAATCAAACTCAGATTAGCATCAAACATCTTCTAGGTGTTCGTTTACATACGTATCACCCCAGCAGACTTCCCAGGGCTTAACTTCTCTCTTCTTTACTTTCTCCCATCCCATCCTAAACCAGCTTGCTCTTTAAATTTCAGTGAACAAAACACATTGCCTTCTCACAGACATAGTTGCAATTCACATGCTTTGCACCAGAATAAGCAACAAACAAACTGTGTTTACAATGAATGCATTTTACTTTAGAAGTTCAGTCTTAGGCACTGGCACGTTACCCTGAAAATCTCAAAACCTTCAGTTTGCCCTTTCCTTGATTTTTTTCCCTTGCAGAAATCTCTGAGTAAGCTTTTCCTTTTACTACTACTTTTTCTTTCTTTGCAGCTATCTCTCTTTCTCTCTAAATAAGGTAGACAGACACTGACTTGTAGCCATACATAGACCACCCAAATTAGCTTTAGCTCTAATCACAATTCACCTTTCCTGTCTCAAATGCTATTAAAGTTCTGCAAAGCATGTTAATGGCAAACTTGCCAATAAAGTTTCACCATGTTTTTCTGAGCCATGTTTATCTAGTTCATATTACTGGAATTTATGATGCTTTTATAGTGCTGGATCTTTGCCCCCTAATTGCATTTTCTTTCCCCATAACTAACTAACTAGCCTAGGTTAAACAAAGAACAGAACAGCTATAATGAGTAAAAGGAGAAAATCAGATGCAGTGTGAGATACTAGTCACGCAGCACAGCTAGAAACTCAGCCTAGAGGTGCTGTTGATTCAGTTTATCTGTAATACTGAATAAGCTGGAAGCTGTTCTCAGGATCCTGTATTTAAAAACTGAGTACCAAAGAAAGAATTTCAGCCAAGTACTGTCCCACAGCAAATGTAAAAGTCATTTCATTCCTTTTTCATTTCCTCAGATTACAGGCAGTCAAGAATCATACAAAGACAGAAAATCTGTTCTTGGATTTACTCGAATGGGTGAATCAGTTCAGATTAAAGAGGAAACAGTACAAACCTTTGACTGAAACTTCAGCCAAACAAATTCAGTCAGTCTATGATATGAAGGAGTTTAATTAGCTTTGTGTTATTCTTTCTAGCTCATCACGTCATCATTTCTAGTGAAATCAGAATTGAAAATCCTGAAATAACAAAAAAAAAGTTCTAATGTTTTTTCCAAAATCTAGAGGCTCTTTGTAGACATATACCTATGTGTATGCAGGATATTTTTTTCATGTCTGGGTGCATTTGGAAGCAAATGAATGCACAATGGGAAATTATAAGAAATCGTTTTTAAAAGATTTTAAATTGCATGCTGGGGCAGATATGCAAATTAATGATTTGTAAATGAGCTTCTTGATAGAGTACTGGTAGATGGACCCATTCCTTCCTTGCTAGAACTGATGTGAAACGCATGTGTCATATTTAAATCCTAGTATCTACAGAAGAGCTATTATTTGAGTGTTAAACAATTCATTCTATTTAGCTTTCAATACGATATACTATATACGAAAATGAACTAAATCACGAAAGCCAGACAAAGCAGAGTATTGTACAATGTAGTATTTCCCATTTGCAAGCATTTGGGACCTTTCTGAGCTTCTGCTACTAATGATGTTACTGGGCACTGCTGGAATCATTTTTCCAAAAACTTCAGGATTACTTTGATATCAAAATAGATGACAAGTATTCACACACCATATAATAATATTTTTAATTCATAATCTATGATGTTATGTGATGCCATATATTAAATAAAGCGATATTAATTCTGAGTGAAAACATCCTTTCAATGAATAGCAATAAGTTCCCACATGACTGTACTTTTCAGACAAAGGGGGAGGATGTGTAATATACTTCCCTCGTAAGAAAAAAATGTTTTCAAAACCTGATGAGGGAGTTTGCAGGAAGAAATGTCTGGAATGATAAACTGAATACAATCACTGTTAAAATGAAAAAGAGCACAGCAAATTAAAATATTTGTTTAAAATGTGAAAATAAATCCAACATCACTTTTCAGTCTCCCTCATTCCAACAAGGTCATATTTGTTGCCAGCAAGTTTTCTTCCAGTGGGGATGGGATAAAAACTGAGAGCCACGCTGAACACGCTGACACTTTTTCGAGTCAGAATACTGTGGATGAAGTCATGTGTTAAAACTGGAATAGAGAAACATTTCACAATTCCCATCTTGCTCCTGCTAGTACTTTTACTGAAGTCAGAGGGACAAGAAGCAGCGTAAACTAAGCAAAGTAACAGCAGACTGATCATGTCTCGAACTACTTCTTTAACCTGACAGACCCAGAAACCCTAACCCATAGGCCTTTTAGCATTTGTTGCAAATACAGAAAGGCACATCAGACTTCACATTTACACAATTAATTTTTATTCTAGCACAGAAGTAGCAAACAAGAAGAATCTATATCTGTCAATAGTTGAAATTTACATCTGATGGAAAAGAGGCACTTAAAGGCGTAAAGACAGATCTACCTGCTGTCCACTAGATCCCAGCATAGTGGATATCTTTTCAACCAGTTCTTCTTTCCATTACAGTAACTCTGAGTAGCTTCTTGCATCAGACAAGCTCTATGCAGACCCTCCTGTGTTTCTATAAAGGGGCCTTTACTTCCATATCCCTGGAGTCCACACTCTGCTTCTGCTCCTTGTTGCATGTTGGCTCCCTGTACCTCTCAGGGTCTTCAAGGAGGTACTCACATTAGGAAGGCATAACATCGTCTGAAGGCTGGAACTCCTATGAGGTGTAGAGAACATTATTCTGAAGCTGAAGCAAGGTGGTACAGTTTATAACTGTAGGTCCCCAGTAACATTTGTACCAAAACTCGGTATATATGTACCAAAAGAACCCCCCAAAACTGGGGATGCATGAATGAATGCATGCTTAGTGCAATTAAATTCTGCCCAAATAATGGAATTCCATCTCTGATTTTCTGGGTAAACTCCTGTATTAGATAAGTCAAGTCACTTCTATTAAGCTTTTCATAAATGACTCTCCTAATTTCTTATTTTTGGGGTAACCAGTCTGAGAACCTAGGTTCTGTTTTACAGAGATCCTGATTAATTACAGCTGTAATTGGTCATGGGAAACACTTACATATAGACAATGCTTTAAACATGCTAAAGGCTCTGAGAAATCTATATACACTTCTTACTTTCAGGGGGCAAATGGACACTAGCTTCTTCCATTACCTAATGGGCATTTTGAAGATAAATTTGTTACCCTTATAAAGCCAACATTTTTGCAGTACTTGGCTACCTAAGAAAACCAGATGGAAGGCTGATAGGATTTTTTTAAAATATCACATGTCTCTGTGGCTACATATGAATTCTGCACCTGGGATCAGCTGGGTATATGTGTCACCTTCACATATCAGTGGTATGATGGAACAAGAGCCAGAACTGCACCATCTTTGTTCCTCCATTTTTTTTCCCCAGTTTCTGGATGCACTGATTTTCATGGAAAAGAAATGTGGCTGAGCTGATCACAGTATGGCCTTGGTAAGTTCCAATCAGCAAAAGATGGAGAATTCAGGCAAGCAAGACAAGGGGAAGAAAACCGTTCTGTCACCTGAGCAGAATTACACATAGAATCGTAGAATCATTAAGGTTAGAAAAGACCTCTAAGATCAGCAAGTCCAACTGTCACCCCAACACCACCATGCCTGCTAAACCATGTCCTCAAGTGCCATGTCTACACAGTTTTTTAACACCTCCCGAGATGGAGACTCAACCACTTCCCTGGGAAGCCTATTCCAATGCCTGACCACTCTTTCAGTAAAGAAATTTCTCCTAATATTCAATTTAAACCTCCCCTAACGCAACTTGAGGCCATTTTCTCTCGTCCTATCGCTAGTTACTTGGGAGAAGAGACAAACACCCGCCTCACTACAACTTCCTTTCAAGTAGTTGTAGAGAGTGATACAGTCTCCCCTCAGTGTCCTCTTCTCCAAACTAAACAACCCCAGTTCCCTCAGCTGCTACTCATGTGACATGGTGTGGGCAACAGGACACGGAGTGCATACTGAAAATAAACTGTGTATTAACTGGCTCAACAAACACTATCCATCCTCTGCAACGAACGAGACCAGCACCCTACCAAAAAATAGTATGGTAGTAGCAAGACCTGTGGAAAACCAAGCATAACATATGTAGAAAGTGTACATTTAATGCATAAAGCCCTCATATTTCTTCAGACAATCATGGTATTGGCATTTTCTAAATGTTATAACCTTATATGAGGTTTATGTATGTATATACATTAATCATCACATATTGTTTAATAGTTTTACGGAAGTACAAGAGTACTTAGCAATTCAGGAAAGCACAAAGCTCTCCAATTTCATCAGGCATATGTTCAGGCAGACAATAGCTTGTAGTAAAGAAAAATATGATACTCAAACAAAGAACATTACATTCTGTCCTTATTTCACTTAAAACAATAGCCAAACACATTGCTTACAGCAGTCATTTTGGACATTGCCAGGACTCTGGAGAGAGATGGGAAAGCTGCTGGGCAGAGCCGTCAGGTGTACTAATGAGATAAGGGAGCTGGAGAGCTTCTTTGAAAATAGTTGTTGGAGAAGTTAGAAGGGAGGAATACGGGATTTGGGGCTTTTTCATTTTTGGGCCACACATGCTCCAAGAAAGCTTTACATTGCATATCTCAAAGGAATCCACGTAGCATACCTGTAAGAAATACCAAACAATCATAAGCAGTGCCCAGCAACTTCTGATCTCAGTGGATATATGTACTGAGATGATGAAAAGAAAGCTAAATATGAAATTGAATAACAGCTTCTAAAATAAATCACAGTATTCGTTTCAAGTGTAACCTACATTCTCACTGTTCTTTTGGCAAAACAATAAGAAATTATTGCCAGTTCTGCAAAGTCTTGTAAATTAATTTCATTTTTAAAAATGTTGCATTCCTTCATTTCTAGAGAAGAAAATCAGTGTGTGAAGAATGTTTAAGAATGTATCTTCTTTCCATACCAGATATTCCAGATATAACTAACAGGCCTGCTTATTCTCCTGGAAAAAAATAAATCAATGAAAACAATTAGTTAAGTGGAAACTATATGTTTGATGGTTCAGCAAAGTTCAGTTATTTCCAAATGTGGGTATTCTAACCTTTGTTGATGAATTCAAGTAATTTAGATTATTCATGCAAACAACAAAAGACTCAGAAAAAAAGACTTTTGACTTATAGAACGGTTTCAGCTCATTTTTTTCTCTTGATTATGATCTCTACTTGCTTAAAGTATACACAGATCATTCCAAAATCATACATCACACATAGAGATCTGCAGAATTTTCAGTATTTCCTCTTTATCTACAACCTTTCTGTTACCAGTTAGTTCATTCCCCTTACGCTTTATATGTATTTCCTCCCACTAAAGATGACAGAAAATATGATTCAGAAAAGACATTGATCTAGATTTCTTCCGTTTAATGGAATACTTTCACTTTTTATATGAGAAAGAAACAATATGAATACAAAATTTGCATGTGTGCTTACGTTCTTTCAAAGTTAATGCTCTTTGGATCATTTTTCTCATAAAACTTTGGGATTTTCTGGAAAAAAAATCACACAAATAAATACTTTGTGTATTTTAAAAAATAAAAATAACTCATTATGCTTTTTTTATGAACATGAGATGATCATATCTCTTTTGAAATGCCTCTGTGCAAGTGTAAACTACAAAATGCTCTCAGATCTTTAGCAGATCAAAAAGCTCACAGCTTTGAAAGTCAGCCTCAGTTAACTGCAGAAACTTCTTCACATTTGGATATTTTATGACTGCTAAAATTTTGAATATTTGAAGTCAGGACTGAGATTGACAGAAAGTGGGGTGAAGTGCTTCTTGTATGACTTTTTGTGGTCATATGGGTTCAAAGGAGGCTACTCTGCAAACCTGATTGTAGAAGAATAATTTTTTGAGGTCTTAGTCAGCAAGAACACTAACCTTTTAAGATAATTATATAGATTTCTTCAGAAATTCTGTCCCTGCTGATCTCACTAAAACTTTGCTTTGACGTAACTAGGGCTTGTGTATTGAGCTGGTGAAGATGAATAGATTTGCCCTCATTCTATCTGAGAAAGAATATTTTCTTCTTCCATCCAAATAAGGTCCTCCCAGACCAGTCTTTTATGCAAAGAAAGCAACAATTTGGTCAGCTTAAGATGACAGAAGAGGCAATGAAATGCCTTTTAACACTAATGCATTACAAGATCTTCCTGTCCAATAGATCTGGTGAAGACAAGGATGCAACAAAGCATGGATGAACACACTTTCTTTTCTTCTCTGCTCTGCTCGTCTCCTTTTTTTCTAATTGAAGATTAAGATTCAAGAATTATGCATTTGAAAAGCAAAGGTGAAATTCATGTCTGTCATCTTATCTCACTTATTATTTTTTGTCACATCTCAAAATTATATAGTGCACATTTCTGTCAAAATTTGAATCATCACTAGGGATTGGGGGCATTTTAACAGACTATCCCATAAACCAACTGATCTATTTCTTTACTTTGTAAATGCTGCCTCCTAAGAAAAACTTCACATAAAAGAAAGACAGAATAAAAATGCAGTAGTGGGAGAAAGCCAATGGAAAAATAAACCAATCAAGAATAAACACAACATTTTAGAGTTATATTTAGGCACAGTCATCTGGGACACGGAGAAGGAGACTAATTATGGAGGTTAGACAGGTCAGAAGTTAGGAAATTAACTTTAGATTTAGAAGACTCGCATTCAATTCCCTACTGTGTCACAGACTTTCTAAGTGAAACAGTGGTCAATTCCTTTAACTTCTGCCTTGAATTCAATTCTACATAGGCAAAACTGAAGATAATAACACTCCCCCAACACATCCTGTCGATGATTTTCATTATTTGCATATTACAGTGGCTTAGAGCATGCACATTTGGATAAGGCCAAACAGAAGGACAAAAGAAACAGGGTTTTCTGAGAAGCTGAAGTGCCTCCAGAGGGGAAGTCTCCTAAATAACCATAGCCATTAAGACAAACTCTGCCTTCAGTGGGTTGCAATTCAGATTGCCAAAATTTATGCTGTAATGTCACCCCGGGTATTTATTCCCTTAAATCTCCTCTTTTTCTTTGTTTAAATCAGAACCCTAAAATTACTTTGGCACAGTTTTTATGCTTCAATACAGTTGTATTTATTAATATGTTGCTCTTTCAGTTTAAGTCTATAATTTAAAACAACTGTGAAAGTCATGATTCAGTAAAACCATGTCCTGAAGTTCACAGAAGCCCTAGTAAGGGTGGCACTTTTATTGAAACTGGTCCTAAATTATATCAGTTACACAGTGTGTGGTATTATATGGACTTAACTGTCTGAGGTTGTTTCTTTTTCTTCTGCCCTGAGTACAAAACAGTTTGAGAAGGCCTAGCTGATGATTGTATCTCTATCTGTACATTAGCATAATTTTAAAAATTATTTTCTAGGTGTTATGTTTATTGCTTTCAATGTGATCTGATTAACTGCTGAGACTGATCCCCCCAAAACAGTGTCGGGATAAACAGCCCAACTGAAGTGCATCTACACCAATGCACACGCATGGGCAACAAAGAGCAGGAGCTGAAAGACACTGAGCAGCAGGAAACTACGACATAGTTGCCATCACAGAAACATGATGGGATGACTTGCACAACTGGAGTGCTGCAATGGATGGCTATAAACTCTTCAGAAGTAATAGGCAAGGAAGGAGAGGTGGTCGGGTAGCCCTGTATGTTAGGGAGTATTTTGATTGTCTAGAGCTTAGTAATGGTGATGACAGGATTCAGAGTTCACGGGTAAGAATTAGGGGAAATATCAACAAGGCAGATATCATGGTGGGAGTCTGTTATAAACCACCCAACCAGGATGAAGAGGCAGACAAAATATTCTATAAGCAGCTGGGAGAAGTCTCGCAATCGCTAGCCCTTGTTCTCATCAACTTACCGGATGTCTGTTGGAAATACAATACAGTGGAGAGGAAACAGTCTAGGAGGTTCCTGGAGCTTGTGGAAGATAACTTCCTGACGCAGCTGGTGAGTGAGCCAACTAGGGAAGGTACCTCGCTGGACCTGCTATATGAAAACAGAGAAAGACTTGTGGGTGATGTGATGGCTGGAGGCTGTCTTTGGCATAGCAATCATAAATTGACAGTTTTCAGTTCCTAGAGAAGTAAGGAGGAGGGGTCATCAGAACTGCTACCCAGGACATCCAGAGGGCAGACTTTGGTCTGTTTTGGGGCCCAGATGACAGAGTCCCTTGGGAGACAGTCCTGGAAGGCTGGACATTCTTTGAGAACAAAATCTTAAAGGCACAGGAGCAGGCCATCCCCATGTGCTGAAAGACGAGGTGGCAGGGAAGACGACCATCCTGGCTGAACTGAGAGCTTTGGCTGGAATTCAGGAAAAAAAGCAGAGTTTATGACCTTTGGAAGAAGGGACAGGCAACTCAGGAGGACTACAACAGTGTTGTGAGGTTATGCAAGGAGAAAATTAGAAGGGCCAAAGCCCAGCTAGATCTTAATCTGGTTACTGCCATAAAAGGCAACAAAAAATGTTTCTGTAAGTACCTTAGCAACAAAAGGATGGCTAAGGAGAATATGCATCCTGTATTGGATATGAGGGGAAACACAGTGACAAAGGACGAGTAAAAGGCTGGGATACTTAATACCTTCTTTGTTTCAGTCTTTAATAAGAGGACCAGTTGTTCTCGGGGTACCAGCCCCCTGAGCTGGAAGACAGGGACAGGGAGCACAATGAAGTACCCAGAATCCAAGGGGAAATGGTTAGTGATCTGCTACACCACTCAGACACACACAAGTCTATGGGGTTGGATGGGATCCACCCAATGGGACTGAGGGAGCTGGCAGAAGTGCTTACCGAGCCACTTTCAATCATTTATAAAGAGTCTTGGAGAAATGGGGAGGTCCCAGTTGACTGGAGATTGGTAAATGTGAGGCCCATCTGCAAGGGCCAGAAGAAGGATGTGGGAAACTACAGGTCTGTCAGTCTGACCTCTGGGCCAAAGAAGACTATGAAGCAGATCATCCTGAGTGCCATCACGTGGCACGTACAGGACAACCAGGTGATCAGGCCCATGGGTTTATAAAAGGCAGGTCCTGCTTGACCAACCATTTTCCATGACAAAATGACCTGCTTAATGGATGGATGAAAGGCTGGGAATATTGTTTACCTAGACTTTAGTGAAGCCTTTGACATTGTTTCCCACAGCATTCTCCCGGAGAAACTTGCTGCTTATGGCTTGGATGAGTGTACTCTTCACTGGATAAAAAACTGGATGGATAGCCAGGCCCAAAGAGTTGTAATGAATGAGGTTAAATCCAGTTGGTGGCTGGCCACAAGTGGCGTTCTCCAGGGCTCAGTACTGGGGCTACTTCTGTTTGATATCTTCATCAAAGATCTGGACAAGGGGATCAAGTGCATCCTCAGTAAGTTTGCAGACGACACCAAGTTGGGAGGGAGTATTGACCTGCTTGAGGGTAGTAAGGCCCTACAGAGGGTTCTAGACAGGCTGGATCGATGGACTGAGGCCAGTTGTGTTAGGTTCAACAAGGCCAAGTGCTGGGTCCTGCACTTCGGTCACAGCAACCCCATGCAATGCTGCTGGCCTGGTGAAGAGTAGCTGGAAAGGTGCCCAGCGGAGAAGAAACAGGGTGGGATTGGTCCACAGCTGTCTAAACATGAGCCAGCAGTGTGCCCAGGTGACCAAGAAGGCCAATAGCATCCTGGCTTGTATCAGGAATAGCGTGGCCAGCAGGAGTAGGGAAGGGATTGTCCCCCTGTACTCAGCACAGGTGAGGCTGCACCTCAAATACTGTGTTCACTTTTGGGCCCCTCACTACAAGAAGGACATTGAGGTGCTGGAGTGCATCCAAAGAGGGGCAAGGAAGCTGGTGAAGTGTCTAGAGAACAAGTTTTATGGGGAGTGTCTGAGTGAACTGGGATTATTGTCTGGAGAAGAAGAGGCTGAGGGGAGACCTTATCGCTCTCTACAACTACCTGAAAGGAGGTTGTAGAGGTGTGAGTGTTGGTCTCTTCTCCCAAGTAACAAGTATTAGGACGAGAGGAAATGGCCTCATTGGGGGAAGTTTAGATTGGATGTTGGGAAAAATTTTTTTACGAAAAGAGTTGTGAAGCATTGGAACAGGCTGCCCAAGGAATTGGTTGAGTCACCATCACCGGAGGTATTTGAAAGCTGTGTAGGTGTGGCACTTAGGGACATGGTTTAGTGGTGGCCTTGGCAATGCTAGGTTAATGGTTTAGTGGTGGCCTTGGCAATGCTAGGTTAATGGTTGGACTTGATGATCTCAAAGGTCTTTTCCAACCTAAACAATTCTATGATTCTATGATTCTATGAAACATATAATGCTGCTCTGAAACCCAGCATGTCCAGGACAGTTCTAAATTGCATCAAATCATGAGATTCCTCCTCAAAAGAGACACGTCATGAAAAGACATTTCATGGGGAAGATTAACAGTAGCAAAAATAGTGCAGAAGACAAGTCAATAATTGAATTTATATGCACACCCACAGTTTTTCTTTTCCCTATAGCAAAGTCTTAGACAGCTTGCATGTCTGCAGCTTTCTCAGGCCTTTTCAGTACCTCTGTATATCACTTATTCACATGGGCATTCCACGGGTTATATGGGAGGAAGAGCAATTAGCTGGGCAGTATAGCCTAATGGAGTTGTAATGCTTGTTATTATGTTCCCCTTACTTGCATCACCTGCTCCAATACCACTTCTTAAGCAGCATCTGCAAAACCACACAGTTCTCTTCCCCGCTTTTGCAGGTCATGTTCTTGATGTGGCTACTAAAATGGAACAATTTACCCTCCGGGAAGTGAGTCACACTTCAGTTAATAATGATGCTGAAGCCAGTAGGGGACAATGTAAAGGTTAACATGAATATTTTGCAGCTGATATATTAACAGAATCATCCAGTTTTCCTGGGAAGACAATGATTTCTCTCCACCAACTTGGTCCTACTTTTTATAAATTACTGTAAAATAAAGAAGATTCAAAGCATAAATTTGACTTGGGCAGGAACTCACTAAACACTATAAAAAGATAAGAGGAAGTATTTCCAAATATTTTTAAATTGATTTCATGAGCTATAAATATTTATCTCAACTTGATAAAGTGATCTCTTCACAGCACTCCCAGTGACATTTCAAGTCAGTCAGTCAACTATAATTTATGTCTTGTGGATGGCTTTGAGCCCCACTGATAAAGTCTTAGAGTTACAGTCTACCGAAATCAATTAAACCTCTTAACAATCAAATTTAGAGTAGACTATAAGGACAATGGAAAAACTCCTGAAATTTGGTTGTTCATTAAAAAGCAAGAATAATCAAACATTGATCAGTAAGTTACTTCCAAATGTCTGAAGGTGTCTATGCACATAACATTTGCAGTGGTATAGTAGGTGGTGTCAAAATGATATTTTGAACAAATGAAAAAATTACATAAAAAGTTTAAAAACACCTAATCAAAGATTTGTGCAGTATTACTACATAATAGAGATATAGCAGATTTCCATTATCCTATGAATAAATCTACCAGTATGGATTTGTAAAATATATTAAATTAATTTTCCTCACTGAATTCATGACTCTTACTATATAATAGGAGAGTTTGCATCTTAAACAAAAATAAAACACAGAAATTCAACCACAAAATGCATATTGCAGAAACAAGACTTGCACAGCCCTACAAATGAAGAGTTTAATCTAATATTCCGCATACTGCTTCATACAGAATCACAGAATCACAGAATCACAGAATAGTAGGGGTTGGAAGGGACCTCTGTGGGTCATCTAGTCCAACCCTCCTGCCGAAGCAGGGTCACCTACAGCAAGCTGCACAGGAACTTG
>Ga0065711_1011219_pt1 | contig 16651 bp, 5 predicted proteins | sample Hoacrofraction12_FD_59098 | JGI IMG/M metagenome (GOLD analysis project Ga0065711, IMG submission 59098) | Hoatzin crop microbial communities from Cojedes, Venezuela - Epithelial fraction 12 v2 (version 2) | ecosystem: Host-associated > Birds > Digestive system > Esophagus > Crop | place... | reverse complement strand
GAGCTCTATTTAGCTTTTTAACAAAGCTTCTTTTATAAGGTCAGCCAGTCTCTTGAAGGCCTGCAATGACATAAATATGATTCATGTTTATATTCCAGCATTACTTAAATAGGCAAGACATCAAACCTGTAAAGCTACTAAAACTACCCTAAGCATATACAAACTCAGTATTTTATATGGCAAAATTGGGCTCATATTCTCTGTTTTCATTTTATTAACAACATATATGGGCTTTGAGCGGACAAAGCTTCTACTTCGCTGGTAGAAAATAAAAGGCAGGGTTTTCTGAAACAGAAAAATACATATATTGATGTTCAAAGGTTATTTGGAGTTCAGATGCAACTAAACCGTTGTGCTTTTAATACAGCTAGTGATCCCTGGAAGAATATCTATTTTAATATAAGGGCCTAGAGGCCCCAGAGGTGAAAGAAAAGGAAGAACAACTGAATGGGGAAGCATATAAAAGATACAAAATTTGACTGTCAATAGTATGGTTATGAATTACTTTTACAAAGAAGAAGGAAGAAATAATAAAAGACACAGAGAAGCGCTTATCTGTTACAAACTTTCACAACTGAAGTACAGCTAGAAATATGGAACTGTTTCAAGCACCTGAATCAAACGAGTAAGAAATCTGCACAAATAAATGTGTCCTATCTTTCTTCCCACTGCTTTTACAGATACAGCCAAATAACATCCAAAATGTTCCTAAAATATGCAGAAGACTAGTTTCTGAGAAATTAAATACAACATACATGTCAACTGCATAAAAGAAAAACAATACTCTTTCTCATAAAGGATTGACAACACACACACAAAAGAAAGCACGTAATTCAGTCTCAGGAATGGAAAGTCTGGGAAATAAAAGATACGTGATGCCTACTGATGCTAAAGCAAATAGCAAAACTTATTCTGACTTCAGTAAAGCCCTTATGAATAATGTCGGGGAGGACTAAGTGTGAGACTCTGCATGTATGAGATATGCAAAAATATTTTAAGTGCTCCTAAAAAATGTGGTACCTTTCAGGTCATTTGGGTATAAGTATCTTGCCTAAGAAACAGCTAATACTGCTTCAAAAGTACTGCTTAACCACCTATGCACTAAAAAAACTACGCTAACATTCAAGACAACACCTAAGAAGAAGTAAGCAAAAATAAGGGAGCATTATTATGTGAGAAACTGCCTTGGTAAGAATGTAAAAAAAAAATCTCACTCACCAGATCCATCTGGGCTGGAGAAGACAGAGAGAAGGAGGCTCTGACGTAAGAACTAGGCTCTGAGCTATCGATATTGAATGCTCCTCCAGGAACCAGTAACACCTAAGAAAAATTAGCCACTCAGTTATCACCAATTCTACATTTTTAAAATGCTATGTTAAATTAAATTTGAGGAGACTCACTGCTGAAACACTGGTATCAGAACATGGCTTAATATATTTCTTCTCTTCAAAATGAGAAGCCAAAAATATGCAACCTGGAATCAGATTTTTCAGAACAAAATCAAAGGGCTCTTAGGTTGTGGTTACCTACACTGGTGGGTTACCAGGTCTGCCTTATCATCACGATGTTTAGAAGCACCAGTGAGGTGGGATGTAGTTTACTCAGTACACAGTGCTGGCTCTTACATATTGCAGAAATAAAATCACACTTCTCTTTTAAAAAGATATAGTGGACAGCCATCATTCATATAGGTACATATATTAATATTATAGATATGTGGTATACATGGCATTGTACTATATATTATAATGGTTTAAGTAAGCTGATAAATATCAACATCTGAATACAGACCTGAAAATGTTTCATTAATGAGTCACTATGTGACAATGCCTGACTTGCAGACTCAATGATGGTGCACAACAAGCTCCCCTGCTTTTTTATGTGCGTGCCTATGTGTGGATAGATATGGTAAATTTATTTTATCCTTCCCTTATTTTAATTTAAAATCATAAGCCATTAAACCATAGGTCATACTTCTTTCTGCAAAGCTTTTTCCATGATCAGCTGCTGTGTATCAGAAACACCCTTAATTTTGATCCATAAGAACATGCCAGCAGCAGGAGGGTACCATTCTGCCAAGTCTGGAAAGAAAGAGAGAGAAAGAAAAGAAAGGAATCAAGAAAGAAACTTCTGCCCCACCTTTTAACTGATAATCACAGATTCAGTGATGTTATAGATTTGTTGCCCCCGTGAGCAAAAAGGGAATGTGGGCCGCAGAGCCAGGATGCCACTTGCAAACTTTAAAGCACTCCAAACCCGTGTGGGCTTATTGCACTTGTGCTGGTAGCCTCAATACTTTTTATGAAAGTGTTTGCTCTGAATTACCGAAATCCCAAACACTACCAAATTGTATTTGTTGACTACTTGCAGATCAAATAAACAATCTACAATAATTTTTCTGATGCAGTTTCTCCTAATATCACATTGACTATCAATACAATTAAAAGTGTAGCAAAGTGCAAAACTGTTTTCCTTAAAGTTACAATGATTATAGATTTTTCCCCAAAGAAAAGGAGAGCCTAGGAGAATGGGAAGGCTTAGAGAGGATTTATGTCTTAAATTATATATGCAGACTGGATGTATACCTTTTTTTTTTTACCTAGAATTCTTTATCTGGTTTTGGAAATTCTTTTGAAGAAACTATTTATTTCACTTGCCATCTTCTCCAGCTCTTCTTCATGTCTTTAACCATTGCATATTTACAAAATAAAGGTCCTTCTTCCATAATACTATGGCTCCTATTACTAGAAAACATGAAGACCCTACAGTCTTTTACACGTGAGTATATTCTCATGATACACTTCAAGGTAGCCCAGTGCTATTACCCTGTTGGGATACTTGGGGAATTGTGACAAAGAGGCCCTACCTAGGTCAACAACCCATGGTTGTTCAGAGCCTTGCAGAAAAAGAAGAAATATTTCATATCTAAAAACCTGGAATTAGCAAAAGTAAGTTCATTAATGATTGTGTGGTACCCAGATACCCACGTCCCATGGAAGTATCATCTAAGGTAGGTGAGCAGTTCATAAGCAGTTATCGCTGATTCCATGTAGACTGACTAAAAGGAGTGAGTCACCGTAACTGCATTATTGCTGATCAAATCCTTTCTATGCTCTGTGATTAACCACAAAAGAGGACATTTGAAATTGATTTCTGACAAAAAAAAATTATCACTACTGCTATATTGTTTGCTTATATACTTTTTTTAAATTAAGGCCACTAAATCTGGCTATTTCAGACAGATTTTAAAGACAGAGATTTTAAACATAAAAAGTGTAAGAACGTAGTGGAGTGAAATAGTCGTTGTAAAATTGCTTTATACAGTAATGTGGTGAGTTTTTTTCTCATCACCATCTCCTTGTCCCACCAGAAAAGCATGAAAACAGCAGCACTACTTTGTCCTAAACTTAATATTTAATGATGTCATTGATTTGCTTATAGTCCTTATCTGTCCCTGCAGTCAAGAGATGAACCTCAGTGATTTTTCCTGAACACAAAGATGACAAATAGCTAGAAAAAAATCTAAGTAATTAGCTGTGTTGCACTCACTGACCTCTTAACCACTTGTCAGCAGCAATGAGCATTGCATCTCGCTGGGTCCTGTAAAACTCCACAACTCTGAAAGTAAATTATCAATTCAAAGTCATGATCCCATAGCGCTTCAGAGTCCATTTGTTTCCGAAGGCAGAAAGAAAGCTTTTCTACTTGAACAACCTAAGTGCACATTTAATGGAAATATGCGCATATCCCAGATGGGCCCAATAGAGCATACTGTGTCTATAAAGCTTTGCATGCGTATCAGAGAAGTCTTGAACGCTTCAGCACGTCTCCAGCAAAACACTGATCAACCAGACAGAGGAAGTGCCTGTGTGGCTGCTTCTGAAGCTTTACATGTATCATGGAAACCCTTTATATATTGTATTCATTCTGTCTATTATATCAGCGGACACAAGCCCTGTTAGCAGTATCTAGCACACAAACCAGGCACAATGAAGAAAATGAAGGACTTACACATGCGCAAAGGCACAGAGTCGGTATTTGTGCATTTGTGTTGAGTGTGTGTAATAGGTACACATAGAAATGATATTTCACAAGGTAAAAACCAAATCATACGATAAACCTGTCATGACTATGTGACAGCTTCCCTTTTTTGAAACTTTTGAACTTATCTACCTCTTTCCCACTGTAAGTAAAACTTGAAAATAATTCAATCTCTTACTGGGGAAAATGACCCTAACCCAAGTTTCAACACAGACAAGTCTTGGGCAGTGGCTTTTGTTAATATAAAATGAGACAGAGGTGTAGTAATTTGCATAATTTTACATTTAGATTTTTTTTTATACTCTCTGAACTAATAGCTTTGATTTCTGGATGTATTTTATTCCACCTGATACCAAAGGGTTATATTGTTTTGGGACTCAGTTTATACCAATTGCTGCATTCTGCATAAAATGATGTATCTCACGCAGTTTTTACCACATCACGAATTCTGTTGCAAGTTTTTTTTGCCTTTCTGTTGTCATTTTACTTCCATGTTGGAATGAAATTGTGAGACAAGGCTTCCACCAAAGCGTAGCTGCTCCAAACAACAGGCTAGCCCCGACTCAGAAGCACAACCTAACAAGTCAACCTTGTCCAAATGAAATCACCTGGAAAAGACTGCAGTCTGCTGTTGGGCCTCATCAGTAAGTCACCTGACAACAGAGTCTAGAAGGCTATAATGGGCTGCAGCTACCCTGCTGCAGTGCTATACTCATTAGTCAAGTGGAAGAGCAGTCTTCTGGCTTAGAGCAAGGATGCCTCTTGGCCTACAAGCAGAAGGTAAGTGAAGAGATGCATTTAGGATAGACTTTTCTAACTGCTGAAAGTTGAGCTAAAGTGTGGCCCAAGTTTCTCTGCAAAGCCTATCTTTGTGCTCCTCTTTCAAGGCAAAGATAGGACTGGTGTGTCTGTGTGTTTTTTTTTTTTAATACTGGTGTTTACAGTATGGACAACAGGCAGGTGCTCAGGGGACAGAAGTGGCTGCTACGGTCGGGTGTAAGAACTTCTTCTACACTTTGCTTACATTGCTGTTACTGGCCTCTGCAGAGTGTAGCACACTACTCACTGAAGTAGGAAGCTTGAGGTTCTAATGGCATCCAAGTATGGCATCTGAAATGAAGCACGGATACTTAAGAGAAACTATGCTCCTCCAGGATAACAAATGAACAGCAAATGCGTGTCAGTCAGTGTGTAAGAAATGCCTTGCTCAGACCTTAGCTCAGCGCTCTGTCTCCAGGAGTGGTGACAGAGGCAATGTTTAGCAACTGTAGGTGAACTCTCTGCTCTCTGTAGTTCTTTCCATCAGTATCCACAATCATTAGATTAAGAGTGTTAGAGGGTGAATCCCTGCTGAGTTAGTGAGGGAAGAACTTCCTTTACAGAAGCTACACTGACTTTTTCTCAGCAGATTATGTGCTCAGCGATCTTAGCCTTTGCTATAGACCGTACTACGTTAGCAGGGATGAAAACCTTATTCACCAACTCGGAGCTCCCAGGATCTTTTTGCGTTCCCTTTAGAGGGGAGCTGCATAACGGCTGTGCCAGTAAACTGGCAGATTGTCAGTCCGTAGTGGTAGTTTACATGCCCTGACCTGCATGTCTGCAGCTTCACACAGAGCTCCTCCGGCACTCCTGTGTGAATGCTGTCAGTCTTGGTGACCTGGCTTATCCATCTGGCCTCATGCTGATGTGCCTCCTCTGGCCCGTTCACTGCAAAGAATGTTTTGTGTAGGTAGCAAGGAGCAGAGTGACAGATGATGGGGTTCAGCATATGACATGACCCTACCTGTCTATATGCTCCAAGAAACCCTTTTCTCCCCATTGCTGAAGCAGCTGTGATATCATAATCTAAAGAAATAAAACAAATCATCAATACCATATTTTAAACAGGACTGTTCCGCAGTCACCAAAAGATATATAGCCTGATGCATTACTGAAAATTCCACACAGGCAAGAAGTTCCATGCGGGGTCTCTTGGAGCCCTTTATAAACAGAGGTGGCAACAGCAACAGGCTGTTGTAGTCCATGTTACTGCTGTCACCAAGGATCATGGCAGTGTTTGGAAGTTGGAGCAGGGGAGGGAAGAATGGATGGAGAGCTAAATATGGTAATCAGGGAGAAAAAGGAAGGCAAAGTTATATTGCTTTACCTTCCTGCCCATATCAGCCTCTGTGCTTTTATACTGCCTCTATGATGAACTAATGGAGTTGCAAGATGGAAGCCATATTTAGATGTGCTCAATGTCTCCTTTCCTTATTACTAATTATACAGGGACTGTAGTTGGCAGCCTGCTTTGTAACATCTCTGTGGGCTGCCAGTATTGTTCTAATTGCAAAGCAGAATGAAAAATAGAAAAAACCTAAGTGCTTCCAATGTACCTTTACATTGAGGCTTCTCAAGTGAACTTACTAGCAAGAGATACAAAGTATTTTAAATCCTGATTCTTGAAATTTAAGGGTTAAGGGCATATTAGCTGTACTTTCAGTGCACTGAGACACCCTCTAGCTCTGGCTGTAATTTTTTTGATGGTCTCTCTTCTGTTGGCAGAGTTGACAACGCATGTGCTTATCATAAACAAAACTGTGAAAGTGCAGAGCAACTGCAAAAGCGCAAAGCTGTTCATTTTTTGTTTCTTATCACTCGAAATATGTTATCTTCATTAAATGTAATTCAGTTGGCAGTTTGGTACTTGCCTGTGTGAAAGTGCTGGTGTGCATTGTTGAAACCTGAATGTGCAGAATAACTCTGTCGATAAGAGGCTTGGGACCTGTAAGAAAGCCTATTCTTAACCTAGAGGAAAAAAAGAAAAAGTTACGACAAATGCAATGTGCTAATACTGTGTGTGAGTTATGGTTTAACTTGTAACTGGGAAAACCTGTAACCATTTCATTGATACTGTAAGGATCTTTCATGCATTACATTTATCTGTATCTTAATACTGCCCTAAGCCCCAGGTTTATGCAACTTATGAGCTGAGTATCAAAGTCATGAAATACAAACATTTAAAGGCTTTTAATGCTTATAGTTGCTTCTTAGTTCTGAGACTTCAGGATATATCCCACATTTGTAAGCTTTCCTCTGCAACCATAAAGATTACATGAATCAAAGGGAAGAAAAGATAGGTTTTCACATGATGAAAAATCATGAATGCTCAGGCTTTATGAAAAACAGACGGGAAATGGCAAACAGCTTTACTCTTTCACTCCCTTTCAGTACTGCAGAATAAACAGAATTTAGATTGATAAACCAGATTCTTATTCATGCTTCAATGCTTATGACCCATCTTTACAGATTGGCTGAAGTTTTTCTTTGAAGAAAAACAGAACCAGTAAGCTCATATGCATCTTTGACAAAGATAAAATTGCATCATGCCTTTTTGCAGTATCACTTCTGAAAGTGCAATCAAACTTAGCATCATATTGTCTCCTCCCTTTCTCAGGGATGGGGTTATAATCCACTAGCTGCCAGGGCAGAATTCACATTACTTTCTTATATATATATATGTATAAGTGAACTTACTTATATATATATATATATAAAAATATATACACACACACACACACATATATATAAAAGAATAGTAAACAAAGGCAAGTTAAAAATCAAATATGTTGACTTGTGTGAAATGGAAAACAGCCAGCTTAGTTTTTCAGGCAGGTGGAAACAACCTGAAAGAACTTTAAGGCTAGAAGACGAGAGATCAGTATAACCCTATGAATAGTTTGTGGAGAATGATGACATCATTTCTCTTTATTACAAGTTCAAGGAGTCTGTAGGAATGGTAAGAGATGGGAGAAATGGAAAAAGAAGAGAGAAAAGCTCCTAGGAGTTCCAGGAACAGAGCTAGAATGCAGCACCTGTTTTTCTGCCTATATGGTGCCTGGGGAGAGCGGCTTAACTATCAGTACCAAAAGAGCAACAGAATCTGGAGTTAAATGGCTGCCAAGAGATGACATGAAAAGTGAGCAGACTGAGAAAATCTGTGGATCCAAAAGTACATTCCAGAAATGGATAGGTATTAGATGAAAAAACACTGACATGTCTGATCATTTTGTATGAAGTCTTGTGCCTTAACTGAACAGGCAATGCTGAGCAGTCTGAAGCTGGCCTTACCCAGATGAGAGAATTTTAGAGAAAGAGTCGGTCCTGATAACTCGGCCATCCACATCCATTGAGAGGAAAGTTGGAGCCCATGGCTTGGAAGAAAAATAAAAAAATAAAATTCAAGGTGCTAGTAAGGATTGACGGAATTATTTTCTTTACTATGACAACATAATTAATTCCTTAAATAGTTTGATAGTAAAAATTTTACGGATGCACATTCCAATAAAAAACTTGCTGACAAGTGATTGTTTAGGCTAGCTGTCCGAGATGTGATTACAATATTCTATGAAAATCATCAAGAAATCAGCTTTGTTATTTTTTGCTTAGCCCACTGTTAGGCATGCCAGTGTTCAGTTCAAGTTTTGGTATGATGCCGTAAGTAGGAGAGAAATAATGATATCTCTGCCAGGATTTTTTTATGGAGTAAACAGAAAGACACTGTAATTTCTAAGACAGGGGCCTGTAGCTCTTAACTTTATTTTTAAAAAAGGAAATCAAGATATGACCAGATTTTAGTGATCTGAGTTCAGCACACTTTTTTCCTTATCAGGATTTCTACTTTTACACCTTCTCCCCTTACACTCTCTAACAGAGATACACACTGCCATTTAATTAGCAAGTGAAGTAGTTTTATTGCATCCTCCCATAAAAACTACTTCAAAATAGAAAATACTGAACTTTAGCTTCTACCAATGTTTTGCTGCTTTATAAGACCAGCTTTTACTCCTGAAGTTGGGTACTTTTGCAGACTATGCAACTGTAGATCCATTTGTGAAGACAGGTCAACACTCCATTGTTACCCATTTGGGGAAAATCTACGTGAAGAAGGGAAGGTGCCTATCCAGTACTAGTTCCTGTGGTATGTGGGAGAACTCCAAAAGCCAAAGGGGTAAAAATAGGATACAAGTAGACTGGCAGTAGGCAGTCTTTCACTGAATGAGAGAAGAGACTGGGCTGAAGGGAACATTAGGAGGCTGCTATTTTCAAGGGCTGCTTCAGTGGCATACTTGTTTTGCTCTGGAGGCAATGTCTTTGCCATTTTCTGACTATTGAAGGAAATTCTGTCCTGTGTAAGGCTTGAGGAATTTGAACCACTCATTAACAGGACTGATGCAATAAAATGCCACAAAGGGACAACAACTGAAAATAGCATAGACTGTGAGGCCTGCAGCTACCTTGGTAGTACATGAAGAATGAGCATGCAGGAAGATGCATGGCTCAAACCTCAGTTCTCTCCTGGACCAGAAAAGAAGGTGTTAAGAAGAATGGAAGACAAATTACCTTTTCAAACTGAAGAAAGTAGTAAGGATCATCTTCTATTATGAGGAAATCATACTTTCTTGCAAGCTAAAGAAATGAATAAGAAGTAACAATTCGTTAAAACATAAAGATACTGTAAATTTAGTCCTTCCTATACCCCTGGCCTATTACCAGGACCATACTATGATCCTATGGATTGCTCATTCTCTGTATACAAAGGCCCATCAAGAGAAGCTTTCAAATGCCCAATTTAGACATCAAGCAATTATAAGAGTAAACATGGCACCTGCAGTACAGGGACACATGTATATAACTGAAGGTCTGCTCCACATAGCGGTCAAACTGCAGAAAACTTGGAGTAAGTCCAGTTTGAAGCCCACGGCGAAGATACCAGCCAGCAAAGGGCTACTATTGCAAAAACAATTTATCTAATGCATAGCTCACCTCTGAAGAGTTGTCATGAAAGAGGTTCTGCTAGAAAAAAGCTCTAGGAAGAATGTCTACTGGACCAATAATGGGCCCAAATACCACACACAGGGTATCATCAACTGCAGAGATTGACATTTATCCATTTCCACCTACAAGGTTCACAAGGCCCCAGCTACATACCTGGTAAATCTCCTTTTTGCGCTCGGCTGTTAGAGAGTTTCCAGTTGGGTTGCAGCCGTTTGGAATAGTGTACAGGAATTTGGGGAGGTGGTGGCTACGATTTTTTACATCTTCTGAGCTCCAAGCAGACAGAATTTCTTTCAGAGCTTTTGGAATAATGCCATGTTGGTCACTAGGAACATTAATTATGTTACAACCCAAAGGTCTCAGCTGTTGATAGGAGGAACAGAACTGTCAGAATCCTGTAATTCAAAGGTCTTCCTTTTGTCATTGGACTTGTAAAGTCTCAGTGATACACAGTCATTCTGACTTTACAGCTATCTCAAACTCCATTTGCTCGTGATTCAAAAGAAAGTTTGCCTGAAATTGCTGTGAAGCGTGTCAAACTTGCCACATTACTCTTTGCCCTGTTAAGCCAACTGAGAAGAAATGGGTAGGCTCCTATATCCAATTGTTGCTCTTCTCTAGGAAATAACACATGGCTTTGCAAGCAAAAAGGGATTTTGTGAATTTGAACTGTGTTCTCTCCGGACTTCTCACGCTCTCGCCACACACAAGAAGTTCACAGCACCTTCATTTCCTACTGACAATTTACAGTCTACTTCAGTGGAAGTGTCAGAACTATAAGCTACTCTTCACTGACAAAAGGGCAAAGAATTTGTTCTCAAAAGATACATTCAGCAATACAGAGGAGAATGAAATGATGCTACTGAAATGACATGTTGACAGCACTATGAAAAAATATAGGTGAAATACCAACAAAAAGCCTGCTGTCTTCCCTCTGCGGAATTTCAATTTGTACCATGTAGTGCTCTGCATTATTAAGTAAAAATGCAAGTTGCTGCATTGTCAAAATGTATTCCTAACAAAGTATATTTGATTAGACAAGGTATACTCAAACTTACACAGCAAACAATAACAAAATTCCTTTTGATGCAAGGGGAGACTAGACTGGATTTGTGCTGTATTTTCTATCCTAACCCTCCTTACAGTTCTTATGCATTTTGAGCTCATGTTTAATACCATACTGATTAAATTACTGTTCAGAAGTAAACTTTGATATGTTTGTATATTCTTACTAATTCACACCCTCACACTTGTATCTGGATGTTTCAGGCCTATTCCAGTTTTATACTATTTATAGCTATGAATACTCAGACCATGAAATACTTCAGGTGATGGGCTGACATGTTGAAATACCCACTTGTTATAAATTTGCTTCAACCTGACTAGGTTGTGATGACTTGCTTTCCAATTCCAAATGTGACCTTAGCTCTTGAATGAACTAGGATTTGGAAGACAAACTTCTGTCCTGGGAATAGCTTTTATAGAAGTCCTAGCAGAAAGGCTTTTTTGAATTAATATTTATGAACTTAACTGGACTAACACGAAAAACTTGATTCTTAGACATGTGTTTGCAGTAAATACAGACAGTGTATATAAGCCTGCAGATCAGGTACTAAATTACTGTTTAATTCAAATATAACATTCACAATATTTTTTTAGCTAAAAAATACTTACAGCTGCTAGTGTTCCAGAGTATGTAGGTGCATCCAAAAGGATGTTGTCCCCAGGATTAATGAGCATTTCAAACACCTGTGAAAGAGAAGAGTCTATTGTAGAAAGGAAAGATTGTGCCATTCTTGTACACGTGCCTCATACTTCTGACTTCTTAGTGGGACTAAAAATCTCGATTAGACGTTAGTATTTTCTGAACCATTTAATTATACTGTCTGAGAAATGCAATGACCAGATGAAAAATCTGCTTTAGAGCCAAACGAAGCTTGGTAATCAGCTAGAGAATATGGAAAGACAGCGCTCTATAGCAGAAACAGTGCTTCAGTTACACAAAGGAACAACTAAGAAGCTGTGAGTGGACTGGAGAGGGTAATTATTTAAGCAAGTCTAACATCATTAGAATTGAGTTACAGTAAAGCAAGTAATGTACCTATGTACTTACTACACTACTTGAGTAACACACAATGTTAGCTTATAGCATATTTTCTGACAGGCTCTTTGGTTGACCTGAACATTCATGCAGTCCTGACAGATTAGACTGCCACACCAGTTTTATTTCAGGTCTATTATCTCCTATTGCTAATAGTGCGAGACACATATTTAACAAACTACCCTGTATGTAGTTATACAGTAACACTTCTTGCCAAGTATAACTGAACTGACAGAAGAATAAATATATGTCTGAGATAAAAGCATTTAACATATGAAGTTTTTGTCCTTACTTTACACAAGCCTTCCTGGCTGCCGGTTGTGACACACACTTCCATTTGTCCTTGCTCAGGACTGTAGTTGGCTGTGGGGGGATTATGTAGATTCTGCTGGAATTCCTTTAGCCAAGACAACAGCTCTGGAATCCTGAAATGCAAATAAAATAAGGTGTATCTAACATATAGGTTGAAGCTAGGCTATTCCTCTAAATCATAGAACCTCAAAATAGTTTGGGTTGAAAGGGACTTTTTAGAGGCCATCTAGCCCACCGCCCCTGCAGTGAGCAGGGACATCTTCAACTAGACCAGGTTGCTCAAATCCACATCCAACCTGGCCTTGAATGTTTCCAGGGATGGGGCACATACCACCTCTCTGGGCAACCCATTCCAGTGTTCCACCACTCTCATTGTAAAATATTTCTTCCTCATATCCAGTCTAAATCTACCCTCTTTTAGTGTAATACCGCTACCCCTTGTCCTAGCCTAAATCCCTGCCAAATCTAGCACACAGTCCTGAGTCTGATTTCAACTTGCACAGATATGCTTAGATGCTGATTTTATGACTGCTTTATCGAATGATGACATGAGACAAATGCTTCTTATGGAAAAGCAGAAGAGATGGGCATCCATGGTCCATACACCAAATTAACATACTGAAATATGGGTGAAATGATTCACCAAGGATGGAATAGGGGTGGAAGCTGAACAACATCAACCCCTAGGAGTGATTTTTCCATATTTAGATGTGGCAGTGTGACAAAGCCTGCTCGTAATGGGCTGCAGATAAGATTTCTGAAACAGATTTTTCAAAAAATGTCTTAAGATCTTGTAGGATGTTCACAAATGGCTGGGTTCATTTAAATATTAAGAAAAGTCTTAACTTCACTGATTAATGCCCTGTGTGCATTAATGTGTAGGTACCTAAATATTTTTACAAGCCTGAGTCAGTGCTGTCTGTTGGGGAAGTTCACAAGCGCTAAAGTAACTTATCATACAATCATTAAGGTTGGAAAAGACCTCTAAGATCATCAGGTCCAACCATGACGTAATGAGATGTAATTTTTGTATGGAAAATGACAATACTATAAATACCTCCAACTACCACAAGTAGTACATACTGACTTTACTATATGGTACCAAACGAGACCAAAACAAATACTCCAGAATGTGGAAACTATGTATTGCAATGCAGTATCTTTTAATGAATACCTTATTACAACACACAAAATTATTCCTCCTAGTGATTTCAGAGTCTGGATTCTCAAATACTAACAGTTAGGAAATGCTCTGGTCTGAGAACTACTAGTATTAGTGTTTTCTATAAATTAGTAACCTGTTTAAAACTTTCCACTTAAACTGAAATGTAAATAGTGAGGCAAACTGAAAGAAGTTAAACCTGTTTTTCTAAATCTGTTTTACAAACAGATTTTAAAACCATGGGTGAATTAATGGAATAATACAAGATTTTATGATCCTTTGATTCTGGTATCTCGAACTGCAAGCAGCCCTGATGGATACCCTGCTGAGGCCGAGTACTGGAGAGCTCTCTTCATCAGATCTTCCCCAATCTCAACAGCAGTCCCATGTCCAATGGCAACCGTAGCCCTCTTAAATGGAAAAACATTAGGGTTTGGTGCCCCTCCAGCCAGAGAGATGAGAGATGGAGGAGACTTCTGCATCAATTCAGCTAGAGTGAAAGGAAAAAAAACGTGGTTACAATTTGATTATTGCAACACTGATCATATCCTTTAGTCAGTATATAATAATGGTTCAGAGAAGCTTGTTCCATTTCTCACTTTTTAAGAGTCAGGAATTCCAAAGGATGCCAATTCTTTTTAAACTTGCCTTTCTACTTGGGTTAAATGCGGGGGGACACATGTGTGGGACAGACCAAAACAAACAATCACCTTTGTTTTAAAACAAATTATAAATAGCTTTTTGATCTTATCTGGACTGTCCTACTACTGTAAAAACTTTTCCTGTGACTGTCTTTTAAGCTTCAAGAATTTAACATCTTAGTGACCTTCTGTTTAGATTGACTTGGATCGATTGGCTTTGTTTTCTTTTCAGTCTCACTTTTGCTGACGTGGCAGTAGTGCAGCTACACTGATAGTTACATCTATGATTATAGCTTTTCCATAAGGGAGTGGGAATGTTTCTGGCAGCCCAGCTTTAGTGACAAAGGCACTGCGCAAATAATTTGGTATGAAGATAATGTTAGCAACTCTCGCTTTAAAGTCACAGTTCCACAATCACTGGGATCCAATCTATGCAGCACAGACTGGACCTTAATCCAGCAAGGGCACTTGACTGCAGTAAGTCTAAGAGCTCACAATATGGCATTCATGATGGCTTGACACTTTTACATCAGATATGAGAGGACAGATGATACCAGCTCTGCCTTAAAGCATCCTGTTATCAAGTTTATTCTCTGCTACTTATTAGCAAACTTCAGCATGGGGAGTTAATTCTTATCAGTTCAGCAATACGGGTCATGTCTATGACTTTTGGTCTGGCAAAGAGATTTGTAATCAAAACTGCAGCCTCAATGTGTCTTTCTGCACAAGCTGTGCTACTTAACGTTTGTGCTATGATGCATGTCAGTGTATCACTTGGAAAAAGTAGAGAGACTGACTAGAGTGAATTACTTGACTTAGCTGCACCTGCATGAGGCATTTTAAGCAGAACAGCAAATGCCAGCCCCTTACCAAGAGAGGAAATTGACCCCTGAAGGCTTAACTAGTGATGTATGTCTCATGCTCTGATTCTGTCAGGTCTCTGTAGGTTTCAATTGAGTAAACAAGTAGGCAGTTAACCTTTTCTGTCTGTCACACAGAAGGCTATGCAACATGGTAGCCTAAAGATAGCATAATATAGAAAAGGAAAGTGTAGTAACACTGAGGGGGTGGATGTGGTGAGGAATTTATAGACATTAACAAGACACGGGAAAGCTAGGTGGAAAGAAGCATTATGCTAGGACTGAATTTCAAGTTATTAGCAGTTGTGTATTTTTGGACAATCAGTGTAAATTCAGCAGCAAACTAAAGCCCCGCTTCAGAGGCTGTAGCGGAGATTATTTTTTTTTCAGGCACATGTTGAAATGACAATATTATTTCTTCTGTCTGGATGGGTTTCTGAAATTGTTCAAGGCTACTCACTTTATTCTTTATACCTGCTTGACATCTCGACTTGACGAGTCAAACGAATTAACTGGCCTTGCTTGGCAGCTGACAGCACAGTTTTCCTTCGAGCCTTTTGTAGTCTTTAGCCACAATACCCCAGCAAAGTCCAGAAAGTAGAACGATACCCTTCCAGATAACCTGCGAAGAACAGGTGTATACTCACTCAGAAGCCTTATTGGAGATGCTTGTCTTGCTGCGCTCACGGTGGTGATGAATCGAGAGTAATTCATATCTATGGGGAAAGAGCAATTAGGTGGACATGAAGCTGGAAAAGCAAATAGAACTCCTGTGCTTTTTGGTATGTGCATCTCCCACAAGTAACACTTCCAGTTCATCACCTCCATAGCTGTGCTCTATCATAAACTAAATGTCAATTCATTCATGTTAAAATGAGTGCTGGAATTTATTTTCCTTTTTGAATTCAGGGAAAAGGCTTCTACTTCACACTCACAGGTTCTGTCACTGCCTCTCAGTGAGATCGGTGCAGAGTGACCAGGCCAGATTCTGCTGTTCTGACAAACACAACCAGCGGCCCAGCTTTGATCTGGGGGATCTGCAGGTCTGTGGTGAACAGCAAAAAGCCTTTTCTCCCTCCCTTCACTGCCAGCTGTGGAGTTTTAAAGGCAGATCACAAATCTGAAGATCTGACAGATCTTAAACACCTGTCAGCTCTTTTTTAATGACAATCCAGCCTTATTTAGCTGTATTAAACATTGCATTTGAAGCACTGTAACGACTGCAAGCCATCATTACAAGTCAGAACACCTGTCAAGTCAGGGTGCTTTTTTTAGGAAGGGTAATTAGGACTGTCTTTCAGAACGCTTCAGATGAGCGTTTTGCTCCTCTTCCCTGGTGCCCGCAGAGATTCAGCGGCCAGCGAACCGCAGCCCGGCGGGCAGCAGCTGCAAGGCCTATCCTGGCGATCCGCTCCTCCCGGAGGAAGGGCGGCACAGGAACGAACCGACGGGCCGACAGCCCCCGTCCTTCTGACCGCCGCTTCCGAGCCTGCACTCACTGAGCTCCCCTTAGTGTCACCCCTCAGCAAGGCACTGCGGCGCGTTCCCCCGCCCCGCAGCAGCAGGCCGAGGCCCCGCCGCAGCGGCCCTGGCTCCCGCCTTCCCGGCACGGCTTCTGCCCTCCCGCCCCCGAGACGCCTCACCGCTGCCCCGCTTCCCGCCGGGGACCCGCTGCGGGGACGCTGCTCCCGGGGCCAGCGCCGCGCCCCGACCG
>Ga0065711_1040818_pt1 | contig 16652 bp, 11 predicted proteins | sample Hoacrofraction12_FD_59098 | JGI IMG/M metagenome (GOLD analysis project Ga0065711, IMG submission 59098) | Hoatzin crop microbial communities from Cojedes, Venezuela - Epithelial fraction 12 v2 (version 2) | ecosystem: Host-associated > Birds > Digestive system > Esophagus > Crop | place... | reverse complement strand
GGCAGCAAGCTAGTGGCTTCTGAAACTCAGCAGGCACTCTAGGTTCCAGCTATGGCCTCGATCTCATTCCTTTAGGACAAATTGTCTTGCAATTGGAGGAAGGTATGAGAAAGCTGGCTGAGCTCAGTAGGAATAGATGATATTAAGGACTTTATTCCTCCTCACAGACAGCCCAGAGGGGGTGATATGGGAGAAGCAACGGGAGCAGAGACAGGGCACCGGAGGGAGTCCAAAACAGCCTGAAGCTTCCCTTGTTCTAGGGCTACTCTGGGGCCTGAATAGCTGAAAGTTTACCCCAAAAGGTTTGAGAAGCAGCCTAGCAAATGTCTTGAAGTCACCTCAGGATGAAAAGGCCAATGACAGGCCCACACTGCACTCACAGGGATACTCCCAATCCAACCAGCCCAAGTTACATGAGGTTACAGAGTCTGAACAGAAATGTCATTATGACTGACCAGACTATTTGGCAGGGGTAGAGAAAGTGGTCTGCATTTTGCCATTTATATTTCGTGCATTTGGTAGCAGCTAGGACAGCTTCATGAGTTGAGTCATCTTTTTGCGGCATCTGCCGTGATACGAGGCACACCACTAACAGCAGCAGACATTCTAGCACTCACACTGGATTACAGTGGAAACCGGATAAATGCTACTACATAAAGACATCAAACATTCATGCCTGGCAGGCTTGGAAAACATTAGCTATAACTTAGCTAGCTCAGTTCAGCTTCTCCTTTTGCATGAATTGACCCATTCTCAGTGTCCCTATCTTTAAAATGAAGCGTCTGCATGATTATTTTGAAAGGAATCTGCTTTTATAGGGAGATGACTAAATTTGAGCTAAATCATGATAGCCCTTATTTGACAGCCTCTTCCCATACAATCCTTTTTTCCAGCCTAGATGCCAAGCTTAACATGGGACAAAGAAGTAGAGGAGGAGGAAAGGGCAAGTTTATCCACAGCTCTATCCAATCTCTTTTCTAGACAAAGAAGGCAGAAAATAAGTTTGTGGTGAACAAAACATGAGCAGCTTACTCTATGAAGAAGAGTACTATGGCCTGCTCCTCTTCTGCAGAGTAGTTAGGCCTCTGAAAATCAAGATTTATTTTCTGCTCTGATCCAGAGGTTATACAGACCACTCTGCACCAGGAGTGGACATTAGAAGTTTGATTTCCGGTCTTCTGTTACTCTGCTTTTTATGCAGTTCACACCTAGGCCAAAATTCTAACTGATAATGCATGGAAGCTCTGGAAGAAAAACCTTTTGAGGCTTCAACTGCCTTGTCCCCATATGCTGACTACTCCTAGGAGTAAAAGTCAAGACAAATTCCACCTCAGCAGTAGAAAAACACGATTAGTAGACCAGACCGAGATAACACACAATAAGGATTATTCAGCCACCAGAGAGTGAAGCCTGGCAATTCAGTGCTGTGCTCACGTTCTTCACAGACAATATTGCACTCAGTTGCAGGTCAGGGTGTTCGTTTCTTTGGAGCAGCAGTATGTTGCATCATGAATTTTCTTCCCAACGAGTTCCCAGGTTCATTCTGTCCCATGTTGGCTGCTCTCTTCCTGCCAGAAAAAAAGATTTTCTCTTAATCCATTTTGCAGTTACTGCAAGTATTTGCAGTCTATTAGAATACCTGGTCTTTCCATCATGGAAAAGTCTGCAGCCAGAGATGGGTGAAGCAGGTTGGATAAAAGGGGAATGAATGTGGTGGGTCATCCAAACTCAGACTGTGGAAAGCCTTAGTTGACTTAGTTGGTAAAGACTGTGTGAAATTTAGGTTTGCTGCTTGCTTATAAAATATATCCAGTGTTAAATCTGGTCAGCAATACTAGAGGCAATACCCACATTACCCAGGCCTGAAAATCTCAGCAAGTTTAAAGGCTTATTTTCTAGGCAGAGCGGAGACCTGGTTAATGTAGATTGAAATAGAAGGAGTACCTTAAGTTCTGTCTGCTTCTCTGAAACTTTAAAGCCATTGAGATTTTCTTGTTGTGAATTACGAGAATACTTTCAAGTAATTTATATACTGTATGTATGGTAGCATTGCCTGTCTTGGTAAAACAAATTTTTTGTTCTTTCTGGTCGTCCAAACATCTCTCACAGCAGGTTTAAATTCCTGGGAGAACAGGCTTTTAGTTGTTATGCATCTACTACGAGCTTTGAAACATATTCCCACAAGCCACTGGGGGAGATATCCCTGATGGATTTAAGACTTGCACTGGCTTGTCTCTTGACTTCGATGTTTTATCTGCTGTGTACATAACAACTTTGCAGGCTCAAGGAGTCCATGTATTGTCCTCTGTCCACAGATCTGCCTTATGGATACACTTAACGGAAATAATACATTTGATCTTGCACCTCTTGAAGTTTTTTATGTATAAATTGCATTCTAAACTGCATCATTGATGTCATTAGCCAGTCTTGAGGCTGAGTCATTCTATTTCATATCGTGTGATTTTGGAGGGAAGGCAACACTGTTCGTGCTATTCTTAGCTACTATTAGAGGTGACTAGAGGATAACAATTCTATTTGATGACAACGTATTCAAAATTTTCAATTTTTTTTCATCCTCTGCACTGGAATAAAAAATTCTTTTGAAGATTGCAGTGAAGCTACATTGTAGTAAACAGCCATTTTTAGATTGAAGAGTTTGTGGATTCATTATTTTTCTCTCTCTTTTTTTTCTCCAGAATGTCGATTTTGAGTTTATAAAAGCATACTATTGTAACTTGAGTCAAAATCTATGCGGTTTCATCAGAATTTTGATGTTGGTTACAAGCCACGGCCGCAGGGAAACACTTAGTCCTAGTCTCAGGAAGTCTGCCTACATAATCATAGAATCATAGAAACATAGAATACCCCTAGTTGGACAGGACCCATAAGGATCACCAAGTCCAACTCCCTGCTCCTTGCAGGACTACCTAAATCTAAACCATATGACTAATAGCATTGTCCAGATGCTCCTTGAACTCTAACCACCTTGGTGCTGTGATCACTTCCCTAGGGAGCCAGTTCAGTGACCAATCACCCTTTCAGTGAAGAACCTTTTCTTAATGTCCAGTCTGAACTTCCCCTGACACAGCTCCATTCCATTCCCTCATGTCCTGCCACTGGTGATGAAAGAGAGGAGATCAGCAACTCCTCCTCCACTGCTCCCCTTGAGGAAGGTGTAGACTGCAATGAGGTCACCCCTCAGCCCTCTCTTCTGCAAGCTGAACAAATCCAGTGATGTCAGACGCTCCTCTCAAGTCTTGCACTTGAGGACTTGCACCATCTTGGCTGCCCTCCAATGGACACATTGTAATAGTCTGATGTCCTTCTTCTATTGAGGTGCCCAAAACTGCACACAGTGCTTGAGGTGGGGCCTCACCAGTGCACTGCGGAGTGGGACAATCACCTCACTCAACTGGCTGGCTATGCTGTGCTTGATGCACCCCAGGACACAGTTGGCCTTTTTGACAGCCAGGGCACACTGTTGACTCTTATTCAACTTGCCATCAACTTATACCCCCAGATCTCTTTCCGTGGGGCTGCTCTACAGCCTCTCGTGCCCCAATTTGTACATATAACCAGGATTACTGCATCTCACGTGGACAACCCTGCACTTGCTAAATTCCATATGGTTGGTGATTGCCCAGCTCTCTAGTCTATCCAGATCTCTCTGTAAGGCCTCTCTAGCCTCAAGGGAGTCCATAGGTCCTGTTAGTTTAGTATCATTTGCAACCTTATTTAATGTACGTTTGGTTCCTGCATCCAGATCATTTATTAAAACATTGAAGAGCACTGGCCCTAAAAAGAAGCCCTGAGGAACCCCGCCGGTGACTGGCCATCAGCCTGATGTAACCCCATTTGCTATAAGCCTTTAAGCCATTTTGTTCCAGAAGGATGTTTTGGGAGATAGTAACTAACTGAAAACGTTTTCCTAAACTGAAGCAGAACAAGCCCAATCTTTTACTGAAGATAGAGGTTGAATTTCATATAGTTCCCAGCACTTCACATGTAGAAATCCTGTGTTTCTCCCAAGCAGTATTGGTTTTCTCAATATAATTGAGATTTATAGAATAGCAGTTGTTGCCCCAGCTGCCATTGCATAGCATCGCAAAAGCTTTGTTTTCTCTGCTCATATTCTTCTTAGTGCAAGTCAATATATGTTGTTGCATACATGATAAAGAATGCTGGTACTTCTGTTATTCTTAGCTCACAAAGGTGAGTTTTTTTTAAAACATGACCGAATCGTTTTCCAAAACTGGCTATTTTCAGGCGTGCAATGACCTGACATGGGTCTCCTAGGACAGTATTGTTCTGTGGTTTCATGGTACTACAGCTACACTTGTTAAAAAGAGAATGCTGGACAACACCCACTTCTGAATCTTCTTCAGTCTCAGTTTAAGAGCAGACACTGGAATTCTAGTGTTAAAAGTGAAACAACATTAATTTTAGGCCATCATAAATCTTGCATTCACCAAATGGGTAGAACACTACAAATTCTCCCAAGATCAGTTCAGTTCTTTTGACAAAAATGCAGTCCAGTTAATGTCTACTGTGGATAAATTGTGGATTAAGTCACATTGCATCCTTCAGGTTTGGGATATTCAGCCCTCGTGGGCTGAACTGTTTTACCCTGCACACTGCTGCTGTCCCTTTAAATGGGTAATATATACTTTTTTCTGACAGGTTTATATATTGTAAACTCCACCACAAAAGGAATTTTCCCTCTTTAAGTTAAAATATAAAACTCAGGCATTATATTTACTGGCAGTCTGAAGTTCGTAATCTGTTACTTAAGGCAACAGAACTATATACTTCCAGTTGAGCATATCTTCTTTTAAGTTATGGCAAAGTGCAATTACAATTTAAAGGGAATATTTATGTACATTAGTTAACAACATCATTGCAGCTTAGTGCTCACACATCAACACTTAATTAGTGTAAGCATAAGTGACATAATTGCTACAAGGCATGCATTACCCATAATGTGAGGTAATTTCATGCACTATGCACTTTTTAAATATCTACTTCACATTTTGCCAGGCTGGATTTTTAAATCAATAGGAGACTTTTGTACATGAAGAGACTTTAACCTATTTTCCAATTATTGGAATGTGTAGTGTTGTCCAGCAATAGAGCAAAAGCCTTTTTTTTCCCCAAGGAAACTCTAGCCAACTTTCAATCTTCAAACTTGCACATTAAAAAATGTTTGATTTCGAAAGAGCACAACAGTCTATGTGAACAGTATGGTAAGTTTTCTATTAAATAAACATATTTTTTGTGCCTTTTCACAGAATTGTGAGTTTCAATATGCTGATGTTTTTCTTCTGTAAGTCTAACTGCGCTTTTGTCCAGTCCTCTTCGCATGAAATGCCCTTGTTAGCTGATCAGCAAAGCCAGAGGCCTCTTCAAAATTCAATATGTCCTGAAGAAACGCAGCTGTTACAATGGCTACAAGAAACCAGTGAGCTAATGAGTACACAGGGCATCTGGGACTACATTACGGATGTGTAAATGAGTAGGTTTGTATGTACAAATAAAAATGCAGCCAATCGATCCCTGCTTTATTTTATTTTCTACTTTACGAGAGGATTGTCTCTTAGATTATATTTTCTGTTTGAGAAGGAATGACTTTACCTTATTTTATCAAACAAATATATTTTGCTTGCTACTACATCTTCAGAAAAAAGAAAAAAAGCTTTATAATCTAAAGACAGGAAAGAGAAATTGTATGTGTCTTCCTTTGTGATAATTCACAGAAGAAGTTACATACGATCAAATGGAGGCAAGAAGGAGCCAAGCAGTTTTAGAAAGTTTTAATATTCCCTTGTCATGTTACATAAAGGGCTGGAAACCTTCAGTAAGACTGCTGCTTCCTGCCTAAAACCTAATATCACTTGCAGCAATTACTGCTTAATAGTCCTGTTGAAGGGATAATCTAAACTTAAGACAATCCTTCCTTCTCGCTACCTACAACTTATTATAAATAAGATCTGAGGTGTAAGTATCTGGAAGAGATTAGCATTAGATGGTTTTCTCTGCTTTTTTGGGGGCAGGGGATGGGTGTAATTAACACAGTTGACAGAATTTTATATGTAATCATTTCACTGTTTCTTTTCCTTAGTCAATTAAAACATTTTTAAAGCTGGAGGAAGATACACTAAGGGAATATTTTCCTGCTAAAAAACGTTCTTTCTTATCACATAAAGTCTTCTACAACAGTGCATCAATGTTAAAAATTTTCTTTAAAAAACAGAGAAAAAATAATGATTAGACTGAGCGGTGGCATTTTTTGCTACGTGAAAGCTGACAGTTTGAATTTTTATTGTGAAAAGGTTTTCATTACTGATTTTAATTTTTGTTATTATAAGATGAATAAATTTTTTAAAGTAAAGACTAAATCTGAACACTTCTCTTTAAAACTGTTCTTTTTTAAGGGTAATTCAGAATATTAAAGTTATTGCACTTTGCGCTCATTAAATCACAAGGAAAAAAAAATACAGTGCCTGTACAAGTCCACTTGCAAGCTAACTGAAAGAATTTGTACAATGCTTATGGAATCAAAACCTTCAAATACTTACGTTGTTCTTTACATAAGTCTAGTTTCTTCAGACCGTGACTTAGCAAGAGACATTAACAAAAACATCCAGAAATATAACTTGCTATTGTTTGAAAAAATACTTATCCATGTGATTATCTAAGAAATCTTTTTTGATTGTTGTTGATGTGAACCTTAAATTTCTGTACTTACTGAAAGAGTTAGCCAAACAGTCATCAAAATTTAGGAAGATGTTACACGTAGAAGCACCAATCGTTTTGGGATAATCCAGTGACAATTAAAATATCTGATTTCTCTTGAGTCATTTTTTTAAATCACCCACAGGAAGTTAGGACTGGAGAAAGCTTCATAGACCCCACAAGAAGTTCTGCCATAAAGTCCCTCCACGTATTTATTGAACTCTAATCTACCAAGACGAGCTGAAGGATTTGTTGGTTTCCCCAAAGGATTTGTGTGTTCCCCTATGCAGAAGCTATTCTAAAATCTCAGTTTTCTTATGGTGGGAAACATTTGAAACATCTCCATTTAAAAGATTTTCTCAGAGGGGTAGCACAATACTGATTCTAAATAGAGTAATCATTTTTTTTCTTGGTCTACAAACCCAGACTTGTCTATGGTCCTCTGATATGAGATGCCTCCTATTTCCTAAACTTCTCAGTTACCCTCTTCTACACCCATTCCAATTTCAGCACACCTTTTTGAGTAACCATAATTGGTCATGGTGACTGGTGTCACCAGTATGTTGCACAACAGCACTAATATCACATTTGCTGAAAATATCTTGCTTGATATATCCTGAATCAGACTGGCTGGATTTACTGACACATCATATTAATGACTCATGCCCAACCTAAGATCAATAAGCACATCCGAAGTCTTATCCTTCTGTGTTGGGTCTAATGCTGAGCCCATCAGTTTATAGCTTATTATAATTTGAAAAGTATTTTACAGTTTATTTTAATCTGAATAATATGCTTATATAAATAAGAGCCAAAAGGTATGTAAAAGATGAGACATTAGCTTAGAATACACATTGGTATTTGCCAGAAAGCTTATATATATTCTTATATGAATATAAATATGTATATCCACATATTATTATACATATTCTAGTGTGTAAAACAAGTTTTATAGTTTATCATTACTGTTATTATTATTTATGTAATTAAATGCATCCTTCATACAGCTCCTCTCTCTAACCTACAATGTATTCCTGCAAACTCAGATCTCCTGCTTGACAAGATAATATATTGCTGTCACCCCACTGAATATTAGTATAATTCTGATTTTAGTCTACCAAAATGACAAGTGTAGCTACTTTATAGCTGCTTTGGACCATAAAACATTTTGAAAGTTATTTTGCCATTGATTCAGCACTGGAGCAGATATGCATGAAGATTTGGCATTTAATATGTGAGGTGATTTTGCCCCTTTTCTGTTGTGAGAAATTTGGTTATAAATTTTTCATGACATAGTTCTTTTGTCTGTCAGCACCTTCTACTTTAGGAAAAAAATCTGCTTGACAGCCACTTTGAGTCTGCTCCTCCAGAGCTTTTACTCATCATAGAAAAAAAGTTTAGGAATAATAAAAAAAAAAAAAAAAAAAAGAAATATGGACAAAAAGAGGAATTTAAGACAATACTTGCTTTTTCATTGTTGCTTTTTTTAAAGTGCTAGATATAAGATAGCTGTCAGTAGAAAAGAAGGGGAAATGTTTTACGATCCAGGAAGAAATCATAAGAATATGTTTTTAGTTGCAGGCCAAAGCCTACAGGATTCTCTGCGTTCTACACTGCATCCGGGCCTAAAAGCCTTCCCTTTGGAAGAATCAAGCTAAGCAACAGAAAGGCCCCACCCCATGAAAGAGTGATACCTGTGCTTCATCTTATGAACTGTGACAGCTTCCACCCTTTTAGCAGAGCTTGTTATGATACAGATAAAGCTAGGTGTGTACAGAAATAGTAACAGGCAAAACCAAGCTTAGGCTTCAGGATTAACAGATTATACTGCTATCATTATAAAGGAAATGAATGTAATAGTAGCTTGTCCCTGTATATGTCCAATAAGTTTGGTATATAAATAATTACATCACAAAGAGGGTAAAAGAATTATATATTTAAGTGCTCTGGGTGAAAAAATGTAAGAAACATCACTACAGATATAGCTGCACAGAAATACTCTGCTATGCTGGTCTTTAGACTATCATTATGTTTCTTCAGAAAACACTTCAAAAGACTCAGCTTTCTGTGGTACCAGACCAAGAAAGAAGGTCATTTATTAAGACAACTGAGGTGTTGTAGTAGTAGGGACGTAAGTTAAGTGCACAGATGTTACATTTCATCTACATAAGGTGGAGAGTACCTCACGAGAAAACATAGTTTCCCTTTTGCAGATAGTCCATAACAACTTCTTTTGTTTAATCTAGGGTAGACGGTTATTGACTGTCGTCTCTCGACAACTGGCCTGACTGCCATTCCAAGGAAGAGAGCACCTCCATTCTCCTGAGGACATTGGGACAAGACGAAAATGACAGCCTGCGTACAGATCAATGCCACAGAGAAAGCTGCTCTCTTTCCTCCAGAGCAGTGCCATCAGAATTGCTGTCATTTTTCTCAACCCAAAAAATTCCAGTTTCAGAGTTAGTTTGAGGAGAAGGGCTGGTTTTCCAGAAAAAAAAAAAACTTTAATAACTCCTATCAAACAAGCCACATATGTAAAACAACACAACCAACCCAAATCCAAAAAGACCTTTTTTTCAAAATTCTGTGTTTAACTCACACCTGATAACAACAAAGTCCCCGGCTTTGACTCAGTGTGGTGAGGACGAGTGTGACAGTGGCCAAACTCCCCTCACACCTAAGAGCAGCCCCCAGGGAGAGCGAGCAACCAGGATCATGGGCAACCAGGGCTGGCAAACAGGGTGCGGTGTGTCAGGCAGGGTGTGGAGCAGCAGTTTGTGTGGCAGTTCACGAGGACAGGGCTCAGTTCCCCTCCTGGCAATCTGACTAGTGGACATCACCCTCCAAGGAGACCTTCTTGCTGTGGTTTCCACTAGCGCGAAAGCTGTCGCCAGAGAGAGTGGCCACCCAGATGGAGGTTCCACACGAACACAGAGCTGTCCAGGTGTCTGGCTGCAGGGAGTGCCTGAGCCTGGTGTTTGTACCAAAGGGCAGCAGAGACTACAGCTGTGTTTGGTGTGACCGGGTAAATGATCTCTGCTCAGCCTAGTGGCAGAGCAGAAAGAGGAAGTGGAGAAGTTCAGGAGCATCAGTGAGTGTGAGAGGGAGATCGACAGGTGGAGCCACACCTTGCTATCCCTGAGGCCAAGGCAGCAGGAGGCACCTCCACAAGAAGAAGAGGACCCCCTACCCTCTTGCCACCAAGCAGAAAGAGGGGACCTAAGAGACAGGGGGGAATGGAAATGGGTCCCTGCTCAGGGCAGCAGGCAAATCCCCTCCCGGCCTCCCTCACCTGCCCAGTTGCCCTTAAGCAACAGATATGGGGCTCTGGAATGTGAAGGACTGGCCACAGAGGATGTGGGCAAAGGTCTGTCCAAGGGATTGCCTAGGATGAGTCAGTCAACCCCACGTATTATGACTGCCCCAGTTAAGAAAAAAGGAGGATAATTGTCATAGGCTATTCCCTGCTGAAGGGAACAGAGGCCCCCATATGCTGGCCAGACCCATCCTACAGGGAATTCTACTGCCTCCCTGAGGCCCGGGTTAGAGATGTTGCTAGGAAATTCCCTGGTCTGGTGTAGCCCTCTGATTATTACCTGCTCTTGGTAATGTAGGTTGGCAGTGATGAGATTCCTGAAAGAAGTCCCAAGGCCTTCAAAAGGGACTTCAGGGAACAGGGGCAACAGGTTGCAGGATCAGGGGAGCAGGTGGTGTTTTTTTCAATCCCATCAGTGGCAGGGAAGAGCACTGAAAGGGGCAGGAAAACTCACCTGATTAACAGGTGGCTCAGGGACTGGTGCCGTCAGTGGAATTTTGGTTTCTTTGATCATGGGGAGGTTCACATGGCACTGGGCCTGATGGCGACAGAGAGAGTCCAGCTATCTCAAAGGGGAAAAAGGATTCTTGCCCACAAGCTGTCAGTGCTCATTGAAAGGGCTCTAAACTAGGTTCGAAGGGGGGAAGAGGATGTAACCAGGCTCACTAGAGATAAGCCAATGGGTGGCATGCCAGGTTGGGGGTGAGATAGACAGCCCAGCTCAAGTGCATCTGCACCAATGCACATAGCATGGGTAATAAACAGGAGGAGCTGGAAGCCATTGTACAGCAGGACAGTTATGGTCACCATCACAGAAATGTGGTGGGATGATTCTCATGACTGGAATGCTGCGATGGATGGCTATAAGCTCTTCAGAAGCGATAGGCGAGGAAAGAGAGGCAGTGGGGTGGCTCTGTATGTTGGGGACTGGTTCGATTGTATAGAGCTCAATGCTTGTGATGACAAGGTTGAATGCTTATGGGTAAAAATGAAGGGGAAAGCCAACAAGGCAGACATCCTGCAGGAAGTCTGTTATAGACCATTCATCCAGGACGAAGAGACAGATGCAGTTTTCTACAAGAGGCTGGCAGAAGTCTCACAATCGCTAGCCCTTGTTCTCGTGGGGGACTTTACCTTACCAGACATTTTCTGGAAATACAACACAGTAGAGAAGAAACAGTCTAGGAGGTTCCCGGAGTGCATGGAAGATAACTTCCTGACACAGCTCGTAAGTGAGCCTACAAGGGGAGGTGCCTCACTAGACCTGCTGTAGACTAACAGAAGGACTGGTGGGAGATGAGGTGGTCAGAGGCCATCTTGGGTGTAGTAACCATGAAATGATAGAGTTCTCAACTCTTGGTGAAGTAAAGAGGGAGGCCAGCAAAACCTGCACCATGGAGTTTCGGAAGGCAGACTTTGGCCTGTTCATCCGTTGGGAGAGGGTCCTGAAAGGCAAAGATGTTCAGTAAGGCTGGACACTCTTCAAGGAAGTAGTCTTAAAGACACAGGATCAGGCTGTCCCCATGTGCTGCGAGATGAACCAGCAGGGAAGATGAACAGCCTGACTGAACAGGGAGCTCTTGCAGGGTCTTAGGAAAAAAAGGAGGGTCTGCCACCTATAGAAGAATGGGCAGGCAACTCAAGAGGAGTACAGGGATCTCATTAGGTCATGCAGAGAGGAAATTAGAAAGGCAAAAAGCCAGCTAGAACTCAGGCTGGCCCCTGTTGTAAGGGACAACAAAAATATTTTTCACAAATACACCAACAACAAAAAGAGAGCCAAGGAGAGTCTCCATCCCTTCTGGGATGTGAGGGGGAATATCACCACCAAGGATGAGGAAAAGGCTGAGGTACTTCATGCCTTCTTTGCCTCAGTCTTTAATCATCAGACTGGTTATCCCCAGGGTAGTCAGCCCCCAGTGTTGGAAGACAGGGAAGGATGCAGAATAAACCTCTCATAATCCAGGAGGAATCAGTTAATGACCTGCTGTGCCACCTGGACACTTACATGTCTCTGGGGCCAGATGGGGACCACCTGACTGTGCTGAAGGAGCTGCCAGAGAAGTTGGCCAAGCCACTCTCCATCATTTATCAGCAGTCCTGGCTAACAGGGGAGGTCCCAGATGACTGGAAGATTGCCAGTGTAACATCCATTTACAAGAAGGACCAGAAGGAGGATCACAGGAACTACAGGCCTGTCAGCATGACCTCTGTGCCAGAGAAAATTATGGAGTGATTCATCCTGAGTGCTGTCACCGGGCATGTGAAAGACAACCAAGGGATCAGGCCCAGCCAGCATGGATTCATGAAAGGAAGGTCCTGCTTGACCAATTTTATCTCCTTCTATGACCAGGTGACCCGCCTAGTGGACGAGGGAAAGGCTGTCAATGGTGTCCACCTGGACTTTAGTAAGGCCTTTGACACTGTTCCCCACAGCATCCTCCTGGAGAAACTAGCTGCCCACGGTTTAGATGAATGTACGCTTTGCTGAATGAAGAACTGGCTGAATGGCCAAGCCCAGAGAGTGGTGGCGAATGGAGTTACATCCAGCTGATGGCTGGTCACGAGTGATGTTCCCCAGGGCTCAGGTTTGGGGCCAGTCTTGTTTAACATCTTTATCAATGATCTGGATGAGGGGATTGAGTGTTCCCTCAGTAAGTTGGCAAATGACACCAAGTTGGGTGGAAGTGTCATTCTACTTGAGGGTAGGAAGGCCCTGCAGAGGGATCTGAACAGACTGGATTGATGGGCCGAGGTCAATTGTATGAGGTTCGTCAAGACCAAATGTCGGGTCCTGCACTTCGTTCACAACAATCCTACGCAATGCTAGAGGCTTGGGGAGGAGTGGCTGGAAAGCTGCCCGGTGGAAAAGGACCTTAAGGGGGTTGGTTGACAGCTGGCTGAACATGAGCCAGCAGTGTGCCCAGGTGGCCAAGAAGACCAACAGCATCCTGGCTTGTAAGGAATAGTGTGGCCAGGAGGAGCAGTGGACTGATGGTGCCCCTGTAGTAGTCACTGGTGAGGCCGCACCTCGAGTACTGTGTTCAGTTTTAGGCCCGTCACTACAAGAAGGACATTGAGGTGCTGGAGCGTGTCCAGTGAAGGGCAATGAGGCTGGTGAAGGGTCTGGAGTACAAGTCATACCAGGGAACTGGAGTTGTTTAGTCTGGAGGAGAGGAGGCTGAGGGGGGACCTTATTGCTCTCTACCACTACCTGAAAGAAGGTGATAGTTGGTCTGTTCTCCCAAGTCACTAGCGATAGGACGAGAGGCAATGACCTCAAGCTGCGTCAGGGGAGATTTAGATTGGATATTAGGAAAAACTTCCTTACAGAAAGAGTGGTCAGATATTGGAACAGGCTGCCCAGGGAAGTGGTGGATTCACCTTCCCTGGAGGTGTTCGAAGAACATGTAGATATGGCACTTCGGGATACGGTTTAGTAGGCATGGTGGTGTTGGGTTGGTGGTTGGACTTAATGATCTTAACGGTCGTTTTCAACCTATGATTCTATGATGCTATGATTAACTACATAGTTCATCCCATGTATTCAATTTTCCCTTTAAATCATTAGCAGATTTTTTTAAAAAATGTAGCCAGCATGTCTATGCAACAGTCCATAAATTGCTATAAAACAGTGAAAATCTGGATATCCAATATGTAAAGCTAAAAGAAAATAATGTAACTTTAGCACTTGAGTGAGAGACGCTAGTCCTCCTCCTCCTCCGAACATGGACTTTAATTGTCCTGCATGAAATTATTTGCGCTGCCCAAGGAATGAGGGGTTTGTTGCATGAGTTGCTTTCTGTTTTCACTGTTCTGTGCTTGCAGTCCTTCCTTCGTCGTTGGAGTCGTTGGAAGTTATGTCATCACTCTGTGATCAGCCAAGTCCTCAAAATCACTTACGGTTTCTAATAGAATTGACTTTCTATGTAGTCCATTCTTATAAAAAAAATTTATATAAGGGTAAAGAACTGCTGAGAAAACAGTGCTGTTTTAGTTTTGTTCTATGCACTCACATTCATGCAACAAGCATGGCTAGAGAAAGTGAACAGAGGAAATAACAAGTCATAGCAACTCTAAGAATTCAAACAGCCACTCAAATTCTAGCTAGTGCCACAACTGTGAATATTTCAGTGGTTTCTGTAGTCTACAATGATGGTGAACATGGATGACAGCAACATCCAGATGTCAAGGTAATAAGGATTTTTTTGAAGGCTAAAAACTGTTTCTAATTGTATCCCTCTTGCTATACACCAGTGCAACTGAGCAGTCAAGGTAAGCAACAGTGAAATTCCCAGTTTCACGGAAATTTCTGGTACTTATGGGATTTGGGGGGATTGTGGAAAAAAGAACAAACCTTAGAGAATAAAAAATTTTATCTGAAATTATGAAAAATGTATGGCTTTTGTGTATAAGAATATTGTTTGACAACATCAGCACATTATGTTCTACCTTTGAAACATTAATTTAAAATACAAAACACTTAATTCGACAAAAAAATTAAATCAAAAGTCAAAATATTCCATCATCAAAAATGCCAAATATTGAGATTCTTTTTGTACTTCGTGCATCATAATAAAGACTTTTCCTAAAAAATTCAATGACAAATTTCTTTAGCCAGTCACAGGTACCGTGCAGTCAGAGAACATTTTTCTGAAAATTTTTGGTTAGATCACTGGGAGGGGAATGTTCCCACTCCCATGAATATGAAGAGGTTACAAGCCTTCTTCACCTAACCATTGATGACTGAGAGAGAGTGAGAAGAAGGGTTCAGTTGCAAGACTATATTGGCTGCTTCCTCCCACTCTGCAGAGTGATTTCCCAAAAGCTATTCCTCTTGAACACCTGCTGGGCCCAAAGCAACGACTTACATTGTTACCACAATTACATTTCAATGCCAATATTGACATCATCATAAATGACATATGTTCAGGAACAAGAAAGCCATGAGATGTTGTCTTCTGCTTGCACATAGAAAATTCTTTTGAAGGCATTGTGATTATACAATAGTCAAAGAAATTATTCGTTTCCAATTACAGCAAATACATCCATGTTCTCATCTTCTTACGAAATGAATTTGTATTAAATCTTAGGACAACTATATCTCTTCCTTACTCCGTCTGTCACAGTCTTACTAAAACTTTCAGCTAAAGCTATACTGGAATAAATTCATATACTGAAACAGAGAAATTACAGCCAGCAATAAGCTGCAGCTTTTCTTTGTACTAGCGCTGGAATGAGGAGCAATCCCTTAGTGAAATCAACATTTTAGTAAATAAGGCAGACTAATCACTTTCACAGAAAATGCTTTGCATTTCCAGGATTGTCCCTGTCTTCCTTGCCTAAACCCCAGGCAAGGGTTAACATTTCGCAGCTGTAATTCGAGGTACACACACAGCCACTCATCACCTTCCATCCCCAGCACAAAGCACCCCTCCACGTAGTTCCAAGCAAACTCCCACACAGGAGATTTTCTCTGCCCCAAGACTGCTCTGTTCCCTCCCCATCCCAGTTACTTGTGTAGGTAGCAACGTCTCTGACAACTCTTGCCGTGCGCATATATTTTGCTTTCCGTCTCTGGATCATGACACTTTTTGATTTGCAAATAATGTAATTGTTAGTCTATAGTGCCCATCTAAAATTTTGATAGTTTGGACTGATACAGCAGTTCAACAGATAAAAGTAAATATGCTTGCCAAAAACAGAGTGATGGAAAACAAAATAGATACTGAAGGTTTTTTTCCCTTTACCTTTAACTCCTCCCATTAAAAGGCATTTTACCTCTGCTAGGTGTAAAAATGACTCTGCAGTTGTTACACTAAAAGAAGAAACAGGAATTTAAGGATAAAAGTGTGATGAGAAGAAAAATTTCATTCTTTCACAGTTCAGGTTTTGTTTAATTATTGTAGGCTGTACTAATAGGGAAACAGGTGCAGTTCAGCAATTGTATCATGTATAAAACTGCAGCAAATTTTGCTTGTCTCAAGATCTCCCTAGCTATCATTTTTGGGAGGATACATTCTGAAAAACACAGTGCCTTACCACATCATTTATTTGAAGGAACTCGAGAGATTTCTGCAGACCCAGCACACCTTTTGTTTTAGAAAAGGAAATATTAGGCTCAGAAATTTCTACCCCTTATAAGAAGTTGACTCTCCATCTTTAAATTATAAAAAAGTCTGCCTGTTCCTGGTATGGGGTGAGCTTTTTTATGGATTGCTCAGGACAGTATAATGTGTCTAAGTGAGAAACCTAGAAGGAAGACAATGAGGGAAGGCTTGTTAGTGAACTGAGTTCTCTGAAGTAAAAATAATTTCTCTTCCTTCAATTTCCCCTGTGCTCTGGCGTGTTTATATTCTGTAATTTTTGTCACAAGGCTTCAAATAAACCAGTAGAGATTTGACTTTCTTGTCAAGCTGGTTTTTAAAATTGAACACACTCATTCAGTGCTGGTTACAAGGTTCTCCCCTCCTCAAGACACAAATATTCGTGCACAAACATGCATGCACACACACACACACACAAGACAGCATCTTGCTTACTAGACAGAGATAAATTTCTCACCAGTGTGATCATCAGACACTAAGCCAAACTCATCTTCTTT
>Ga0065711_1006684_pt1 | contig 16652 bp, 12 predicted proteins | sample Hoacrofraction12_FD_59098 | JGI IMG/M metagenome (GOLD analysis project Ga0065711, IMG submission 59098) | Hoatzin crop microbial communities from Cojedes, Venezuela - Epithelial fraction 12 v2 (version 2) | ecosystem: Host-associated > Birds > Digestive system > Esophagus > Crop | place... | reverse complement strand
TTTTTGGCTGCCAGGGCACACTGCTGACTCCTTGCCACCAACCCAGACCACCAGATCTCTTTCTGCGGGGCTGCTCTCCAGCCTCTCTTCCCCCGGTTTGTATGTAAAACCAGGGTTACGCCGTCGTAGGTGGAGAATGTGGCACTTGTTAAATTTCATATGGTTTGTGATTGCCCAGCTCTCTGGTCTATCCAGATCTCTCTGCAAGGCCTTTCTACCCTTGAGGGAGTCCACAGCTCCCTCTAGCTTAGTATCAGCAGCAGACTTACTTAATGTACATTCTACTCCTGCGTCCGAATCATTTATAAAAATGTTTAAGAGTGCGGTCCCTAAAACTGAGCCCTGGGGAACCCCACTGGTGACTGGCCACCAGCGTGATGTAACCCCATTTACTATACCTCTTTGAGCCCAACCCGTCAGCCAATTGCTCACCCAACGTTTTATGGACTTGTCTGACTGTGTGCTGGACATTGTGTCCAGTGGGATACTGTGAGAGTCAGTATCAAAAGCTTTGCTAAAATCCAGAACCGCCACATCTCCTTGCTTCCCTAGTCAACTAGTTGGGTGACCTTGTCATAAGTGGATTTTAAATTGGTTAAGCAGGACTTTCCCCTCATGAACCCGTGCTGGCTATGGCCAATGACTGCGTTGTCTCTCAAGTGTTTTTCAGTACTCCCAGAATAACCTCTGTAATTTTACCAGGCATGGAAGCTAGGCTGCCAGGCCTGTGATTACCAGGGCCTTCCTTCTTGTCCTTCTTGGAAATCAGGACAACGTTTACCACCTTCCAGTTGACTAGGACCTCTCCAGACACCCAAGAAAACTGAAAATAATGGAGAGAGGTCCCACGATACAACTGCCCAGCTCTTTCAGTACCGTGAAGTGAAACCCATCAGGCCCTCTAGACTCATGTGCATCCAGCTGGAGCAGCAATTTTCAAACAAGTCTCATTCTGGTATTTGTGCATGAACTTGGTCAATGACATGGACTGTTTTGGAGCATTACTCTTGACAATTTAGTTTATTTTTGAAATACTTTTTCCCGTTGTTGGAAGATGCAGCTTTGGATGTTAGCTTTGGATTTTTTTTTTTTCTTAATTCTCTGATATTTTGCCGTGTCAGAGCAATCCAGGAGGATTGTAGAAGTGAATTTGATCAGCGGATCACTTCCACCTTATAGGAAATTCCTTTGATAGCAGTGTTCCACTCTTAATTCATTGTGCAGTACCCTACTACTGACTTGAATGAAAAAAGACAAGATTTTTGTCCTACTAGGAAGTGAGGATGATGTCTCTGGCACCTGTATGTTTTGTGCTTCAGTGACTGTAGAGCAAAGTACAGGGCTATGCTATGGTTGCCTGCACTAGCATTATTAGAGAGAAGAGTTCCTTTTTACACATTTTCTACATTTCTCCTGTCATTAACATGTACCTCAGTTTTGTAGGATGCAGCAGAGAATTTGTGTAAAAAAAACTAAAAGAAAGTGTCAGTTGCTGAATATAATCCCTTACAGATTATATTAAATAGAAGCATATTAATGCTAGTTTACTTAAAGTTCTTGTAAGCTTGCAAAATGTGGAGGGGAAGAGAGAGAAACCACCTCATTTTTTTAGCGCAGTAAATGAAATGTAGGCTCTTTAAGTATTGCCAGCAACCTTCCTGAACCCAGTGACTTTTCCCAGTGATTAATATCATAAGACCATGGTTTTAAAGTGGCAGTTTCTGTTAGGGTTCTTTCTTTTATATATCAAATTGATTGTGAGGACTTTTTTTAGGAATGTTTAGTTAAATCATGATATGCTTTTTGGTAGTTTGTCACTTCATGTTTTACCTTCATTGATCAAAGCCCTTCAGTTTCTTCAGTCACTGCTAATCAGACATCCCTTTAAGAAGGATGGATTTCATATCTGCCATGTTCCTGAAAGGCTGGTTCTCTGTGGGGAACTTTCTGTCTTGTATATTAGAGGCTTTCACACTTTATGCAGATGGCAGTAAATGGTACTTTATTGTTACTGTTATGCTCTGAAGAGGCTGTGTGAACTGCAGGTAGTCTGCCTCCAGATTCAGTATTGAAGGCATTGGAAACTCTTGGCGCTAAAGAATTTGTTTCCATACAGTCATCATCCCAATTTTAGCTACTTGTCAGTGAGGCTTCATTGGCACTGAAAGGAATATTTTTTTAGTTGAAAAACCATTAACATGAATCATCTTTCAGTGGGTCAGAGATACTTGTTACTGGTGGCTGTTATTTGTATTTACTTTTTTCTTTCAAATTTGACTTGATTATACAAATATATACTGTCCTGCTTTCTGGAAGACTTTCCACTGAAACGTTAATCTAAAAATTGAAAGCACCTATTTGTGGACCTTGAATAACATCATTAAATAAGTTTAAGTTATGTGGAGGTAGGAAAAGGTTTTGTTTTGGTTTTTAATCCACTCATTTCACTCTTAATTTGTATTTCATTATTAGATCTTAAAGAGACCAGCAGAGTTTATCTTTTATCATGCTGCAGCTATCTGCTCTATTGGCTTAACTTTGTTGGTCATGAGAGTCAAGAATTTGCAGAAGAAACCTAGACTTCATGAGACTTTTTTAACCGTTTCCTTGTAAGACTTGTCTTTTAAAGACTGCCATAGATGGCTTTTAGTGTTCAAAGATCCCTTTTATTCCACTTCATTCCCAAGCCTTTTGGTCATCTCTTCTTCCCTGTCCCATAAACAGAGCTTTAACCTTGAGAAGAAGGAAGTTCAGAGACCCTTTAAGAATTTGCTTTTTTTTTTCTAACCAGCTTTCTATGAAGGATGTTCAGAAATGAAAGTAAGGGACGATTGTAAAATCCTTTCAGAAACATGATTTCTGTGTAACTCAGCGCTTACTGAGGTTTTTGGAGTGGGAATACACAGAAGCCATGAAGGAGGTGGGAAGGAGGCCTCCTGCAGGCCTGTATGTGCAGAAGGTCTCTGGGAAACCACACGTGCATGATGATGCTGACGTTTAAGTATGAAGAACATGAGAGGGTATATACTGTGTTCCCTGCTCTGTAGAATATTCCCTGAAACTTTTGTCTCTGTTGTGCATTGCTTTTAACAGCCTAAAGTTAGTTACATTTAAATTTACGAAATGTGTTGTTCAAGAAAGTGTAAATTCGGTACCTTTCTGTTGGCTGTTTAAATAGACTTCTGCGAGAAGATGGAGTATGGCTTCTTTTTCTTACAGTTCTGAACAAGACTGAGACCAGTTTTTATAGATAACTTTCAGTTTGTAGTGGAGTTGAAATCTGAAGCCGGTTTGCAGGGTGTGACGGGCCTTTTGCCTTGGGTATGTGCTCCAGTATGCCAGCCAGTCATACAGCTGAGAGCTGTTTTTTTGCTTACTGGGAGACCAGTGACATCTGTAATCAAATTCTTAGTCCCAGTCACAATTTTGTGTTACACTTGTTACCCATTTGGAGCCTGTGTTTCAGAGAAGCCTTCAAAATTACATGTGTAGCGATAAGACCTTCAAATGTGGCTGTAAGAGGATTTTTGAGCACTTAAACATTNNAAAGCTGTATTGAGCAACAATGGGTTTTTGCAGAATGAGTTATTTGAAAGCAGGGATGCCCAAATTGTCTCCATTAGGTCTTGAAAGCCCTGCTGTGTAATACGGTTTGCTTCTGGATGGTCTGGAGTGGTCTTGGAGGCTAGAACACAAGTGTTTCTTAGATGTTGTTGTATCCTGCATTGACTGCAGTATAGATGAGGCCTTCGAGATAAAACACACACTCCTTATTTAAATGTGATCTGCACAATTATTCCATAACACTTTGACAAGTTATTAATTTCTATTGTCTCCTCTACCACCACCACCCTGAGAAAATCTGGACCCTCAGAGGAGTGTTTTGTGGCCTTTTATTAGATTTTTCACTGTAGCTTTCTGAATAGGTCATTCTTATGAAATGTTTGTGGTTGGTTGTTACTCTGTTGGGAGACGAATGTTACTGTCTCCCTACAAAGGAAAACAAAGATGGCAGAAACATCTGAACACTGGTTAGATACTTGTTTCCATTTTGAATTTTCTTGCTTTCCTAAAGAAACTGGATTATAGTAACCGTGAATCAGAGATATAGGCATTTTTTTGCATTGGTACTTTGTAACCCTAGGAAGAAAACTATGACTCTACCTCAATTCACTCTCAGAAAAGGTTAGCTGAAAAAAATGGAATAAAAGAAATTAAAAGAGAATGGGACTTTTCTGTTTTAAGAAAGACTTATGAAGACGCCTGCTGGAGAGGTTTAGGAGGCCCACTTCATATAAGGAAAGATCTTAATCACTGTGACACCTTTTAGAATTTTAGATCTTTCGGATCTTAATCATCTCCCTTGATGTAGGTGCAGCATTGGTGTGTTTTCAGCACATCTATTCTTTATAGAGAATTTCTCCTTCGTAACCTTCAGAAAACACTTTTTAGTGAGACTTATTTGTACAGCCTTGTTTGCAGCGGTGTTCAGATATTAATATTTTTTAACATTTTTCACATAGCTTTTGTGATTGAAATCCAGGAAAGATGGAGAGGGAGAATAATATAAAAAGTAGACTTGTCAAACCTGGCTCTACAGATGTTGATATTTTTGAGGATTATTTATGAGCCTGGAAATGCCTGAAACAGAATTATGTTCTTGAGTTAGCAATGAAAACAAAAAAGTGAAAAAAACGGAGTTGTTAGAAGTGCTCAGCAGTCTGGACTACAGCATCTTCAGTGAAGGGTTCAGCCATTTGGGTTGTAACACTGGCATATGTATTCAAAAACAAATGAGCAAACCCCAAACAACAACAACAACAAACCTGAAACACCCTCTCCTCCCACCCCTGCCTGCACAGACCCTCTTCCACCATACCGCTAACAAACCAAAACAAAGAAAAACATCCCTTGGCCATAAAAACCCCCCATCTTTGCAGTGAGTGAAGTCTGGCTCTTCAGGATATGTAAGACTAAACGTCTGCAAACATTTCTGCGGAGTACTGAGAAAGTCATAGTTCGCTGTCACCTCTGATGTTGGAAACTTCTGAACCAAGACCTTACAGGTGATTCAGAGCCATTCTACACAATTATTTCCTTCCTGAATGTGGAAACCTGAAACTGTGAAAACGTTGGCCACTACAAGCAAAATAAATGGGCAGAAGAAATGTAGTCATCTTGCAATGTTTTTCTAAATTGTATAGGGTTGACTTTTGTATTTACGTCTCTCCCACTCTCTGTTTATTTTTGCCTCCTCACTGTATCTGTTTTCACAGAGTTTTCCATTGTAAGTGTTTCTGAATGCCATTCTGAAGATGGCTGGCTCTCTAGATATTTTACCTGGGTGTTACCTTGCTAGTAATCAGACACCTAGCCAGTCTGCCTGCCTCAGACTAAGCTCTTCATTCATTAGAGCAATTAATATGATGAAGTAATGAAATAATGAAATACTAAAGACTAATTAGTTAATTGCATACAACAACTTTGTGAGTATCTGCTTGGACTTTGAGGGCCTGCAAGATGGGTCGGGCTAACCTTGAACTGCTTCTCGTACTTCCAGAAAGTTGACAAGTTGTCCCGGTTTCGACTGGATGGAGTTAATTTTCCTCCCAGCAGCTGCTGTGTTTTGGATTTACTACATTGCTATGAAATCAAGGACTTTTTCCAGTCTCCCATATTCAGCCAGTGAGCAGGTGTGCAGGAGCCGGGAGGGAGCAAGGCCAGGCAGGCAGCCCAGGATACCCAGTGGAAATATTCTGTACCATGGGCGGCACGCTCAGTGTGTGAATGGGGGTGGTCTGGGGCAGGGGGAAGTGGTCGGCTTTTCTCAGTTTCCATCGGTTTTCAAATGCGCTCTTTGCTGAGAGTTCAAACTTTTTTCAGGCTGCAAATCGATCGTTGAGTGGTGAGAAAAATTGTATTGTATATAGTTTGTTCGGCATATTTATTATTATCATTATTGTTATTAGTAGTAGCAGTATTTCCTTTGTTGTCTTATTAAACTGTATCTCAACCCATGAGTTTTCCCTTTTGTCTGTTTCTCTTGCCCTTTCTGCTGGAGGAAGGGAAGGGATGAGCGAGCAGCTGTCCAGTGCTTAGCTGCTGGCTGCTGGGTTAAACTACATCACACATGTATCTGTTTCAGTTGAGGAAGGGTCAGGATGAAACAGTTTGTATAGCTTATTTTCCGTGAGTTACTGCTTTGCTAGAAGACAGATGGTGGTTTCAAATGGAAATTGCTGGTGTTCCAGCAATATCCTACTTCATTCTCTCTTTGAAGATTTCACCTGTACTTCCTTCATATGAAGTAATAAACTGCTTCTATAAAGGTTACAAACCTTCACTAGGGAATACATTTTTGAAAGCAAAATTCTTTGGTTTTGATCAAGATTACAATGTTTACATGTTGTGCTTTCTGACATCTCTGTTGGCATACTTTCTAACGGAAAAGCAAATTACAAATTTTCTTCCTTCTTCTAGCTGAATAATGAATTCCTCCTGCCTCCTCCAGTGTTATCCCATACTACAGTATGCCAAAGTAAGGCAGATCATACAAAGAATTTTTGTTACATTAGTGAACTAAGACCTAACATTTGAAAGAACTCTCAAGAACTAGTTTTTCTTAATTCACAAAACTGCTTGTTTGACTTCCATAAACAAGGATTATTTGGAGGAAAAAAGATAAACTATAAATTATTTACTTGACAAATGTGTCAAGTAAATATTTTACTTACAATAGTAATTTGGAATGTACTGGTCAATGTTGTTTAGCAAGGTTATTAAACAAAGTTACCCTTGTTAATATGGGATTTTGGCTTCCGTAAGTTTCTATTAAAAAGGAGGAGGTGCTATACTATGCTTTTTCAGTGACACAGTAAGTAGGCAAATTAGTAAATGTCTTTACTCTTGCCTTTTGGCTAACTTTTCCTGGATGTCTAAAACCTATTTTTTATTAAGGAGTAATAGTTAAAAATATATGCATACAAGTATTTAATGTGACTAATTGTTTTTTCCTTTTATCTTGCAGCAACGCACCTCTTGCTTTTTCCTCCAAAGTATGTTATATTAAGTTTCGTGAAGCATCGAGTGTTGGTGTGGCCCAGCATCTAACTAACACGGTTTTTATTGACAGAGCTTTGATAGTTGTGCCCTGCGCAGAAGGTTGGTATTTTAGACATTCTTCTGTAATGTTGGTCTTTGTCATGTCTGCTAATTGTTTTAAGCTTTCCATGTAAGGATGTGGTGCTCTGTTGTTATTTTGTTTTATTTTATTGCTTTTTGAAAAAAAGTCTCGAAACAAAATGGCAAACTGAATGAAGAAACCCAATTATATAGATTTAGCTGAAATTCAGCATCATAAAAAAGTTGGATTTCAATTAGGATAGTTCAATTTTCCATAGTTATTATATATTTTGAGGGAAAAGAAGGTAAAATAGTTCCCTTCAATATGGTTTGGGTTCACAAGCTTGTTCTCACACAGAGTTCTCACTGAAGTCAATGGAGCATTGGAAAGATAAGGCAATTTCGTGGCACCGATAACATTCCAGTGTGGATCTTAATGTATTACCTTTGGTGTAGTTTTTTGGGTTTTTTGTTTGTTTTGGTTTTTTTTTTTGAAGATACTGATTATTTTTCCACTTTTTTAGACTGAATCCTGATTTTGTCTTGTAGACATGTGGCATATTTATTTGGCCATTTTAGATTCATCCAGCCTAAAATACTTTGCTTTCATGATGAGAATTACTGGTTGAATATAAATGTCTACCTGCTTGTTTAATAAAAAAAATGCAATTTTCATTTCTTGTTACTGTGCAAAAGATTACTTTGTGTGCCAAAAAAATGATTTCTTATGTGTACTGCTACTCCTTTTTGGTTTTAGATATACAGTGATCTGTACAGAATGCTTCCAGCATAAAAATATTTTTAATACTCTTAATAAAATAAAGTGCTTGGTGAATACTAAATTTGCAAGTGCTCCTTTAAGTAGCTTTGAGGCCATACTTTCACAGATGCGTTGAATACAAGGTAGCTCATATTATTAGTATAATATCCTAGATCTGAATACAGTTACGTGAAGCATGGCCCTACAGTAGGCATGTCGCTGGAGTTAGCTAGAGCCCCATTGACTTCATTGGGATCATTGTGGAAATGAGCATCTGCCCATTTGGTTCTGGACTTGCTGCCTCTTTGGACAGGAAACATTCCAGTTGGTGGGGTGAACCTAGTTTCACTTTGAACATGGTAGCTGTTTTGTCATGAAAAACAGTATTTAGAATGATTGAACCATAAACTGCAGCAAGTCCAGAAATACCTCCTGTTAACATAACTTCTGACTGCAAGAGTCAGGTTTTGGTTCAAACAGTACTGTTGACTTCTTGGAGTTTGTTAATGGTGGTCCCAGAGTACCATTTTTTGGCATGTTTACCACATCATGATCTGGAGATTAGTGCTGCTGTAATAATGGTCTGGGATGTTTCTAGCAAACTCTGACAAGTCTCAAAATTTCATAGACTCTACAAGTACTTTCAATAAAGGCTATATTAACCTATAATATACTGCCTGTTCTTGTAGCCTTCTTAGTAGGGGCATACGGCACACATATTTGTCTTTGTGAAACCTGGATTTGTAGTTGCTTTTATGCCTTGTTTTGGGGGCTTTTTGCTTTTATTTTTTGTACTTGTTCTTAAACCACAAAGAGGATATTGCTGTATCCACCTGAAGCTCTTTAAAGGCAAATGGGACCAAAGTCCTTATTATTGAAAAATTGCCCCTATATAGATGACTACAAATTATTCAGGTTCTTAGTTTTACGTTTCATCAAAAAGATCTTAACACTGGTTCAGTACTGCCAGAGAGGGAAGATTGCCGCCTAATGAATGAACAACACTTCCTGGTGTTTTTCTTGTGATGAGATCACTGCCTGACGTGATACGGCAACAGGCAGGTAAAGCTACATTTTCCTGTGTGTCTTGATGGTAGACAATGAATGGAAGGACAATAAAATCCAAGTTCTGACAAATCTTGTTCCAGCCCCATTTGTAGCTGACTTAGTAGGCATTTCTGAGAAAAGGCATTACAGAAAAATTGTCACTGTTGAAAATCATTCTGGACCCCGCAGAGATTTATGCATAATGAGGTGGATTGTGAGGTTGAAGTTTTTTTAATGTCAGAATGCTGTTTCCTTGTAACTTTCTAACATTTTAATGTATGAAGATGTGAATTTATACTGATTTTAGTTTCTGAGGAGTTTATTGTGTGGAATAAGTATGGCTTCGGAGACCACAGCGCAAGATTTTTTGTTCACTCTGTATCATGTGATGCATTACTAATGGAGTCAGTGGAGTGTATCACGGGCTTTAAAAATAGTGATGGCTATAGTCTACCAGGAGGTAAAATTATATCCTTGGCCAACAGTGCCAGTAATAAAACATTTCATGCGCCGCAACAAACATAGAGTAGAGGTAAAACGGAACTCTGAAAACTTCGTTTTAAAACCAGGATAAAATCTGAAATTTGGAGTGTATTTAAACAGTGGCAAATTAAGGGAGTATGGGAAGGGAATCACTACACTGTGAAAACGATGTTAATTTTGTGGCATGTAGTAAACAATTTAGCAAAAATTTAGCTGTGAATGAAGTAACATTATTAAGCTGTCAAAATATGACTTTTTGTGTGTGTATCAGTAGGTTTTTCTTTAAACATTATACTTTGAGAACACAAAGGTTGAAAGATAAACAAAGATGCCACCCTAATCTTTCTAAATTTTATGTCCACATCTGGTAGATGGATTTTGACTATTAATTTGGTTTTGTATGTTTTCTCTGTGTGATATTTGTGCATTATTAGATGACTAGACTGGCCAAGGCAGACCTGTTACACTTGCCTGAGTTAGGCATTGTTTGCCATGCCACTAAACCTGCCGCCAAGTGAAACCTTCATGGGGGAAATGAGATCGAAGTCTGGCCTGCTGAAGATGGACGCCCTGTCTCTGTTTTTATTTTATTTTGCTTTCTTTCCTTTGTTTCTTTTATTTTTATTTTTATTTTACTTTGTCCCTTTTTTTTTTTGTTCGTTAAATCTCTTTCCCTTGTACTTGTGAACTGGTACTTCAGTTCTGTAAAAATGGTGTTTTGTAAAGGGTTCACAGTGTTTCATTTTGAAGTTGACCTGAAGCTGCTTATGAATGGTGGATGGTATACACAGAATTTAGAATATGATTAATTTTTATGCTGTGAGTTATGGATAAATTTGATTTGGAATATGTTTAAGCATCTAAATTCAACAGATGACCACATTGTGTCAGAAGACAGGAGTAGTGAAAAATATATCAGTTTTAATATACATTCTTTCATATGTTATGCTTTATGAGTTTATCTTGGAAAAGGACAGTCGAAACTCGTACTGCTGGAGAAATTAACGTTACAGATTAAAGTCATGATCTCTGCTATTTTCCTCTTCTCAGCAGAGTAGTGTTATTTTAGGTTGCATGGTCTGTTTAAAAGAAATCTTACTATTTATGTCTAATATGAAGAGTTTAAAGTAATTATTTCTGAAATTGGACTTTCATGAATATTGAATGTCATGAAGTACTTGTTTGCTTCTAATGAAACCTTGCTCCCGTGAGGTCAGTGGCAGCAAGATTTCATCCTTCTGTTTTTGTAATTTTCAGAAAAAACTGTTTACCACTCATAAGTACAAACATAGCCTAAAGTTTTGGTTGGAATGTGTTATGTGAGGCACATTGTCTTTTAACACTGTTATTTGTGGGAAGATTGAATCAGTTCTCTGTGTGTGTGTATGTATGTGTACATTGCACTTTGACATGCTCCAGTGGTGGTTATTTCAAGAAGAGATTTTTTTTTTAACAAAAAAAAAGAAAAAAGAAAAAAAAGTGTCTTGGTCATCTCACAATCTCAGAAGCCCTGGCAGTTCACGCTGGAGTGATTGAAAAGGTTCTCATCCCTAAATTATGTGCTTGTGAAGCGGAAGCCCTGAAACAGAAGTGGTGGACCAGGTGGTGTGTCTAGTCCTCAGGCATTGCTCTTCTCTGCCAGCTGCATTAGGACCAATTGGTTTCAGTCTGGTAATGCATCAGACTGTGCACTACAGCTGGAAAGAGCTTTGCTTCATGATCTCTGTTGGATTTAATTATGGCAGGGAATTGCCAGTAGATGTAATCTCTTTAATTGCTGCTGCTAAATCCAATAAGAATCATGAATTGTATCACACAAATTATTTTATTTGTAAGTGTGCATTTTCCATTGATTTCAAATAGCAGGAAAATAAAAATTCCTTTAGTAATGCTTAGAGTAGATCTGAACTGTAAGTATTTTTAAAACAAGCAAACTTGTTTGTTGCAGAAGCAGTTTTGGGAGGAGCATTAACTGTGTAGTCTTAGTACAAAGAATAGGACATTAATTTCTTCTGAGCACTTGGAGGGGGGTAAAAATACTGTGATTAGTACTTGCTTAACGCAGATACTTCTGTTCAGCATTTAGCAAAATGGATTCTGGTGTGGACTAGGTTGACTAAGACTCCTAAGCACTTTGATGATACGAAAAAGTAATAATCATAACTGATGTTTAGGACAACTGTACATTTCCTAAGAAGCATAAGGTGTCTCTAGGCAGTGCAGAGCTAATCTACATCTGCTTCCAGATTCCTTTGCAAATTGAAGAATCAAATAAATGATCACAGAATCTGTAATTTACTAAACAGAAGAGCTTCTAAGAAATCCTTCTAAGGATGTGGTATAGATGAGGCATATGTATTTTGTCTGTTTCCCTAATTAGAAAATATCTTTACCTGCTTTCTATTAAGTTTTTACATACCATGAGTTTAAAAAATGAAATAATTAAAGTGTCCTAATTTATTGTGTCATAACCGACATGTTGTATTGTAACTTTATGGGTTTGTATTCCTTTTGTAAGTAAATTCATGGAGATAAAACTCCAAAACTTAAAGCCTGTAACTCATGAGGTTATTTGGCCTCCCATATTAATATGTTTTTCAAAACTATCTGAAGAACAGGGAAATAAATTTGCAAGGTATTTCAAGTTTTCTTTTTTCCCCCACAACAGTTTGTTTTCTATAGAATTGTTAAGAAGTTTGACCTGGTCTTAAAAACTGGAGAAGGATGTTCTGAAAGGACACTGATCTTTGAATATATAGACAAATTTTCAGGGTTCTGTCTGTAGCGATAGACCCTTTCTCATTCTTGAATAAAATAAATGAATCTTTGTTTGTGGCATGGAAATGACCAACTAGATTTTGTATTTATAATAAAATATTACATTGTTGAAGGACTGAAGTATTCTGGAAATAGTGCTGGTAACTTTAAAATTTAGTTATGCATGTTTTTTGTTCTTTGAACTGCTAGAATGGTGCACTTAACTGAAAGCATTCAGTGGATTCCTTGATAAACATTTGAGCAAATGAATAATTCCAGTTATTTCAGCAAGGCGACCCATATACTAAAAGTTCAGGCTTATATTTAAGTACCTTTCTGAACTTGACTTATTTTCTGTTTAGTTATGTGTCTAACTTGGTTCCTATTTAAAATGACTAAATGCCTAAGCATCTCTTAAGTTTACCTGGTTAAGTGTATGTTGAATTGGCTGTATGTAAGCACATACTTAAATTAGGCATATATTTATGTACGTTACTGACCAAGGATCTAAATTAGAATGCAGACACACCACTTCAGGAGCCATTTCTGCCATTGGATTTACCTGAGCCATGTCTGTTGATCCTGTAGAAAGCTGCATGAGTATCCAGTTAATGGTGAGATGCTAGCTGTTCAGGATAAGGTCTGGTTCATTAGTCATCTAAAAACACTTAAATATTTCGATTTTCAGAAGAACCACTACATAATTCTATGCCTAATTTGCATGCACAGCTGCTGGAACCGTATATTTGAAGGCCTGTTAGTAAGCTATGTATTAGGCAGGATGTGCAGCGAAGTAACTGATACTCACAAGCAGTCAGGCAAATCAGGTACACTTCTCATTGCATGCCTGATTTCAAAATGAGATCTGTAAAGAGTGCTGAACATTGTGATGATGACTCAGATTCATGCATGTTTTTTAAAAAACCCTGGAAGTCATTATTGCACAGTTAATTCCTAAGCGCTAATAATTTTCCTTTTTCTCCTTTAGATAGCAAAATCAAGTGGTTTGTTACATGTTAAGGAGCAAGGTGCCTCAAAATTTAACATAAATAACATAAAAGTAAATAGGAAGCATGAGAAAAGAATGGGTACTGTTACTTTATCTTTTCTATTCCACCCATACTACATATAAATTAAGTTTCATTTAGATTTGTTTTGTACTTTGGTCATATCCAACTGTAACCCAGTCCTTGCTGCAGATCTGTAAAACAGGTTTGCAACACTTTTTTCTTCTTTCTGTTTTTTAAAGTAGCATGTTTCTTGTGGGGTCTGTTGGAACTCGTATAGCTAAAACTGCACAGTGTTTTGAAATTTTCCTCATATTTTGCTTTTTGATAAGAACATAATATATTTTCATTTTTAAATCCTGAAGTTATAGGTTTTATAGTTAAGACATACACAGTTTGAACCAAAGCAGTAAAAGCTACTGGCACAGTATTTATATGTACCTTGACTTGTAAAACAATGTTTAAATAAAACCATTTACTTTAATAAAGTGCATGGTGTAATACCAAAGGGCTCAGTTGGGTAGCATATATATGATTATGCCAGTAATTCTGAATAGATCATAGATACCTAGTATAATTAGAACTTCTTTCTGTAATTTTTCAGTTTAGTGTTTAATGTTTCCACCAGTTTAAATCCCTTTGCATTTCAAATTAGTATGTACATTTAATTGTATTCATACTTGTTTAACTATTAAATCTTTTGATTTTTGAAGATTTTTGGGGGTTCCTGTAGCAGTCTTGATTGTGACTAACATTAAATGAAACCTGTGTTTAATTCAGATTATATATTACTTTAGCTTTTATCTTGACAGGGGGAATATAGTCAAGCTGAAATACTAGCAAATACACATTTTGGGAAAATACAGTTTGCTTAGCTTGTCGGTTATGATTTTCTTCAATTTCAGTAAATTTAAAGCTAATGCATCAAAGTTTCAGATAAACTGAGGTGACCTAGAGTGTGAGACAGTACAAATTTAAATTTTTCTGCCCTCCCCTCCTCCACCTCCAATTTCACTTGTAGTATGTATTGTATGGAGTCACAGAAGTTCAGTAGGTTTTATTTTATTTTTATTTATTTTTACATCCAAAGTACGTAACACCAGAGGAATTTAAAAAAGCACAAATTTCAGTTAGCACATACTTTGTTTTTCCTTTTTTTTTTTCTTTTACTGATTTGGTTATTTGCCATTTCTGGGGATTAAACTTTAAAAAATGTTCTTCTTTTCTGTATCTGATGTTCTGTGTGCTATTAGTGATGCAGCCAACACGAACGGTTGTCATGTGTAAAACAACTTTCGATCACCGCGAAAACACCGCCCTGGGAAAGCGTCCATGCTTGATATCGTTTGGTTCATGAACGTTAAGTTTCCAGTACAGGTGACCCATAGCTCAAAGTGTTAAATAATTGTATACATTATTCAGTTTTTAAAATAATAATCCATTAATGAGATTGCTAGTCTTTGAAGTTATGCTCACTTTTGTTTTTCCTAGTAGAGCAGGGTAAAAGGAAAAACTTAAATTCTTATTTGTTTCTTTGTAAGGATCTGGTAGATAGATTCATTGTTATTTATTACATTTTTAAATACAAGGGTAATTGTAAAATTATAGAAAGAGTAACATCTGTATATGGTCCAACACTGTGTAATGGTTTCATTTGCTTCTTCAGGTAAAATCCCAGATGAAGCCAAAGCCCTTTCTCTATTGGCACCTGCTCCTACTATGACAAGCCTGATGCCTGGTGCAGGGTTGCTTCCCATACCAACGCCAACCCCTTTGACTACAGTAAGTAAAATTCAGTCGCTGTTTGATTTCTGGCTTCTCCTATACTCATTAGCCTTTTCGGTGTTCAGAGAACAAGAACTATCTGATCCATGGTTGTTGTCCTGCTGTTGCTAGATCAGTGAAGGTTTAGCTGTAGTGCCTGTTTTGAGGGTAGATCACGAGATATGCAGCACTGCCTTTCCTGGATTCTTCTTTCAGGTTATCATTTTGAAAGATAGTGGGTAAATACTGTTTTTGGTTGTGTCCATTTTAATTGTTGTCATTCCCTAGACCTATTAATTTGTTCCAGTGGCAGTGCTATCCACCTCCTCAAAATTTGTTACAACATAGTGGCTACATTGACACAGTTCTTCGGAATGTTAAAATGCTGCATTAGAGTGGTTTTACTTGCTGTCTCTACAGCAGGACTTTTGACTGTTTGCCTAACAATGTTTTCACGACAAAAAGCATAGAAGCTAGCTGCTGCTACTTCTGCTCAGTTCCCTTTTGGTTCTGTAAGCCTTTCTCGACATCAGCAGGCTGCTGTGACCTATTCAGGGAAAATTTCAAGTTAAAATACATTAGTTTTAGCTTGGAAAATTTGTTTGCTGGAAAGGCAGTTGCTGTTTGGGTGGAGAAGATGAAATTCAAACCAGGAACTCAGCAGACCAATTTGGTAGTGATTTTTAAGTGACTTTTTTTCAGACCATTCCCCAGGAAAGGTGTCAATTCCCAGTCCCAAAAATCAGAGCTGTATTGTTCTCATTCTCTAGGAATTGGTGGTGTTTGTAGGGAAAGAACTTAGACTTAATATCCTTTGCATTTCAACTGTAATTAATCTTGCCTTAAGTGATAGGTACCTTATCTGTCCCTTTGATGGAGTGATACCTATTACAGAACAAATCGGCCCTCGGCACTGCAATTTCCTTTTTTCCCTGGCTGGACAAGGGCTCAGCAGTTCCTCATATACTCCTAATACTTGTTGTGACAGAAAAATAAGTATATTAGCAGTGTCTGAAGGCATCTTACTGAATTTGGTTGACTGTAGGCGTTAGAACTATGCTTTACAAATAAAAGCATATAAGCATTAGAAATATGCTTATAAGCCTGTATGTTTTCTGACTGATATGCTGCGTCCCTGGCCAGACCTCTTTGATAAGATGTTAGCTGATAGCACACAGAAAATCTTAACTATGGAAGGTTATTTATGTTCTAGATTTTATATTCTGTAAGAAAAGTGCTCAGCTGGGACCTAGAGGTTTAAAGTAGTGCCTATATTAATTAGATTTATTTATACAGAAATGCACAAGGCAGGCAAGTATTAACAAGTGGAGTGTTTCCCACCAATGCTTGGTTGCAAAGCATGTTCTGTGTTTGTGTTTTCTAGCTTGGTGTTTCACTTGGCACTTTGGGGGCTATACCAGCAGCAGCATTGGATCCTAACATTACAGCACTGGGAGAAATACCACAACCACCAATTATGGGGAATGTGGATCCATCAAAAATTGATGAAATCAGGAGAACAGTCTATGTTGGAAATTTGAATTCCCAGGTAGCTTTTTTTTTTGTATAATGGAATTACTAATGGAAATACTAATGGAAGGTGTAGAGTTGTAATTTATTAATTCTAATCTTACTTGTTAAAAAGTTTTGATTAGTTGATAACAATAGAATTTAAACAAATTTTTTTTTTTTTTTTTTTTTTTTTTTTTTTT
>Ga0065711_1040817_pt1 | contig 16653 bp, 7 predicted proteins | sample Hoacrofraction12_FD_59098 | JGI IMG/M metagenome (GOLD analysis project Ga0065711, IMG submission 59098) | Hoatzin crop microbial communities from Cojedes, Venezuela - Epithelial fraction 12 v2 (version 2) | ecosystem: Host-associated > Birds > Digestive system > Esophagus > Crop | place... | reverse complement strand
TGGAATACCCGGCTCTGTATGGCCAGGTGGGGTCAGCCCCCACCCCCCGGCTGTGCCCCTTCCTGGAGTCCGGTGAAAATTAACCCTGTTCTGGCCAAACCCAGGACAGACACATAGGCGAGAGATGCCCTCAGGGGAGATGAGCAGCAACCTGGAAAAGCGAGAGATCGTTACGTTCAAAGACGATGAGGAAGTCCTGCCACCTGCTTGACTGCAAGTTTTCTGCAGACATTGGCAAAAAAAGTGACACTTCTGCTGTTCCTGATGTTAGAACCAGCAGTCATGTTGCACAGTGAGTTAAGAAACAGTAATTAAGAAAACTTTTTTTTCTCTCTCAAAACCTCACTTTTCTGTGAACTCAGGAGCTCATGCTTTTTTCCATAGCTCTAAGATGATCTTTCAGAAATGAGGATAAAAGTTACAGAAATGTTGGCTAGAAATCATCTTGCCTGAAGTTTTTCCACGTGACATTTGCTGGGTGTAAAACATTTGCTCTGGGTTTGATTTAGAGATCAGAATTAGTATCACAATGCTGATGTCTTTCTTAAATGTCTGCCAGGTCTTAAGGTAGATTTTATTGTTTACAATGGGACATTACAGGTATGTGTCAGGGAGGTGTTAATTTTTGAGAAAGCTGTGTGCATACCTCTATTATTCCATCAGCATCTGCCGGTGCTGGAGAGCTAGTGCTATCTTTCTGTTATTTTGCCATTCAGCAATATTACTCCTCAGGCCAGTAATCATTTTTGCCTTGAGCAGCCCAGCGTCTCTTTAAGCAGCAGACCATGGAGAAAGGTGAACTCCCCAAAAGTCAGAAAAAGCATTCAGGGCTAACTATTGTCTCATAGGAATTTTCTGGATTCAAGTGCAAAGAAATGGAGTGTATACTTTGTGAAAGCAAGAGAAAGACCGAAAAAAGGTTATCAAGGTTTAGCAGTGAAGGATTCCTCACGTAATTATTTATTACACAATGGTACAGCTGGAAGATGAAACACATCTGCCTGAAGATGCTACCTGGGAGAGTTTGATGGAGGCTGAGTAAAGGCCTCTAGGGATGCAGGCAACATCTGGGGCTTATGCAGGATGATGTAGGAGAGAGTTAGATACAGTCACCCAGCACTGTCCTGGGACCAGTTCAAACCACACTGCCTGGAGCATACTTTCAGTTTCACACTAGAAATAAATGACTGTGGTGTGCTATAATACAGCTCTTAAGTTATTTTACACACTCTGTACTGAAACTAAAACCGCATCAAACATGCTAATAGGTCCTAAGACCAAAGAGTTCCATATAAGGACTCAGAGGAGACCTGAAGTCAAGCATCATCTAGTATGGAGTAGCCAGGGTGGCCCACAAAAGGCTGATCCTGTGCGATAAGGACATGAGCATGCTCCACTGGCAGACTTGAGGGTCATCAACCAGCCCTAGTGTGGCTGAAGCCAAAAGGTAGATGAGGACCCAGCCAAAGCAAAAGATATTCAGCGGCTCTCTGTAAATGACCACACCTCTTGCTCTCCCATTTTGGCGTATGTATATATGTCTCTTGGTCACCACGTGCTTAGACAGAGCTTGCTAAAAAGTTTTTGATCAAGCATGTTTTCCTACACAAAGAAAGCACTTTTGTTGAAATACTGCAATTTTCAACTGTAAAAACAGATCAGAACCCAATTCTATTTATTTTCATAAAGGCTGTCTCATTCTAAATTATTTTAATCATTCTAATTTTGTCTCAAGATTATGTTTAACATCATTTCTCTTTCTGGATTAGTTGTAATATTGTACTTCACAAACTAAAAATATTTGATAGTTGAATCAGTTTTGATGGGCAATTTACACTATGCAGTAAATTTTGAAATTTTCTTTGACAAATGAAAACTGTTTTCTGAGAGGCTGAAATTTCCCAGAAGACAGAAATTCTATTTTCCAGCCACCTCTGGAGGAAAGCTCATGTGAAAATGACAACTTTCCCTGCACAGTAATAAAACATTGTCTCAACTGAGTGCTATTTGTGACCAAGCCTGCAAAGTACGATTCTTCTGGGAAGCATAAATGGCATCAAACAAAAAACAAAAGTCTCCTTTTTCCTTAAAAGTGGACAACTTACTTCAGACTGATTTTTTTATTAGTATTTCTTTTCAAAAGAAAATCCCTTCTGAGCTGTGAATTGAATTGTAATTTCCCTGTTTGATTTAACTGTGTGAGCTGATATAAGTAAGTAACACAAAAATGGCCATATTTAGGTCAGATAAAAGGTTCATCTAGTCTGGTATCTTTTCTCTGACATGGGCCAGTATTATTGGCTTGAGAAGACAGGATAAGGACAGAAGATGTCACGCTATTTAACCTTGCAGCAATCAGTGACTTGCACCACAGCTAAACTAAAAGAACAGGGAAAGAGAGAGCAACAAGAAATTTACTGCCTCCTTCCTTTCCCCAAGCTCCACTTGCTTTATTTTGCTTTCTTCCCCCTTTCAGGGTGAAACACTTAGTGGAAAACATTTCTTACCTTTATTGGTACGATCTCACCATTTAAAGCTCCAATTCAGAAAGTGTCTAAACACCTACTGAAGTCCCAGTTGCATGCTCAAAGTGGAGCTCCTGCTCAGAGAAAGTTTCCAGAACTGATGCGCATAACAGAGGGAGTGTTCATTACAAGATATGAACTACTTACAAAGTCAAGAAGGGGTAATAGTAAGAAAGTAAGTGCAGAGACAATGTTTGTAGAAGAGTAAATGAGGAATAAACTGCCCATGAATAAATTTAGGCTGGCAGTTAGAAGATCATTCCTAATCATTAACACAGTCATGTTCTGGAAACAGATTTTCAGTAGGGACAATGGGGCAAAAAGAAACCAAAATGGGGCTGCATGGAGCTTGATAGTTGTCTGCCAGGAGTCAGGTAATACAGACTTGCAGCAACTGAACTAATCTCTATTACCCTGATGGTCTCAGGAAATTGCCAGAAACCTCACACAGAAACATCTTGTGAAGCATATCAAGGTGGTACAATATGGTACCTCGATATTGAATGTGCATCAGCTGAACTAAATTTCAGTGAAGCTGTAAGCAGTAACAATCCATATAAGCCAGTTTACAACAGCTGAGGATCTGATTCTATAACTTAGAGTTTATAGACCCCATAAGAACTACATTGAAGTAGAGAAATATGGAACATAATTCCTTGAAGTTTTATTGATCTGCAGCCTTGTCTTAATTCAGTAACCAGTACAAACGGAACTTACTGACAGGCACGAAAGAAACCAAAGTTGGCTTGGTACAGAAAAGAAATTAACTTTCTCAGCTTTATGTGTGAAACCTTTGAATCCCATAATTTACCTACTCAGGCTAGTTGCCTCTAAAGTCAACGATTCTTTTTACCAATGACTTCTTTTCCCAAGCGTGGTACAGTAGGGAAGAAGTGTAATTTGCCTTCATTTTTCATACGCCTTAAAGATGTGAACATGGATTTTCAAAGCATAGAGACAGAATACTGGGGTTGGAGTTATGCCTAATGACCTATCAAAGATCAGCCCACCTCTGTTTTCTCATGCAGTGGGAATAATGTAAGGATGGTTACCTTATTTCCATTAATAGTAGAGTTTCAATAGCTACACAAGAATGGGCATATTGAATAAAATCAGTTCAGCTTGTTCTTTTGTCTCTGACAGCATCAGAATTGCACAAGCTCATATGCTGTTTCCTCTGAGGGAATAGTCATTCTTGTCTCATGTGCTTTCTGGATTGAGTGTGATTTCTGTTATGTATTTACTACTTCAAACCTGATTTTTCTTTCATACATATATTCTGCCTCCCCTTCAGCTTGTATATCTTTTGCAATGATGTCCTGTATCAAGACATTCCTTGGCTGAACAATGAAACTATGTAAAGAAGGCAATGTGTGGCTAAGGTAACACCGTATCCAAATCCCAACCTCAGCCTTTGCACTGAATTTCTCAGTGTCAGTCTCCCACAATTTTTTTTGCAGCCATTCACTATTAAAGAGTCTAGAAAGATTCACTTCTGTTCTCTTCAAATTCTGGAGTCCAAATTTCTTAATGGCATTGGTTTACCTTCTGTATTTCTTCACAAACCATGTGTGCAACGTCTGGTGATAGGAAGTACAGAGAGACTTTAGGAGCACGCTGCCATGAAAGTGACTTGAGATTTGTTAAAAAACGTACCATGGAGGGTCATGCCCTAATTCACTTAATGAGCCTGAGGACAAATCCAGCTGCAGGCCGGCACTTTGTCCTCATTGCTGCAGCCTCTTTCTCTCCTGTGAAAAATCCTTTTGCTCAGGATTAGAAATAAATCCCAGGGTTAGGTGGAATAAAGCTATCAGGATCATGAAATGGTCACAACTTATGCTTAAAATCATAACCACAGCAGGTTTCCCCAGAATGGGATTATTTTACAGGCAAACACAGTAACAGATAAAACCTTGAATTCCCTGTAGTCTCCCTAGCTTAGTTTATGTATAATTCCCATGCTGATTAGTAGAGTTAATAAAAAATAAAAATGTCTCCCTTTAAAGCAGGAAGAGACTCACGTATCTGCATATACCTATCTGCAGGATAAAGATTTAATTACCTTGAGGAAAAGCTGGAAGAAAGATGAAACTCAGGCACCTGTTACAGCTGGGAAGACAGTAAGGAGGGCCAGCATGCAATAATTAAATCTTTATCACCCCAAAAGAAGTCTGCAGCCCTCAGTGTCTTCCTGGTGAATATCACCACGTTTATTTTTAAACCGACTCCCTGCCAGCATATCCCAAAATCATTTCACATACGCAGCTGGCTGGGAAGAAGCGGGTTGGAGCTTGAAAATGCAAGAACTAAAAGGCAAGAGAAAGCAGCTAGCTAAAAGGTTAGCAGAAAAAGGGCTGGGATGGAAGTTGTCCAAGCCCAGCAACAGGTGACCTACATTTTCAGACCTGTTTGAAGAAGCCAAATCTTCCAGATCTTGGGGTACCTTTTCCCTGAAGGCGCTGTATTTTTTTACTGTCTGCTTTTCAGTTCTTCTGGAAATCATGCTAGTTTAGAGGAGGTGACAAAATCAGGATTTAGGGGCCGATCCCTCCCAGAGGAGGAGCAACATGGCCACAGCTGGGTGAGTTTTGCAAATGGTGAAAAACTGGTCAGAGATTTTTTGCCATATGTGTGAGCAATGGCAGTGATGGCATTGCACGGTCCTATCATGCTCAGTGCTTCCCCAATATACCAATGTGAGCCTGATCACTCCATGGGGTTTTGGTCTGTTGGCGACCCTGGACCACAGCCGGTCCCAGAGTCTCTCTTTAATCTGGGCACTGGGCTGCTTTTGTACGGAAAACCAAACTGTAGAAAAGTTAATTATTCTGTTGTTGTGTATAAGGACAAGTGAACATGCATCATATTTATTTTTTGATTCATTTGTGCATACGTGTCAATCTATCCTTGGAAGTCATAGGAAGTTATGTCTGTGTGTATGTACATTGACGCATGAAAGTATGTGTTTAAAAATTCTGCAAACTCACAGTCAACAAGCTGCATTAAATGGCCCAATAACTTAGGGTAAAGGGAGAGATTATTCCCTGATGCTTGTATGTGGGTCTTCTCATGGAACCAAGATGCACCAAGGAGGGGTGTGAGCTGCATACAACTTTGAGGCTGGCCCTACTTCACGTGACAGGTTGCAGCCAGAGATCCCTTACAACCCGAGCTATTTGATTCTTTGGCTGATTTTTGGTCAATGACATTTCTATTAATGAGAAGGAGGACCTTCATGAGACTGCATGGGTTGGAGGAACTGCTGAATAACTCTGGGGTTCCTTGGAGATCAGCCACATTTGTGGCCTGAGCATCTGAATCTCCGCCAACGAATTACCCCCAAATTTGTTTTCTTCTGACACCTCCCCACTCTTTGCTTCCTGAGAACATCTCTCCTTCCTTCAATGACGCCTTGTACAGAGAGTGAGAGGAAGGCCTTAAGGCTGTATTTATATTCAAGCCGCAAATGGCACAATGAATGTCTTACAAACCTCTACATTGAGCTCTCTTTCTCCACTCCATCTTGGTCTGGTCTTTTAGCTCACCCTCCTTCCACAAGACACCTGTGTCGGTTTTTGGTGCGGTTTGGATGTTCATTTAGTTATTTTCCTAACAGAGTGGTAAAATACATTATCTTGAAAGGTGCTTAAAAAAGGATGGGCAACTAACAAATTGGAGGGTTTAGCTGCAGTCCTGAGTATATATGCCAAGAGCTGAATATGTTTTTAGGTGCAGCTATGTTGTTTCATTCTTTACCTTTCTGTGTGTGTGTGTGTGTGCACATGTAAGTGTGTTCTGCAGGGATTAGTCATGGACTCACAAAATGAATTTTCTCATGGGAAGTTCTTTGAGTCTTATTCTTCTGATATAACTTCAACATCTTTTTCAGTATAAATTTTTCTCCTCCTCCTCTCTGTTCATTTGTGTGTGTGTGCTTGTGGGTGTGTATAAATATGTACATACATTATGGTTGACTGGAAGTAGGAAAACCCATTTTCTTTAACAGTCGTATCTCTGAGAAGCAGACTCACAGAAAAACTTTTAAATACTAAATTAAAAGACTTGAACTGCTTGGCTTTTTTGATCAGTTTCTCCTTAATTCTTTTCTCTCTCCCTCTTGCTTGGTCTCTCATTCTTACCCCTGTGCTGAGTTTTCTATTTAATTAGGAGGAAAGAAAACAGCGACACCAAGTCAAGGATATAATCTCTTTCCAAACCGGCAAAGTCACAGTTTAATACTCCTGGAATAGCCCCATCCAGAAGAAGGAAAATTCCCTCTTAAGATATGAAGCTTAGAGTTAGGTCCTGATGTAGCACCTGTTGAAGACTGTGAAAATCTTTCTTTCTATTTATTTATGTTGCTTTAGATGCTGAATCCCTTTGCCAGTGAGTACGTCAGTCCCCTGTTGAAACCTCTGGAAGCTGAGTATTGACATAGCCAGAGGTGTTCTGCTGAGACGTCTGTAGAACCTTGGCATTGGAGAGCACCAGCTTTGTTGTGGAATCAGTAGAGCATTTCCCTTACACAGACTCATAAAAATGCACTATGATTCAGCCACCTGGAGGGGGCAGGACTGTACTCCTGTGTAGTTTTCTGTCTTTAGGGTGGGAGACAGCTTTCAGCATTTACTCATGCTGTGCTACAGTAGGCTGTTTTTTCATTTTAATACCCTGTGTTTTGATTCACATTCAAATTTTCTCTGTTCTGGGTACAACTCATCTCACCCAACGTCAGCAACAAAGAGTCCAGCATCTTGCATGATTTAGCTATAGTAACTTCAAGGACTGGACAGTATATTCATGTTCTTAGACACCCATCTTAAGAAGGGGTGGTTTACCTATGGGACTCCTGCTCTCCAGTGATGGCAGAGCAGGACTTGAAACCTACTTTAGATTAGATGTAGATCTTTTAATTGTCTACAATTACACATGATGCTCCCACTCCATGAGAGAATACATTATGCAGATGAAGAACATAACCTCTACCTTGAATTCCGTGGAGACAATCTGAATAGACATTGGGAGATCTCCTGTCATCATACTCTGTGTGAAGAGGACTCAGACCTTGTCATAGGAATCAACGATAGTATCATGATGCACCATGTCTTTATATGAAAATATTTTTCTCTGAAGTCTCTATGGCCATTTTGCATTTCTGAATAATTCATTATAATGTTTTATGACAAAGGAAATCAGTGACATAATTTGTCAACTCTATTTACCTCTAACTTTCTTGCTACAAACTGTGGCAACCATAAGGTGCCCATATACAGCAAATGACAGAGGACTGCATTTGCTGTTTTGTGAACTATAGTGCAATATTCTGTATACTTCCTGTAGAAGTCAACTGTATAGAGCATATTGAGGGCTTCAGCCAGGTGCATACTGTGAGCGGACAACTTGTGTAGTGTGTATTGGACTCAGGTGCACAGTATGGAAGTCTGAATGACAGTGAGTCTATAGAAAACACTTACTTGCACTAAAATGCAGCTATTTCCTCTCTGCAGTGTGGCAGCTGAGATCATGGAGCAATCGTTTCCAGGCAGAGAAGTGTAGAACAATGTCTCCAAACGAAATTATAGCTTGAGGAAAGGATTTCTTTGAGGCAGGACGGAATGTAATTACCCAAGTTGGACTTTTGCCAGGACACTGACGTTTAAAACACTTTCAGCTCTTGTGGAAAGGATCTTTTAATGACTGCAAAGGAATGGGCTTTGGATTTTTTTTTTTTTGTTTGAGTATCTCATCCGAAAGGCAGAATAATAAAATGAGAAAGAAAAAACTATCAAAGAAAAAACTAATCTTTGCAAAGTGATGGAATATGTAAATCCCACTTTGAAATGGTAATTTATTAACTCCTTTTTAAGATAAAAATGCAATTAGTTGATTCTTTCATTTCCGCCCATCCCCAAAAATGCGCACACTTTTTTATCACGTCTTTTGCTATTGTATCAAATCTGTATCTTTTAATTTTGTTGCTGTGAAACTTGCGGGTTTTTCAAAAGTGACTGGTGGGGTTTTTTTCTGCCTTGTTTCACTCTTGACTGTAAATAAAAGAAAATATTACTAAATTCAGAACTGATTGCTGTCAAAAATGTGTACTTTGTTGAATTTTATAAAGGCTATGGGCTATCTTTATATTAGATACAGTGTCAGTAAAGAGTAATCAGAGACTGAAAGGGACTTTTTATCCTTCCCAGTTTATTCACACAAATACTCCCTTGAGCTCAGAAGGAAAAAAAGAAAATATTATGTGTGATAGAAGAGTAAGCGTGCCTATATTCCACTTGGTAATTTTTGGTAAGGGAATGGATGTAGCTGCATCTATGTCTATGCATCTCTATATATAGCACATTGATTATTCCTAGCTAGTCAATCCAGCATAACTTTTCTGAATCCATTGTATTTTTATCACCATGGTTTTACATTTCATCAAGATTATGTAAAGCTGGGTTTAACTGTCTGGTCATCTATATTTGGGTAAACGCCTGTAAATGTTAACTGAAAGGTATAAATAAATAAACTTTAAATAAATAAATGTTAAATGAATAATTTATTGCTACAGTGGGAGAACTTATCTGACAACAGTAAAATCTGGAGATTAGTGTGTCTATTAATTTAGTAATTTGGATGTTCATGGAGGGTGTAGTAGGCATCATTTCAGACTGTTTTCTACCCGTGGGAACTTGAATTCACATCTGGCTCCCAAGAGAGACCTGTTCTCACGAAGCTGTTGAATAGTTTATGCTACTGCTCTCATAGCCTTTCCTGGCAGAGCTGCTTCATATTATTTAGGACATTTAAATAGGTACCAAGTCTAAAAGAAAAAGAGTGACAGGGAGACTCTTCTAAAGAATGAAAACTTTTTTTTGGCAGTGAAGACTTGGGGGGTGGGATTCACCTCCCCTGTTATTAGATGTCTATAAAGTAAAAGTCTCCATCCGGATTACGTTTTCCAGACTCCCATTATAATCAATAGAAATCTAGTCCATAGACTTGAGTGACTGCAATTCATCTCACACTAAAGCAGGCTCTTGCATTTAGATCAAAGAGACACATCTCTTCCTTTCTCCAGGTCTCATTTTGAGCTCCTTCTCCCCACTGATGCTTTTAATCCTGAAACACAATGCAAAGAGATATTTATATGTGGTGAATGAAATGAAGAAAAATTAAAACTGGAGATGCGTCTCTGGGCTTGGGTGCTGGGCTATTACTGAACTCAGTGCGGAAGGCAGCCTAAAGAGACTCCTTTTCACAGAATTCTGAGGTGAGATCCCAGATTTGGTGAGAAGTAGCCCACAAGCCCATTGAGATCCGAGTTCAGCATTTACTTGGCTACACTGCCAGTTCTGGCAGCAAGATGTTGTCTTTGGGAGCATCAAGGCTGGCTGTTTAGCAGCAGCCTGCCACGCAGAGTTCACAAGGATCTGTTGACTTTCAGCTGTGAGTCCTTGCAGCATCAGTTACCACCAGTCAGCTGACCTTTCTGAGGGGTCAGAAGGAAACAAGACCTCACAGAGGTGTAAGTTAAAGATTTCTTTCCCCTCCTCTGGACATCTTGTGTCATTTCATGAACTAAACAAAGCCCTGGATGGATGGTGTAAGATCGACACCACTTCTCAGAAAGAAACCACGCTAGGTTCAGATCTACAGAGCCTCTATTTCTTCAGTTTTCTTCTATGAAATTCTCACTGGAAAACTTGCACCTTCCAAATCATCCTGCTGCTGGAAATTCATGATCCTTCTAACCCAACACATGATAATTGCCATTTCACAGGCAGGATTTTTAACTTCCAGCATGATATAAACATCCTGTCTGCTTTCTGTAGTGTGACTAAGGCAGCAAAAAAGGAGCCGGGAGATGGTATGTTTAATGAAAAGCCCCTAAATTAGGAGTGAACCGGCCCCATTTCTAAGGGCTGTGTTTGTGTTTTAGTAATCGCCTCACTGAGGAGATAGATGCCTACTTCTGGAGCAAGTATACAAATTATTGATTATCTTGCCAGCTTTGATGGTGGTGAAAGCTCAGGATTTGTGCTCCCCACCTCATGCATAGCACTGCTGGTAACCATGGTGTCTGGATGCATGTGAATGGAGCCTGGCGTCTTACATAATGCTTGCAGCACAGCAGCACCACCAGACTTAGCAATTAAAGATTTGTCTTGGCAAGCAGGGATTAAATACTTTTCATTAGCAAATTTAGAGATTCTAAAGCCCTATTATAGAGATCTGCCACATGCATTGTGAGTGAAACAACTATACAATGGGCGATTATAAAGCAAGAAGATGAAGTGACATTTTGGCTGGGAACTTTATTGTCTCTATACTCTCAGCCCTACAATCCCATGGAAACAATTCTGTTTAATAAGAAATATTGTTATTTCCTTCTGAGCGGGTGGGCTATTTGCTCCGTCTCCCCATAAAGGTTAAAAATAACAGTGCGTGACTCTTTGTGCTTTGTTAAGATAACTTCACATTTCCATCACACTTACAGAAAAAAATCACATAGAATATTCATAATATTGTGCTATATAAAGCTCAAGACACAGGAGAGAGCAGAATTATTATTACATATTTTCATTATTTAACAATTACCACTGTGAGATTTTCTAGAACAAAAGTTTGTGGAAAAAAATTGAAAAAAATAAACAGTCACCTTCTTTCAAAGTTTGATTCTGTAGAGCTTTCATTCCAATCAGCTACAACAAAACTGATGACAGCAAGGGCTTTCAGCATGTTAACAGCATAGCAACATAACGGGTGTACTTGCAAATCCATTTGCTTTTAGATGCTTTGATCACTTAATATTCTATATGGGAAAAAGAGTGTTTTATGAAGGCAACACCCAGTATATGAAACATCTATGGAAGAAAATCATCTCCCACACTCATCAGAAATTCTCCATTTGCCCGGCAGAATTTACGTTCACCAGGTTCTCCTGAAGCCCAGAGTTTTGCAAGATTCACAGGGAGGCACCAGCCCTTGTGCACACCAGCTCAGCTTGTTGTTGCAACTGCAGTAACATCTATTTTCAAACAAATGTAGGGTGTTACAGGTCATCTGCTACCAGGGTGTCTGGAACCCAGGTCTTCATACAGTGAGGCTGTAAGTGAACTACTGCTATACTAGCAAATAAAACAATGTCAGGGAACATTGCTAGGCATTGGAATTTGCTGATAAACATTTTCACAATGATTCCTGGTGTGGTATTAGCCTGTGCTCTGTATTTACAATTTCTGGATGCCAGCTGATATCTGGCACAGCCCCCAGACCATTCCCAATAGCAAGTCTGGACTCAGCAACTTTGTTTTACAGACTGAAAGAGTTTAATTGTATAAACACAGGGCATTGCTGGCCTCAGTGCTGGAAAATGCTCTCAGCCTTCCTTAATTTACTCGTGGAGATGTTGCTTCATCAGAAAAAATATGGTTACTAATTTAGATGCATGCAGGACACAGTTTTAGCTACAGCCCTTGGCACTAGGGTATGCAAAGTCATTACAGCTGGAAATGGCACAAAGCAGAGGCACGAAACACTCCCCTGGTGACCAGGAGGGGCTGTAAAGTGCCAAAAGTCAATCTCCAGTGACGGATGTTAGAAAATGCTCTTCCTTCAGGGTTACTCTTCTGCAGCTGCTTGCTGGGAGATAAAAGCCAAATGTGGGAGTGTACATATTTACAGCACTGAGATTTACTGCTGGGACACCGAGCAGTGCAACTCAGAGCTCAAAATTCAAATAGAGAACAACAGACCCTTTTCCAGCCCATCTTGCCTCCAGGGACGAGATGGCCAGTGGTGCAGTGCGGACACCAGTTGGAGCCTGCACTCACCCTTCTAGCCCTCAGGTGTTACTCAAGAGAAATGAGCCTCTCAGCCAGGCTTATTAACTTGGGCTTAGCAATGGCAACATGGAAGGAACCCAGAAAAAAGCTAACTTATGTTTGACCAGCCTGCAGTGAAGTCAAAATAGATGCTCAGTTCCCAAGAATCCAAAATTAGCCTGAAGAAGGACTTTTACAGAAAAGCTTATGCATTTCATTTTAGATGTGAAACAGAAGGTACAATAGGTAGGGAAAGATCTCATCAGTACATCCCATTACCCAAAAGACCAGGTTTTGAAGGGAATTTCAGTTCCTAACTTCCTTTATTTTCCAGTTCTATAGCAATACATCTGGGCAGAAAACTCATACTGTTCTTTACTTTAAACAAAGAAAATGCAACTAATCATTGAAAAAACAATATAATTAATCATTAAAAATCAGCCTATATTTGTAGGATACCAAAGAAATATGTCATCTACATTCCATCCTTCACAAGGCATCAAAGGTGGGATGTCTTGATCTCTGGAAATATCCCTTTCTCTATATTGCTTATATCAGATTAAGAGTAACACATCACCTAATTTTAGGTGTCTAAATCTAAGTCCCTTTTTAGTTATAAGAGATTTAGTCACAGACAGTGTGGTTTTGTATTTGCTTAAAACATGCAGAACTACTTAGGGAAATCAGGAATCTCTCCTTAGTCTCTCCTGACATAGGGACTATTCTCCAGCTGGCTGCAGGAGGATCCTAACGTGGCTTGTCAATGGTGATGTCTATGCTGCAGACACCACATGTGGTCATGTGAGAACTAGGCAAGGTCCTGAAAGTCTTCTTAGATGGCCATAGCTAGCTGAGATGAATTTTACAGAGGCTGAAATACCACTTAATTCAACACCAACTTGACTTTTTGCTTAATGTGAGAATATAAGACATCAGGATGGCCATATGGGGTGCAGTACTTGGTTAGCCTATCCTTGACTGTGGCTGGTAATAGATACTTAAGGAAAAATGTGTAGGAAGCAAGGCATGTTTTGAGTGTAATATTTTTTTTCTGCTATAAATCTTCCCAATTCCTACAAGCAAATTGCATGGAGATTTGTTGAGATAGTGATTTCCTTCAGACCATGGTGTTTAATAGAGTCTAATGAGCTTGCCCTTCACCATGCTTGCTCTTTTTCATCCAGACATGGTTGTAAACTGATTATCATCATCCCAAAGATGCACAGTAACATATGTTGTGTCTTCATTCAGGGGGTAGTATCACCAAATACTGACATAGCAACAAGCAGGTTTAAGGAGAAGTTCATGAGAATGAGGGAAGCCAAAGTGGCTTTGAGGCAATATGAGGGCTGATGGCTAAGAAGGATGAGTGGGATTTTGGACAAATATAGATTTTAGATTTTGTGTCTTCCTCATCTTTCTTTCTGCTCCCTAGAAATAATCTTTCCCCAAAATCTCACTTTCATGTTTGACATCTCTTCCACTGCCACTAGGGCCTTCTCATTAGCTGCTCAGTTAGTTATTAAAGGTAAAAAATAAATCCATTTGATGAATCATTTCACATGGACAATGTGATTTGTTGGTCCTTCATTCAGCTGACTTCTGAAATCAGATTCATATAGCTTTAAGAGCCACTGTTATTGACTGTGTATATGGGACTGGAGACAGAGTACGGTTACACGTACAGGAGTGTTTGTTCTTGCTGTCAGCTTAAGTTAGGTGTCTATGAGTAAAATGTGCCTAATGCCTTCACTGTATTTCCTTCTTATCTTGTGCAGCAGCGTTCAAGAAAACAGTCAATACTTCAGCAAAGAGTGGAGAAGTTTTGCAGTATGTGTAATGTTATACCATTGCAAGAAAAATGGCTTACATACTTCACTTTGAGAGTATAAACAGGAAATTTTCCTCTGCACTTGCATGTATTTCAGTTCAAAAGTATTATCTGAATTTTGCTAACACTAAAAGCATGATCAGGGACTAGGCTGCTATTTTGTAGGGCGCTACACAGGCAAAGAAGGAGGAAAAAATAATCTCTGCCAGAAAGATTATTTCTAAATGTTTTTTCACTATTGGAAATCATGCTCTCAGTTATTTTCATCCAATTAGAGGACACAAGCAATGCCATGTAAACTGCGATGCTAATCAAAATAAATCTCTGATTTTATCCCAGCTGGTCACATGACTATAAGAGATGTCACTATCAGCAAAACTCTACAGATAGTTACACCACTGCAGCACACGGAGCATGAAAAAGCTCTGAATTATTTATAACAACTGGGTCAGCTTCTCAGCAGGAGAAAACTCGCAGAGCTAATTAACTGATATACCCCAACTGATGTTCCACTCCTTATTTGGGGAATAATTCCAAATAACAGAAATTCAAGGTAATTATAAGCTGTTTTTCTTGCTGCAGACTGCTGGCTCTGTTTTGCTATCAAGTTTGCAGGAACAGTACATGGCAGGCTATAAAGAGCGAGTTGTCTGGGTGGTTTGTAACCAGTATGTACACATGCAGTTCTGTGCTGGAGGAAAATGGGATGCCTTACATTTGCCTTCCTTACCCCACTACGGAATAAACCTCAAGTGGTGAAATAAAGGCCGTACTTTACAGCAAGTATATCACTAGGGTCATTAGCTTTCCCATTCGGCTTCATCAGATGGCTACACAGCAGGATGCATTCCAAATTTATTTGATAGCTTGTCAATAAGCAGCTGCCTTTTAATAGCTCTTAACTTCATGGACCTGAAAAGCAAAATGACTCACACTCACATTAAGCCAAGTGGTCCATCACAGGGATCTCCATTTTTTCTGGCACAGAGGGCAGAGCAGAAAGTACCCTCTGACTCCAACTTTCACCACAAGTTTTCTGAACAGTCATCACCAGCGAACAGAGACAGAGAGACTCGCTGGTTTGGGAATTATTATAATGTGGAGAAGTGTAGTTAGAGTCCTGCTAGCTACAGCTAGGCTAGGGAGTGAAGCAGGGAGGAGTGGGAGTAGGGTCAGGAATGGGGACTTCAGCATGTGCCCTTTGTAAGTGGGGACAAAAGGGTAAAGAGCTGAGCTTGCCAGCAGTCATTTTAATTAGCACCACTGTTTCAGCAGTCAGATGATCCTGGAGCCGCTTCTGTTGGGCCACCTCCTGCATATTCTGGAAATGTTCAAGGGCGATCAAGACTAAATATTTCAAGGGAAGATGGGAGACTATCCAGCATATCCTGCTCCATCCATGGACAGGAGAGGCTATTCTGCTTGTGCAAATAGAGCTGGGCTGGGTGAGTGGATTATCACGAGCACCTTGTCAGCTGCCAACTCATGACCAAGGGTCAATACTTATGAGATCAAATCACAAAAACTTGACAGTTTTTTATAAACAGGCCAAATGGTTGCAAATCAATGACAGTACAAGGTAACTTTGTATGGTGTACTGCTTGCAGACACTTCTGAGTATTAAATTTTTTCCCTTTATTGTCCGTCTAGTCTCTGAACTCTTTGAAGACATGGGCTTCTACCCTGATGCAATAAAAAGTCTCTAGATTGAATTTTTCTCCTCATTTTACCCACAGAAGAACCAGAGAGATTTGACAATCTCTGTGACTAGTACCTACCTCTGTTACCTAAGTACTATTTGCATATCAACCAGCTGATTTTACAGTGAATTAAATTTTTCTTCTGTCAAAAAAATTTACATTGCTTTTATCAAAAAAGACCCATAAACACAAAATTGGATGTAGGAACATTTTATCTTTAAAATACGTTTTCTGAGCCAGACATCCCAGAAGGATCTAAATTAGTTCTTTGTTTTATTTTCTTTTTAATGCTATGTGCTAGGTAAGAGTGGGAGTGTCAGGAAATACCACACAAGCTGTTGGGAGCCAGGGTGATAACTCCTGCTGCTGGTGAGTTTGGGAAGAAGAGGGTGAGGAGGGCTGAAAATTGCACTGCTGCCCATTACTGTAGTGCATGGTGTACAGATCAACAGCATGCCAGTGACCGTTCTCAGAGTTTGAAAACATAAACTGATCTCCAGTGCAGTACTGGGTGTTACGTCCACTGGTTTGGGAATAACCTACAAGTACCCTCCAAAAAGATATCTTCTGTTAAAAGGGCAAACTCCTGTCTTTCTTCACTTCACGCTCCAGTACGACTGGTCACAAATCAGTGCCTGTGCAGAAACCCTGTATTCATGGTATCACAGAATCACAGAATCACAGAATGGTAGGGGTTGGAAGGGACCTCTGTGGGTCATCTAGTCCAACCCCCCTGCCGAAGCAGGGTCACCTACAGCAAGCTGCACAGGACC
>Ga0065711_1040816_pt1 | contig 16653 bp, 16 predicted proteins | sample Hoacrofraction12_FD_59098 | JGI IMG/M metagenome (GOLD analysis project Ga0065711, IMG submission 59098) | Hoatzin crop microbial communities from Cojedes, Venezuela - Epithelial fraction 12 v2 (version 2) | ecosystem: Host-associated > Birds > Digestive system > Esophagus > Crop | place... | reverse complement strand
GGGTTTGAACGCCGGGGCGTCCTGGCAACGCGGGCGGTGGAGCGGGCGGAGCCGGGCGGCCAGCAGCGAGGAGCCGCGCCGGGACCCCCCCTCCAGGTACTCGCTGCGCGGTCCCGGCCCGCCGCTGGGGTGGGGGGTATCGCTGCTTTGTGGGGGGTCTCGGAGGGGACCGTGCTGGCGGGCGGGGGTGCTCGGGGAGAAGCCGCGCGGAGGGGGCAGTCGAGGAGCCCGCAGACGGCTGTGAGGTCCGCTCTCCCGCCCCGGGAGGACGGAGCTGGGGGCTTCGGGCAGGGTCGCGTTTCCCGGGTCAGCCGAACTCGCGAACGCCCGGCAGGGCACCCAGGGCTGGGAGCTGGGACGGGAGAAGGTGGCCGTGACTACAATGAAGGACCTTTTCGTGCTGGTGCGGAGCTGCCCTGCTCTTCCCTCGGCGCGACCAGTCGCCTTGGAGCCGGGGGGGGGTGAGGAGGGCAGGGACCCCCAGGGCTCAGCCCCGTGCGGGGAGCCCAGGGGCATGGGGGAAGGGGGGCTCGGACTGTAGAGAAAGGGATTTTTCCTCCACTCGGGAGATGGGAGCAGAGATGGGAGGCAGCGCCTAGCATCACGTGTGTGAAACCATGTGCCAGCCATCAATGATGGGGCAGGTCCATGCTGTCCAAGACGAGGAACCCCCTCCCCAGGGTGGCATCCATCCCGGAGGAGCCTTCTGGCTCAGCAGCAGCTCGCAGAAGGGCTGGGGTCCTGCGTGGGTTCAGAAAAGCCTGGGTGCCGCAAGTAGGGGACAGAGCAGGCTCGCAACCCCAAGGCCGTTTGGGTCACAGCTTGTGTTATTTATCAGGGCTGGGGGCTGCTGGAACAAGCGCTTGCCATAGACCCGAAGGCACGAGGAGACTCGGAGAACTCCCCTAGCCTCATGCCTGTGGCAGAGGAGCAGTTCCGCCACATCCTGGCAGCAGGCAAAGACAGAGGGACATCACGAAATGAACAGAGAGGGGTTTGCTGACAGCGTGTCCGGGAAAGCTGGAGCAGGAGAGGAGATCCTCGGGCTGAGGGGGCATGTTTGATTTGCCCCAACCCCGAAAAAGCATTAGGAGTCTTTGTCCAGAGATCCCTCAGGAACACACCTGGCACAGGGCACACGCTTTGTCAAAGTGACAGCAGCCATCCAGCTGCTTCCCCCCCAGATCACAGCTGGATGTGTCGCTGGAGTGGGGCAATGGAGCATAGGAGCCATGCCGGACCATTTTCCATACAGAGGCACAGGGACTTCGGGAGCAGGGCTCCTCTGCCTAAGGAGTCCCCAAGCCAATGGTGCAATTGCCAAGCAGCCTCGTGATGGGAAGCAAACTGCTGGTTATCGCTGGCCTGGATTTGTAGCGATGACCTGGAGGTGTAAGATTAGCACAGCCAGCCCATCCCAGGGCTGGAGGCGGGTGCTAGGGAGAGGGGAAGGGTCATGCCTGTTGCATAGATCATTTTGCACTGTTTAAATGGGAATGTGTAGCACAAGTTGGAAGTTTTAAAAAAAGTAAATCCTGCGTCATACAGCGTTGCCAAAGTTGACAAGTTTAGAGGAGGGAGCCCTACAGCAGTATAGAATTTGCCTACAAGACCCAGTTACTGCATCTGTGAGAATCAATGATGCTTTTTGTATCTAAATAAAATTAAGGAAAAACGTCCGTCCCATGTAGTTAGAGGAGGTTTGACATAGATGAATCTGGAGATTCAGAGTCCTGAAGGTGAATGAAATAAATTGGGTATTTTAATTATTTTTTACAACAATGGTGTTTTCGGAGCCAATTTTTAAAGTTCAGCAACTTGGGACTGGGTGATGCTGCTGCTACTTCGACCAACAGCGCTCTCTGCTCCAGTTCGTTCAAATGAGCCTTGTTTCTCTGAACAGTTAAGCCAAGTACATTCTTCAGGCTTTATTAAACCCATGAACAGTAATGTCAGTCTGAAAGCCAAGAGAGAGGAAAACATACCCACACCTTGCAGGCCATGAACAGGAATAAATTCAGTGCCCTCTGCGTCTCCCAAACAGTTCTGTTGAGGCAGTTTATGAACTGGGGGCACTAGCCCCAGTGAAGCAGGACGTTCCCAGATAGTCATTAAATAGCTTGTCTTTCCTGGTGTTTTGTAGAATAAACACTGCCTGTTGCTTGCTAATAGCATCTGCTTTTATTTGAGTGGGATCATATTTTATACAATCCTCCTGCTCAGTTTGCATTTTTGCAATGACCCCAGCAAGTAATCACTCCGTGGCTGGTAGTAAATTCACTCCCAGATGTTTAATGATGGTATTTACTGTTGAGAGTAGGAGCTACCAGTTTTAGGGCTGTAGTGGTGATGTGTAGTGATTAGGGTGGGTTGATGGGACACAAGGCAGTTGGGTAATTGCTAGAGATGAGCTAGTGAACTCCCAGGTAATTGCACCTTACCTGGAGAGGTGTGTTATCGTGAGCGGTGTTTTAAAGGCAAAGCTGTGAGGTGTGTGAAGGACAGTCATTGACTCCGTATGACAGCACTGAATCACGACCAGGAAATTATCCCTTCTCCTTACCAAGAAAAATAATGCTTGATCTGTTTTGTTTCCTCTTGCTTTCTTAAAGAGGAAACACTTGTGGTAAGACTTGTGTGCCTGTCAGTCTGTGCCCCTCCCTTCTCTTCATACCCTTTAAACACTGTTGAGAAGTAGAGATGGTCTGCTTTGGGACATCTGCAAGCGTCCCGAAAATGGATCTTGAGGGGAGGGAAGAGAAAGGCAGACTCACTCACTGCCCCTGTGAAGGCCCAGCATAGACCTGACCTCTGTTAGACACCAGGGCGTTCTCATAGCGGAGGGACCCTGCCAAAGCTTACTCACCGGAAGGCTTCAGCGTGTGGATCTTCTCCACAGACGTGAGCCCCAAGCAATCCTGGTTCCCAGGAGAGCAGACATCATTAACAAGGTTGTTAAAGGGAGACATTAATTTTACTTTTAATGAATGTGGGTTCTGCAGGTGTTTGCGCGGTCACTCACTAGAGCCCCATTGGCCCTTGGGCAAGATTTCTCAAGTCCCAGCCATCTCTGTGCACATTTGGGCTCCTCAGGATGTTACTCAGCCGGAGTCTACGTGGAGCTGGTAGTCCTCACCTAGCCCTCGCATCTGGGGTTGTCTCCAGCTCTGCATCACCCCAGTGCCTACGGTCTCCAGCCTTGGCGATTTGTGTTTGTTTGCCCTGCGTAGCCCTCAGTGGAGAAGCCAAAATTGCTTTGCCTTCCCTGCTCATGGAGGAGAGGGCTGGAGACTCGATTCCTATAATTGCCACCATCTCCTACCCCGGAAAGGAGTAATCCCCAAAGCAATGGTGACTCTGGAGTCCTCTAATGCTTCTGGAGTCTTCATCAGCAGGTCCTGGAGGGGTTTGGGACAGATGCTGTGTGCATTTGTCTGTTTGACAGCTGGGAGGGTGGAAGCAAAACAGGGGGCAGAGCCTCACACATGCTGCCAGGAGGCGAGCAAGTGGCAGGTTTAGGCGGGGGCTTTCCCAGCAGAGCCAAGGGGCTGGTGGTGTTGCTCTCACCTCACCTGAGTGAGCAGCTCATCAGGTGGGTCTGGTACTGGGAGTGCTCCGGTTGAGTGGTTTGTTATCTGCTACAGCTTTTCCATTTTGCCTCATGGTTAAGAGACAAAGACGGGCAGTGTGCCTCTGCTCTCCATTTTAATGAGCTTTCCCTGTGTAGTATGAGAGAAAAATTGCAGCAAAACCAGCAAAACAATCTTCAGCACAAGATTGTTCCAGTGATGGGGAGAAAATAAGTAGTTTGTGGGTCCAGGACCACCCAGGAGAGGGGCTGCTCTTAGCCCAACAATGATTTAGGGGGTTTAGCAAGTCAGGAGTGACGAAGGTAAAGCTGTGACAAGGTTATCTATATATTACGACTTCTGGGCAACTGGACCAGATATTTCCAGGTACAGGCTGATATAAAAAGCAGTGCTGGTCCAGGCTGCTGTAGCTCCATTGATGTGCCTGGAGCTGTTCTACTGCTATGGTTAGCGATGGGAAAAGTGGTTTCAGCTGTTCTCATCCCCCAGCCTGATACAAAGACTTGCTCCTCCACCTTCTCCTTTGCTGGCACGAGCATTTCCCTGACTGCCTGATGCAGAGGCACCAGTGTGGCGAAAAAAAATAACCATTTTCTCCCCTGGGTTTTTTCTACAGCTGGAGCAGTCCTTGATCCAGTTCTCTTCACCACAAATAGTGCGATGTCAGGCCACCGCTACCTGCTTTAAGCAGTCCGAAATATCAGCTGAGATGAGAGGTCATGGATGGATCCTTTCCCTACTCTTTCCCGTGGTGCTGTTAAGGGAAACACATGCTGATTGTGGTTTTACTAGCCATTGCCAGGTGTTTGAAATTAGTTAGTGTAGTCATTGGCCCAGGACCACTCAGTCCAGTGGCTGTGACCACGAAAGTGCTGAGCTGAAGCAAATCCCTTGAAATCTGCTCTCTGGTAACAAGATGAGCACCAGGCTTTACGACACCATTTTTGAACTTGAAGGTAGTGAGGTACAGGCAAAGGTCAGAGCACAAGATTCAAAGGCAGGAGCTGCCTCTACTGACGACTGCTTTTTGTCCCAGGGCAAATTATTTAGCTTTCCTTTGCCCCGCTCCCCTTCCATCCCCTTTCCAAAGCAGTTGTCACACAAGGGCTAGGGAGAAGCTTGCAAAATGCCTGCTGAAGTGCTTTGAAGATGGAAAGCAGTATGCACAAATGATAAGTTGTACAGGCAATATAAACAAACCTGGCTATACATCTCCCAGGCTAAATGAGGAAGGAGGAAGCGTTAACTGGTGGGTGGTACCCACCTCCTAATTACAAGGCTTGTCTCCAGATCCCTTCAGTGCAAAGCATCCTCTTGGCTGAAAAAAGGCTGACATGGTCACACCTGAGCAGAGGTAAGGGAGGAAAAACTTGTCACACGAGTGAACTGGAGTGGTCAGAAATTTCCTTTGGGAGGAAGGGGGTGAGTGGTGGGTGCCGGCAGCAGGTTGGAAATGGTCTCCTGGACCACCTCCAGACCTACCTGTTCTGCTGTATCTGCTCTTGCTTCTTGTCTGGTGAGTTTTTCCAAGTGATTGCTGTATCGTCTTGAGGGTCCCATAGGATCTGAGAAAGTCCTCCCTGTAGCTGCCATTAGGTTCGATTTATCCTGACACCTGATTTTTGGGGAGCAATCTCTGGCTCTTTGGTACTCTGTTGGTCCCAAAACAGTTTGTCGTCTCAAAAAACCAGCACAGCCCCAAAGTGTGAGATTGAACAAGTGGGTATGCTTTGCTTTCTGAACATTTGTGGTGTTTCTGGGTCACACTTCTGACGTGCCTTTGCAACGGCAGGAGTTAAAACCTGATGATGCATGTGTATGTGCTAAGAGAAGTGAGATATCCATGTAATCAGCTACTGTTGGGGTGACAAGAAATACAGCAGATGCTGTGAGGGCTGACAGATCTTCTGAGATCAGCCCCAGCCAGGTGTCTTGGTCCTCTTCCACAATGCCTGTGGCTCTCTCCTGACTGCCTCTCCTTGCATTTCACACACGCTTGTGACCTTGCCCTAAACCGAAGTCATTCTCGCAGGCGTAGCACCTGGAATAGGTTTGCAGGTCTGGCCCCTTGTTTCAGCCAAGTATGGCAGCAGTTGTGTGCACGGGCAGGGAAGTGCAAGTTTAGCAGCCTGGGACCAGGGAAAGAGGGTGCAATTCATGCCCCTGCCTTTGATGCTTTGTAGCTTGGGCAAAAATCAGCTGGGACCAGTTGCATGAAGACATGTAAGTACCTAAAAATGTAGGTTGATGCCTGCGTGCTGTTTATTTTGCTTTTAAGCTGTCTCTGAGATTTTTGTTCTCTGTCTGGAAAATAGGAAGAAGTATCTTTTCTCTCTCATTTTATTAGTCTCCTCCAGCCTGAAAGCTTTTGGGGTAGAAGATGTCCCTGTATGTGAGCGAGTGCATGTTGCGGGCTCTGATCTCAGGTGGCGACTTGTACCGAATCATGCAAAACCAGCTCTGGAGGTGAGAACCCCTAGATGCTCTTTAAGCCTTGCAGAGCTGCATGTAGTGGAGGATATTTTTTCCCTGCTGAGTGTTTAATTCCCACAGCACTATGGGGAGAGGGGGGATATCTGTACCACCTGGGTGTTCCTCCATCTCTCACTGGGGCCGAGCAGCACCCGTTCGCAACCAGTGCTTTGCCTTGGAAACCCCTGAGGGGTGCCAAATCTATCTGCTGCCTAGTTTCTCTCCTAGTCTGCATGTTACAGCCTGGGAGATTATGGCCACCACCCATCCAGCTTGCCAGACAGATGTTAGAGACACTGATGGATGTATCTGCTCTCAGATTAAAAAGCTCTTTAAAAATCATGCCCAGCCAGCTGTGGTCATCTGCCCTGTTAGCTTTCAGTCACTCTCTTGAAGAAATCCTCTTTTTTTAACTCAGCCCTACGCTTTCCTACAGTCTTCTCCCGCTGTTTTCTGCCTGGCAAAGCCCCAGCAGCAGCCCTCGAGCAACGTGGCACGTGTAGTGGAAACAACTTTGGCTGACTGGGATGCTTTTGCGGGGAGCCCAGGTGCTGTACACAGTACAGTGGGGAGGAGAAGACGCCTCCAGATGGAAGTTAGAGATCTCCTCCTCCTCCTCCCTTTTTTCTCCAGGATCCAGCAATTCAGTGATTATGTCAGCATAACTCGGTGGCCTGGGGAAAGGAAGGAGCTGGAGCCTCTGTAGCATCAAGCAAAAGCCTTACTTTGCTCTCGCTTGCCTGTTGCAGGCGCCTGTTTATGTCTCCTGGTTATAGAGGGAGAAAAGGAGCTGCATGGGAAGGACTCCTCAGGACAACTCCTTCAGGAGCAGAGTGGGTGCTTTCTCCTCTGCATTGGACATTTGTATACCAGCTTGGCCTGCCCCGGTGTCTCTGATGGGCAAGCTCTCCCTTGGCACGGATTCTCCTGCGTTTCCCCAGGGACCCTGAGGGCTAGCCATCCCTGGAGTGCCTTCCAGGGTTCTTCATCCTGCCAGAGACTGTAACATCATGGGCTGTGCAGGTCTCATTCCTGCCATGGGTTTGCCCTGCAACAGCAGCAGCAGGGGTGTGCTCGTTCCGGCAGTCAAACTAAAGGCTGGTAGGCTGCCCTTCTGCCTAGGTAGATTTAAAAGTCTAAGAGCTACAACGCTCAGAAAATACCTCCTCCCTTGGCAGGAGATCTGCGTGAGAAATTCTGGCTCGGAACTAGTGTTGTGTTGGGACAAGGATGCTGGGATGGCAGCGTTAGTGGGGGATGGCTGTGCCTGCGTCACTCATGGTGGTGGAGGGGAAATCCTTAACCCGGGAGAGCAACATATAAATTATCTAATCAGTAGATAGATAAAGCATTATTTCTACTAGCAGTGTAAATTAAGCTATTTCTCCCCACCTCCTTCCAGATTTTACCAGCCTAAACTGAAATTTCCTGTGCAATGTTTTTTTCCCTGCTAAGGCTTGAAGGAACTATATTTTCAAGCAGCCAGTGACTTATTTTTTCTAAAAATCTCAATTTTCCCCTGAAGTCAGCTCAGAACACCTGTCTCTTGGAAAACTAGGCCCCTTTAAGATGTCTCAGGCTGCTTTGAATCACTAACTGCTTCTGAATAGGCAGGCCAAATGCTTTATTACTTCAAACTCCCATAGCAATGCAAATCTGTACAGCTGAGAAGCCCCTTTCCATGCATGGGAGCGATGGGTACAGATAAGGATTAAAAATGGAAACAAATTCAGCCCGGGGGGTCCTCTTTGTTCCTCCCTGCCCTCAGTGGGGTTGTCAGGACTACATTTGTTCCCCTGCGTCTTTTTTGGATGGGGTCCAGTGCCCCTTGAATGCAAAGGCAAGAGGTACGGTGGCTGGAGAGAGCTGGATGAGGTCCTAGGTACATACATATTTCATTGCCCATGCCAGGCTCTGTATTGTCTTCTCTCCCTGGTTTCACAAAGGTGGTCTTTTCTAAAACTCCCCCTTGCTGAGGGCAATATGCTGCAGGCTTCGTCCAGTCTAAAATTTCTGGCTGTTGAGTTGTTTTCCACTTTCTCTGAATGCCAGTCAGGCGTATTTCCCATGCCTGGTGGGAAAAGGGGGGATGCTTGGTAGGAAAAGCAGGACCCTCCGGAAAGCCATTTGGAGGTGCCAGCGTGTGCCGTGGCATGTCCTTCTCCAGGATGTTGCATGGGTTTTCGGACTGTGCTGGTTCACGCAAGGTGTGGGAGGTGAGCAGCACTTGGCAGAGCCTCATTGGTGCCAGGTTGCCCCTGACTTCTTTAACTAACCCACAGCCTGAAGGCAAATTGTGACAATTAGAGGTGGAAAATCTCGGTAAGCAAGGGCAGTCTAAATCCTCCTTTTTGCTTAGATCGCCAGTTATTAGAGCTGCCTGATGTGTGCTGAGTATGGCTGCACTCATAAATTGCCAAGAGCTCAGCATTATGGAAGTGAAAGCCAATTTACTGACTTTCCAGTAGAAAGGAAGATATGTGCTGAATGTGCATCTGTTGGATGATATTTCTATTTCAGGCGTGCTGCTAACATACAAATGGAAAAGGAACTTTGTTTGCGTGATTTGTGTAGTTACTAGAAAACCTTGGGTTAAGTATACAGCAATACTTTGTAGGTATCAGGTACTATTTATCCTTAGCATAGTAAGTAAAAAAATCTATTTTCTCTCTGACTTTCCAAGTGAATTCCAGTTGACTGAGATACATTAGCTAACCTACTCAAGTACTCTGGACATGGAGAGCAAATATCATATACTGACAAATAATGTCTTCATGTAAAATCAATAGCTAATAAGAAATTAGTCCCTTGAGGATAATAATAATTTATCTTTAAAATGAAAAGAAAAACTGCAAAATTTTGTCAAAGAGGGAAAAAACCCCACCTCTGCTCCTCTTTACTTAGGCATTATTCTTTCTGTGTTTCAGGTATATGTAGGACCCACCTAGGACTTGAAATAACTAAGGATAACTATTGTTATCCTACAGGGGTTTGAGCTTTTAGAGATAGGTTCCAATCCAGGTGTAACTACCTTGCTGAAATGGCATCTTTGTGCATAACCTTGGTCTTTCTAGCTGGGGGGAAAAAAAAAAAAAAGAAAAAAGAAAAAGATGGGTTTGAGTGGAAAAATAACACAGGACAATTAGAAACTAGAGAACTTGCCTGTCCTTTGCAGGCATGTGTCTAGAAGCAGCCTTGGGCATCTAAGTCAGTACTCAAAGCAGTTCGTGCTTGGGACCTTCCTGGTTTCCACCTGAGGTCCCCACGTGGGTACTGCCAAGGCACAGAGCTGGTGCAGGACTGTGCTGTGCTCTGACACCTGGTACCAGCAACCACAGCAGAGTGAGGCCGTGGGAGAGGATCTCTGCTTTTGGTGGTGTCAGAGGACTGAGAGACTGGAGATGTGGGGCTGGCTTGTGTGTAACATGGGCGATTCTGAGAGCGCAGGCTGGCACGTGGCTTCTGAGGCACGGCATTGGAAAAGCAATTTGGGACCAATGGGAATGGCACCAGTAGAGAGTAGCAAAAGGTGTCCCGAAGGGTGGAAGCGAGGCTCAAGTGCCCTCCCAGTGCGAAACTGGGAGCCCAGGCAGGGAAGGCGGTGGAAAGGCTGTAGCGAGAACTGGAAAAACCTGCTCACACCAGCCGGGGATTCACATTACTCACACTGGTTTAAAACAGGTCACTGTTTACTTTGGTTTCAAGGCAGAGATGGCCAAACTGCCTAAAGCCTGTTTTCAGCCTAGCTTAGAGCAGGTCCAAGCTCCCGCGTGCCTGCTTGCTGTGCCGCTGCCCCCATGCTCTCCTAACCCATCACCAGTGCGAGGCCTAACCGGGGGTTTAAGTCTTTGTAAAAAAAGGCTGGGCCAGGGGCACGCACACAGGCGTGTTCCCCAGCCCATCTGAGGGACAAGCGGTGGCACTGCATCCAGGCACTTGCACCTCCTGACCTGCAGCAGGCTTTGAAGAAGCTCACCCAGCAAGTTTGCTGGTTGAAGCTGGACAGGAGTCGGCTTCTGGAGATGCTCCCCATTGCAAAGGAAGAGTCTTCTGCCTCCTCCACATGCCATTGCAGGTGAGAAGCTCGTGGAAGTGGTGCAAGCTGAAGCTGCCCTACTTCAGGTATCATCCGCACTAGCACCAGAAGCTGGGCCAGGTGTGTCAGCCCCATATGATTTATCAGGTTATCACAGTCAAATGGGTGTGAGTAGTGCGGGTGAAACCACGGTCTTGTTGGGAAGAAGGAGGAAAAAAGAAGCTAACAGAGTTAGAAATCAGATTGTCCGAGGCTAAAGGCTGTACCTGCTTACTGGGCAGCAATAACAATAATTTACCTTTGAATCGCAATAATTCATCATAATGCTTTGCACCTATCTCATGAATCCTTGCTGCTTATCTCACCCCTCTTGTTTGGAGATCTGAAAGCACTTCATAAACATTAATTATTCCTCCACACTCCTGCAAGCAAAGTAAACATCCCCATTTTGCAGGTAGGGAAGCTGAGCTCACCTAAGGAGAAGCAACTGAGCAGGGATGTAGGATACCAAAGAGCAGGTCCCTACCCCAGCCTCTACCACAAGCACCTTTCTGCAGAGGGCTCTGCAGTGCGGGTGTTAGGAACATAATCCGGGGTAGTTCAGACCCTCAGCCATGCATGTTTCTGTGCTTATCATTGTTTGCAAGTGGCAGGAAAGGTGTAAAAAGGGCAAGGGCTGCTCCTGCCTTGGAGATGTCTGCAACAACGGTGCTCATCACTATCTCACCACCTTTAAGCCTCCACCAAGGGGACCAGGCACCTGCCAGTGTGAAGTACCTGTCATTATTCGCTGTAGGACTCTCCCTTTCTTAATGACTACCTTAATGACCCTAATCTGTTGGTGTGAATGTGGTTAATCCCACAGCTCTAGGGACTGACAGTTCAGAAACTTTTCCTCTCCTGCCTCCTCACAGCTCACTTTGCATCCTAACCTAATGCACCAGGCTGAGCTGGTGGGGCTTGCTCAAAGCAGAAGACACAGACCTCTGTCCTGGCTGCGAAATAGGGCTGCTGTGAGCAACGAGATACAGCGGTAATGAATCAGCCATCCATCTCCTCATCATCCAACCTCTTTGCTTGGGGATGCGACATGCGTAGTGCTATCCCAAAACAAGATGCTTGAAGTCAAACTAGTGCTGAAGTGCTTTGATGGATCTTGGTCCTCGAGGAAGAGAGAGACCAGCACCGTGGATGTGGTGTGCAACAAAGATGTAAATTAAGGGGGGGAGGTCCTTCTGAAAATAATGAGCCTTGGCAGCGGAGGGGAGGATGAGACGCTGAAGGTCCATGCGAGGCTAGTGGTAGCCTATTGGTAGGGGTTTTTTTGGTTTTTCTGGTTTGTTTTTTTTTTCAGAAACTAACAGTTGACTTTTGGAAGCCAAATGGATGCCAGCATCAGAGCAGGAGGAGGGTCATGTTTCATAGACAAGTCACGGTGGATTAAATGTAAATGATTCTGCAGCTTGATGGACAAATGGGATCAGTGCCGGGAACCCCAGTTCCTGGTGGGGGATGGATTAGTAACGGGTACCAGAGCATTTGCACACAGGGAGGGAATGAATGGCAAGGCAGGGAGGTTTCCAGCACTGCCCTGCCTGTCGCACTGCAAGAAAGAGACATCTCTGGGCTCAAAAAAGAGAGGTCAAGCCTAGATAAACACCAGCTTGGTCCACCATCAGAGAATCACTGAGGCATGAAGAAAAACTTTAACAGCTGCAATGCTGCTTTTGAACCTCCTGGTAAAAGGAAGGGTCAGGAGGTCAAAACTTTCAATGCCTCTGGGAAGGAGAGGACTTTTCCTGGCAAACCTTTGAAAAACCCGAACTAAATTAGCATGACCACACTGCTAAATGCTTGGGAAACCCTGACAGCTTGGGTCGCAGGCTCCCCCAGCAGCAGAGTGGGAAAGAGATGTTGCATTCCCATACTCGACAGTCATAATTAATGGGGCTATTTCCTAGGCAAAAGGCAGATCTTGAGGACCCTACCCAGCACCTGGATGGGAAATAAAAGCTTGAGGGATGTGCCCTGGGCGTCCTTTCTCCTCCTGACTCCATTGTCCTCTCACCATTCTGTTTCTGCCGTCCATTTTCTCTCTCCTCACATCCATCCACCATTGCTTCGGCTGTTTCTTCCTCACCCGTTCCCGGTATCACATGGCTCAGCTCGCTGTTGTAGTGGGGAAAGGTGATGAAGCTGTAATGACCCAGCCACGCTCTCCCCTGGGGACACTGGATGGAACCCGGGAGCTCAAACCTAACTACACCTCTTTTTTTTCTACTTTTTATTGCAAAAGGGATAAGCAAGAGCCCTGCTCTGCACTTTGAGTAATTTGCTTCCACTTTGAAGGCAGATTTTGCTGGTTTGGAGGTTTTGCAAGAGCCGTTCTAGCAAAGAGCAGGCAACACAGGTTTTGGCAGGATGTAAGGACCTGAGATTTCTGGCTCTGACCCCATCATGAGTTTTTACAATGCTGCCTTTCCACTTGCCTCCCATTTGTCTGTACCATGAGTCTCCTGGGCACCACTTTTCACGAGACCCTTTACAGGTCATCTCCCTTCACAGCTCCCACCACCATAGGTGTGGAAAGCGGGTAGGCACATGCACACGTTGCAGCTGCTGATGATGTTTTTGGAAAAGTGCTGTATGCCTGTGAGATGCAATCCAAATACGTAAGAAGACAGCGTAGCCAAAAGGTTTACTGTCCAGGGCTGCAGTCCTGCAGGCTGCTGTTGAGTATCCCCGTTCCTGTTGCAGCCATGGGAGACAAGTGCTCATCAACTTTTGCAGTCTTGCTGCAGAAGCAGAATGACTATTTCATTGAATAAAGCAGGAGGACAAGAAATGTATCAAATTTCAGAGGCCAGAAGGCCTGCCCTTGAAGGACAATGGCTAGTCTTCCCACCAGCCCAAGGTCTCTCCTTCCTGCAAGCCCTAACCCAAGCAGGGCTGCAGGTGAGATAGGCAGGGCACAGACGGGGATATGTTGGCAGTCAGCTGCAGTAGCTCTGCGGTGCTGAGCCCCGATTCAGCTTTCCCATGATGCTGCAGCATCTTTTCTTTCTTATGTCTCTTGTTGTCCTAGAAACAGAGGAAAAAATTCTTCCAGACAAGCCCTTTTGTTACCCTTGAGGCAGCATCTTCTGTCTCTTAGCAAAACAGTGTATGGTTGCATAATAAAACCCTTGCCAGAAAAACAGTGGTGGGTTCAAAACCTTCCAAAGAAACCTGGAAAAACTTCACATCCTCCAAATTTTCCCGAAGTCCTAAGAGTGCTGAAAGGGTCAATAGGCACTTCCCAACCCTGCTACAAGTACACGCTGAGCAACAGGAGGCAGTACTCCTGTATGTATACTACATATATATAAAAAATATTTTTAATCTATATATATTTGTAATAATAGGTGTAATTTTTATATTTATAGGTCCTTAATTCTGGCTTTGAATTACAGCTCTTGAGGTGGGAGGGGGTGTTTGCCAGAAGAGAAGGTCAACATGCCGTATGGTACTGGCCACTTTTCTCTCCCGGTGCAAGGACTGCCCTGGAAATGCTGGGATTTTGGGGGCAGTTGTCTTTGTTTGAGAGGGAAGCTCGTCTTCTGGGGGTAACGTGCCCTTCTGTGTGCTGAGCCAGGCAAGGGATGCACTGGGTAATTTCTCTGTGGCACATGTTTTAGGAAAGAATGACGACTGACGCATTTTCTGAGGCTCGTGAGGTCCGGAGGCATGTTCACAAGGTCTCAAGGAGTCCACAGCAAGGGGAGAAGGAGAGGAAAGCACCATGGGTACCGTGCAGCCCTTGTCCCCCAGGAGGAAGGGGACTGCAGCTCCTGCCTCTGGCAGTGCCTGGTGGGAGATGGTGAAAGAACAGGTGACATTCAGGTAGGCAAGAAGGTTTGATAGCTGTGATGCTGACCACATCAAGCTCCTGTGGAGACCAGTGGATGTGGAGCATCTCTGAAACTCTGACTTCTCACCCTTTCTTTTTGGAAATGGGCCTCAAAAAGAAACTTTCCTCTACCCTCCCCTCCATCAACAGCTCAGAGGGTTTTGGCTTTTAGCACAAAGCCAAAAAACAACAGCTCTGCACATTCTGATGCCTCAAATACCTGTTTTCCCCTCATCCCCCACACTGATCATGCAGTGCCACAGTACAGCGTGGGCTAACACTGCTGGCTTGGGTAGCTGTCTCAGTGGGGATGTGCTCTGTTAAGAGAAGTTATAGCTGGTCACGAGATGATGACCTGCTGCTAGTGCACGGTACATCTGTACTCATAAGGAGGTTCTTTGTGCAAACATTCTGTATCTTAAGAAGCCTCAGAGCAAGGACTCCTCCTGTTGCACTCCTGAGCCCATCAGCAAGACAGCATCATCTGCTTTGGGAAAACTCAGATAAGGTTACTATCTCATCTGCAATAGGGAGGCTGCTGGGAGAGACCAAACGACCTGCTTGGATGTAATTCAGCTGCTCAGGATGCGGAGATAGTTCCACTCTCCTCCTGAAAGCAGCTTAGCTGCTCAGTCTGCTGTTAGCATGTGACTTTTCAAAACTTCAAGATGCATCGTTGGAAAACCCAGCGAGGAACCGGCAAGCACAAACCCAGAAAATCAGCTCAGTCACATTTCCTGGGTCAGTCCCTGAAGATGGCCTCGGCACCACAGGAGCTTCTGAGCTTCGGGAATAAATCTGCAGGTGGGCTGAGACACTGCAAGAGTTGGAGGAGGTGGTCCATGAGTAGCCAGTCTGGAAGAGGTCACCAGTATGAAACTATCCCCTAGACACTTTCACCCCTCAGTTGACGGAAGACGTGGAGAACTCTCTGTAGGATGGGGGATCAGGGGATCACAGAGACATGTGGGTGCAGAGTTAGAGGTTTGTTTGTTTTTCACAGTAATAGATTTACCTTTATGAGTGAAAAGAGATTTCCAGTCTTTTTACAAGCTGCTAAAGGGAGAAAGATTTAAAACTCAAAATCTTTTTATTAAAAGAAAGACAACCCTCCTTGCTAGTGGCAAATGAACCTCTGCTCAGTTTGTGTCTGATTAGGATCTCAGAAGAGTATCCAAGCTAATAAATAAGATATGTATCTCCTGAGAACAGCTTTTGTTGTTTTCTTATATAGATCTTTGTTCCTCTTGCGCTGCAAGGTCTCCAGGGCATGGTCCATGTTACGGAGCGCCAGATCTATTATCTGATTTTAGGAGATCGTAATTGTGAGGAATATGTCAGAACAACAGAAAACTTCATTTAAAAACCCAATTAAAGCTGCCGAGTGACAGCTACATACTCACGTGGTGCATCACCTCCTAATCCCAGCAGCTCGCATGCGGAGAAGCAAGTAGTTAAGGATATTGTAAACCTGACGAGGTCCATGGGAGATGGGGGTTTTTCTGACACACGTTAGAAATTAAAAGTTAATACATATTCTGTGATGGAGCAGCAGCCCTAAGATCCGTTTTAGAGCAGACACCTTGGGACCCATGGTCTGATTGGTGGGTTATGCTTTCTCATGGGTGCTAGGACATTTCACAAGAGCTTCTGGATAAGGAAATATAAAGGTAACTGTGTGTCCGCCCCACTGCTGGAGATGCTTGGCACTGGGGTTGCACCAGCATGGGCATGGCTGGAGCACCCTCGCCAGTGGAGACAGCCAGGATAGGATGCCGAGGCTGATGCCACCACGGTTGTCCTCATTGTTTGGCGGGCCATGGAGGAAGGGCATCGGTGTGCAAGGCAGGAGAGCTTTCCGGTGGGTGATTTTGGGAGCTAGGATGGGAAAAGCAGGTGGAGGGAGGAGGTAAGGAGTTCCCAAAGCCTCTGGCACAGCAGCAGGCACCTGCTTCTTCCCAAACCGGCTGAACCTGTCTCCCTGCCGTTGCCGCTCTGCGGTTACGGAGCCCCCGGCTGTCTGAAAGGGGGTTTCCACTCCGAAAAGGGGTTGTTTCCCCCCTCCCACCAGGGCACCTGCCCAGGCAGGTGGGGGTCCGGGCCCTGCTGTGGGTGCTTAGGTGCTGTGGCATGCTTTGGCGTGCTTCCAGCCGGGAGCAAGCCTGGCCACATGGCCCAACGGCACCGGGGGCTGGGGGCAGAGAAGTGCTCTGCGGGTTGGGGGGGGTGTGTGTGTAAAAAAGGGAGAATTGAAGACTTCTTTTGAAAAACATGATGATTTAAGGCTTTTTTTTCATATATATAATTTAAGGCCTTTTTTTTAAATAAAAGGAGAATTTAACACTTTTTTTAAAAAAGTGTTTTTCTTAAGAGTGGGGTTGTTTTAAAAAGATAATTCAAGACTTTGGGGGGAAAAGGACAATTTAAGTTCTCTTTTTTAAAAAACAAACAGGAGAATTTAAGGCTTTTTATTTTAAAGGAGAATTTAAAACTTTTTTTGAAATGGAGAATTTAAAGAGGGGAAGTTAAAGGCTTTTAAAAAAATTAAGACTTCTCTTTTAAAAAGGAGAAATTGAGACTCCTTTTTTTTTAAAACCCACGGAGACTGCCAGGCTTCGGGGCGCTGGGCGCGGGGGGAGGGGCGGTGCTCACCTGGCCCGGGGGCG
>Ga0065711_1040815_pt1 | contig 16654 bp, 12 predicted proteins | sample Hoacrofraction12_FD_59098 | JGI IMG/M metagenome (GOLD analysis project Ga0065711, IMG submission 59098) | Hoatzin crop microbial communities from Cojedes, Venezuela - Epithelial fraction 12 v2 (version 2) | ecosystem: Host-associated > Birds > Digestive system > Esophagus > Crop | place... | reverse complement strand
GGTAGGAAGACATTCACTTAACAGAGACAACATTATAACGAGAAAGAAAAAATACTATTGGACTTATAAGTCAGGAGACAAAAAGCGTATATTGTGAAGTACATTAAGTATAGCCATGCCTCTCCATTCTGCTGCTGCTCTGGAAATGCTACAGGCAGTTACACAAGTGCACTGTTCTACATCGTATTCGAGGCACTAGAAGAGATCTGCTCGGAGGAGAAGACGCTACAACTGTGCGTCTAATGTGACTGCTCCTCAAGAGCACATACGTTCAAACTTTTGTATCAGTTCCACAACACGTCCCTGCCACTCCAACACAGGAAGGCAGCTGAAAGCTTCAAAGCTGCTCACATACCCTGGGCGAATACTGTCATGTCTGTTTCCCAGCTGGGGTCTGATATCCCAGTGACTCAAAGATTTAATCCCAGAGGCATTTAAGTTTCCTGTGGTCATGAATCGATCTTACTGATCTTTGGGAAGGGATAAAACAGAATCTCCTTGGGCACTCCTGACAGTCTGATGAATTAGCTTTTCTTGTATTTCAGAAACTGAGTTAATACTGCTTGCTCCCTTCAGTGTTTTGGTTTGGGTTTTTTTTATGCTTGAGATCTCTTTTAAGATCACAAGACAGGTGCTCTTCTTGTTGGACAACTAACTACATGTAAGCATACAAAATAGAGCACAAAATGGTGCCAGTGGGAGATGCTCAAGTGGACTGACTGACTTATAAATATGCAAGCAAGAACCAAGACACTTTAACCCAAGAAATACCACTACAGGGAAACATCTCCTTTAAGACCAAAAAAAAGTCAGATTGTCAAAAGGAGAAAGAAAAAGCTGAATGAAATCAGTTACTTTTCACAGATATGCAATTGACTTTTTTCTGTCCTATAAGGTTCTCTTTAGTTGTTTTTTGTTTGTTTGTTTGTTTTTACAGAGCACTAAAACAAAACTGTTAGGCCAATGGTAAATCCTAGGCATATGCTACAGACACAAACTAATAACTCTGTACAGTGATTCATCAAATTTCTAACTGTGATTCTTCTTCCAAAGCCCAAACACTATAATCAGTATTGGTTAGAACTGAATTTCTGTTGCGATTGGAAGCCACTTGCAACTGGTACTACTCTTTAGGAATCAGAAGCCACTGTAAAGAAACCATGTCTGCAAGTGCTGTTCTTCCAGAAACATAAAACAGAAAAGCTGATATTACACTATAAAAAGCACCATTAACAAAAATCTCAGTGCTATCCAATTGTCTTTCAATGCATAGCAGATGTTCATTACGTTTGACTTTCTACAGGATTAAAAAGCAACTTTTGGGATCAGTATCAGCATAAAATGAGTAAATTTTGGCATATTGTTTTCATGTATTTCAGGGGCGGGGGGCCAAGAACTCAAACAGGCAACCATTTGTTGGCACGTGTACAAACAGCAAAGCTGAAAAGCTCTGATCCCCTCCTGACTGTGCGAAAGTCAACTTCCAGTCCACCATGAGTCCTAGTCAGAGGGAAGACCTGAGCAGAACATCATGTTGACGTTGACAATGGAGGGTTACCCATCTCTTTTTTTAGCTGTGAAGACCTGCACCACTCGTAGCACTAGTGCTTCTCTGACCCCTCAATGAGCCAATTCTATTTATAATCCAGCTCTTTTTCCCCATTAAATGAGATAGGCTGAATGTATATAAATGCATGTTTATGGATGCAATGAGAAAGCAACACTGGAGATCGCCTGAACAAATTTGGAAGAACAGGTACACTGATGTACAGAAGCAATTCTGGGCTAAATGATGGGGCAGGTCCAACCACGCTTAGACTGCTGTCTAGTATATTATTCAATACAATGAGTAACACTGGCAGGATAGCACAGAAAAACCTAAACAGGGATTTACTTACAATGCTGATCACAGTCTACTCTAGCAAACACCACTTGATTCTTGTCTGGATATTCTTCCTTAATTACATTAGAAGCCTCCTCAAAAATAGGATGCAGCATTTGGCTGAAGCGGCACCTGTGGACAGAACACAAAATTGTAACTTCAAAAAAATAATTTGAAATATTTTAATTGATGACTCAGGGTATATTTCAATCTTTGAAGGAAAAAGAAAAAAAAAGAAAATCCATTGGAAAAGAATATCCACTCGTAACCATCCCAGTAACTAACTGGATAAAAATAGGTTCAAAAGTAACTTGAATAATTCAGGTGGGAGAGGGGAAAAAAAAAAAAAATCATTCTTTTAGAATACACAGTTCAAGAAGTGTGCCCCTGCTTTATCTGCTTAAGAAACACCATTAATCAATTATAATCCTTTCGGAAATATGTTCTATTCAGAAAGTCTGTTCTTCATTTTTTCTACCAGAATTATCCCTGGGTAAGTAATTATCGAAATATAGTAGAAGAAATTACTTGCATTATTGAGATTCAAATATTCACCAACAATCACCTTGAAGAAATAACACAGAGATAACTTTATAAGGATCAACAATAGAAGTTGTAAGTATTGCTTATTGTATTATTGCTGACGTTTGATAGAATTTGAACAGACTGCTATTACAGCACTACGAACAAAGAGAATCCCACGGGTCCCTTCTTCCAGTCATGTCAGATTTTGAGGAAAATCGTCTCTCTGCCCACGGAAAAGGCTGTAGGATTGTAAAGATGCTTTGGTGGCTTTTGGGCGTTTAAGGTGACATGAGTGCCCCAGCCCATTATTAATACGTCAATAAAATTATTTTATATTCTGTTCTTCTAAACACATAGCACAATTTTAAATTGAAGACATATAACGGCACTGTAGAAGTTGTCAGAATGAGACCTCATGGAACAGACTTGCAATAAAACAGCCTGGGTAGCAGCCCTGCTTAAATTTAACAGTGATAGCCTGGGCATGCTGTTACGTCTACAACAGCAAACATTCAAGTGAAAAGGCAGGTTTTGCTCTCAAAATACAAACTGGGCTTAAGGCCATTTTCTGAAAGAAACCTGACTCTGGGCAGCACAATTGTATGCTACACATTTATGTAGCATGTATGAACAGATTACGCGTTCCTTGTCCCTCATTGTTCTCCACCCCTACAGCAGACTATCTACATCAGTGAAAGTGATATATTCTCATTCAAAGGTCACGTTACATCATAGACTGGCCATATGCTATGTTGAGGGGTTATTACTGAATGCCTACATGTAATCAGCATAATTAAGGCTGTAACATTTTAAAATTATGGCCTACTATAATGTGAACCAACTTGTAAGTATATGCAAATCTTTACATCCAAAGCAAACATATTCTAGAGAGGATCTGATAACAGTGGGGATTTGCATGAAGAGCTGTGCTAATAAAGTCCTAAAACAGGATGCTGGTTACCTTGCTGTATCAAGTTTTAAAATACTGGTATCCTCCCTCTATAACAGAGGTATCAGAACATGGATTTTTAGCATCCTGCAGTTTGTCTTTTGCAAAATCTAAAAATGATTTTTCAGTGGCAACACTGACCCCACAATTTAGTCTGCAGGTTTTTTTTCCTTGGTTATCTTTAACAATATCTGGTGGATCACGGACTACTTCAAAAGGTATCTGCAGATCACAAACTGAAAATAACCATCTTAAAAGTTTCACTAATTTATTTTAAAAGGCAGCCTTTATAGCGTAAATACAGAACAGGTATTAGACCTAGTTTCTTACTTAACTAGTTATTTCGTTGTACTATCATTATAAAGAAAGATATTTCAAACAAATAGCTTGGTAAACGAATGCAATCTCTACAGAAAAATTCTATTGGTTTACATGTGCTTACTATCAATTTAGTCTATGGTAGCAAATGAACAGATGCAAACTAATTGAACATAAAAATTGTCTATAAAATGACAGAGGTATATACAAAGGTTATTAAACTGATTTAGGTCGGTATAATGTCTATCTTTATGCAAAGTTTAAATGAAGGCACTAAAAACATCTTTGACAACTTCATTCTATATGAAAAGACTGGGTATGAATTTTTCAAAATCAGTTTAAAAAAAAACAGTTAAAATTAGCCTGCTACCAGTTGAACGAATTATCAGTAAAGGCAAAGTGTAATTGTTTTCATGTAAAGCTCTGTGCACTTGCTACTTCTAGGCCATACAGATCTACCGACGTAGACATATAGTAGGATGTGAAAGAGGTGAACGGAATGAGGCCAACATTTTATGCTCACAAAGCAAAACAGCAGGGAGAGGAATATCTAAAAGTGCAGTACTTCGGTTTATATATCGCTTTACATTATAAAGCTATTTACATCCAAGATTACTTTAATCAAGGAAGTCAGAAAATTATTTATTTTTCTGACTTCATTTTCTATATTCATACGCATGTTAAATTTTATTTTCTCTGAATACTCTTCTGGTTTCTAGCTAAAGAATCTTTTAAAAATATTAATGGTGGACCAGAACAGAACATTTAAACTTACTTCTTACACAATAAAAAAAAAGGGGGTATGGTGTTTAAATTAATTCTGATGATGATTTGGTATGCAAGTTTTCTTGAAAAAAAAAAATCAGGTAAACAGTTCCCTCTACGTCTTTCACAATGTCTAACCAATCTGGCCCAAAATTCTTTCCTTTTCCAGCTGCTCAGATTTCATCCCTCAATTATAATTTCCCTAGTTCTCCACTTGGATGGTCTTCCAGATTACAGAAGGATTTGAAAGGTGTTCCACGTTAGAGAAGGGTTTGATTTTTGGTGTAGTTTCAGGCTTTTTCCTTTCTAGCACACATGCAGGGGACCAACATATAAGAAAATGGAAAAATTGCATATTTTGGACTATTCTATGTTAAGGAGCAAAGAGTTAATGAAAACTGTCTTGCCAAGAGCAGGGGGGAGGGAAAAAAAAAATCAATTACATAGCATGTTATTCCATACTACTATAAAGTCTTTTTTCTCTGATAGGAGCCCTGAGTGAAACAAAAGATGTTAGAACAACAGAAGGGGTAGTAATCAGGACATTAAAAAAAAAACAAAAAAAACAGGAAAGAACTAGTTTGAAAGCAACAGCACTGTATTTTCAATTAGAACAAACATAACAGTTTTCAAAAGACAGAAGTTTAAACATAGAAAAAAACCACTTGTATTACTTACCAATCAGCATAAAAATTAACTAAAGCAACATCTGCATTGTCTGAAAGAAAAAGAAAAAACCCAATGTCACACTGTGAGGCAAAATTCTTAGTGCTTTTATCTGAGGTTATAAAAATACGCACAAAATCTATACAAGCAAATATTTCAAGATTATTCAGCATACAACTTAGTCCGATTGCTAGAAAACGGCAAGGATAAATCTTATCTGAAATATAATCTATATCAAATGGGAAAGTGATGAAAGAGGTCTTCAGTCGAGTATTTTATTGATCTTATTGATATATTCGACATTAAAAATGTCAACACTTAAGGTATTAAGACACAAAAGAAGTAAATAAGTGACACATGAGACAAAGTCATTCTGGATTTAAAATTAAAATCACGAATCAAAGCCATAAGTTGTACTCTAGTATATCTCTTAAGCATTATCTAGATCTTTCATAAGTGTTAAAAAAAAGTTAAAAAATGTGAACTATTTAGGTTAGAAGAATGACCAACATGCAGCCTGCCTGTGCAACTTGCTCTGGTCAGTCCTTACCCACCTTATTTGCCAAGAAACTGGATACTAAGGCAAAAGGTAGCAGAGAAATCTTCAACCCCCAAAAAGAAAAATTCTAAGGGACATTAAAAAAACAAAATGCAGTACTATAGGGATATATATGATGAGTGAAATAATGCTCCTATGCGTTATTTTTCACATACCAAAAAAGGAAAATATATGAAAACTAGAAGGACAAATCTCCCGCCCAAAGATAAATTGTGATCTCTACACAATGTAACAACCATGCTGTAAACTGATTTTCAGTAGTAGTAGTAGCCTAGACATTAAAAAAAAACCACCTTGAAATAAATACTGGAACTATCAGTCACAGCTTTATAAGCAGAAATGTTGCTAGACAAATCTGTACTATTGACAAAGTCACAAAACAGTTAAAAGATAAGATTCAGATTTTGGAAGCCTGGAAGAGACAACAAGCTGGAAAAGTCGACTCTTGAGAAGTCTGGGAAAACCTACAGTTTTGATTGAAATTATGGTGTTAAGATTTTCGTTATCAGCAAGGAATGCAAGTGGTGAACAGGAAATTAACCAACACAGAGAAATTCAGGGTTACCTCCAAGGCATAATGTACTTGTTGAAAGTAATAGGATAAATTTTAAAAGTACTTACATTTGGCATATATTCCTTTTTATGAATAACATTTTACAACAGGATTCTATATTTTCCACTGTATAAAAGGTATTTATAAACAGATTTATATTATCTAATCATACATTTACTACATAAAGCAATCCTGCAATAGTAGGAAGATTCTAGTACTGACCTAAATAAAAGAACATAAAAGATTTTTTTCTGAATATATTTGAAACAATAACTTATTTCCTGTTAAGACAACGACATACAGGCAAATTTGATACTGTTCAGACAAGGAATATACATCTGTTTAATTTCTGTTCTTTCTATGAGCCACCAGAATCAGGACAATTAACCTGAGGAAAAGTATAGCTGATCAAACAAGATACTTAAGGCCCATCACCATGGGTTTCATTTGCTGCTGTTTTGGGGGAAACTTTTAAAATGCTCTCTTGACACATTTTTGTTATGTAATCAAGCATTCCATCTGCAAACAAGACAGCAAGTATTTTTCTTAGACACTTCAAATCCTCAGTGAGACTACAATGAAGTAATTTGTTGAGCGATACATTAATTTAGACAGCTAATTTTGATCACAGGCATTTAATACTTCAATGCCAATTGCAATTCATATTTTCAAAGTTAAGGCATGTATATTCATTTAATACCACTGCAAGATTCACATAGATAAATAACGACAGACATACAAAGAGAAAAAAAAAAATCGAAGTACTCACTTAAAATGTCATCTATATTTCCACTATCTAGACTTGTTATTTCACTTCTTGTTGGATTAAAAAGCCAAGACACCTAAAAAGAGAAAGCAAACCAGTAAGTACGTAAAATTTCAGCAATAAAGTAGTAAAACATCTATGATTTTAAATGTTGCAGCTCAAAAGTTGGAGAAGAACAGTAAAATAATTGTAATTCAGTCAACGCGTTTCAGATGACAGTAGTACTACAAATATACAAATAAACACTACTTACAGATATAACATACTTTCACAGTTGAAGCAAAATTGGCTATCGCTTCATATGATCCTCTACTACGTTGGAAGAAACGTTACAGCTAAATTTTGTACCTTTAAGAGTAACTTCTATTCATAAATTCACTCTGTAGAAAGAAACAAACCCCCCCCTTTTAGCCACCTAACAATCCCACACAGGCCCGAAGCGTGTAGGCACAGCGGTTTCACCCAGAGGCAAGCAATTCCTTCTGTGGCTTACAGGGCTTGTCTGGCTAAAAAGCTTCTCATTCGGTAAAGCTTCCAATTGCCTCCATTTTTACTGCTGTTTTAGAAAACAGTTTCAATATATCTAACTCTACCAGCTACAGTCTTTTACCTCCTTCTGTGTTTTTTCTTGACCCTGCTTCAGTCCCAACACGTGACTGGCATATCAGACTATAAAAACGGAGACACCGTGTCAGCCAGATCACTCAGCTACAAAGCAACATGTGTATTACTCCTAACACAACTATCACAGCAGCACGCAGTTTTTGGAAGAGCACTCTCACATTCGCTACAACAGGCTCAGTTCTTTTATCTCAAAAAGTGTCGGGGAAAAAGGGGGTAGAGCTGCTGCTGTGTCCCAGGTGAGAGAGATATCAGTGAGTTACAACTTATTTTTCCTTGGAGAGAGGTAAGCGTGCAAGTTTTTGAGCAGGACAATACAGATTCTGATCTGGGATGTGAGTGTTTCCATCCTGAGCACCCTGGTCAGGAAGTCAGCACTTGTCTAAGCAAGGCCAGGGCTTGGACCAGATGCCCTGCCGAGACACCTCCCAGCCTCATTTTCCATGATTCTTTGATTCCATTCATGGTTCCCATGATTCAGCTAACAGAGACAGCAGGAAAGGAGTAGGAAGGGTTCTGGTAGATAACCGACAGGAACGCACAGGTCAAGTAGCCAGATAGAGACCGGAGATTCTCGGTGATACCTGAAGAATCAGTCCTCACACTGAGATGCGGTAGCACACGACATACACGCTATTGATGTTCCCACAGCCTTAGTTTAGTCCTTGCAGCTGCAAAGAAAATCTGCCTATGGCTAGAGAGGCAAAGACTAATTCAATGTCAAACATCAAGTTTTCTAACATTTGTTGCAAACGTATATCAAAAATTGGCCTCTCAAAACCATTCACCATACTGGATGCCTGCTTTCATTAAGATTAGCTTCAAAAATTGTGGCAGACTTCAGCAGCGAGACATTGTCACAGCTCGCAAACTATCACCATAAATGACACACAGGTGAGGTCAGCAGCAATAATTTTCAATTCCTTCTGATTCAGGGATCACCAAACACTTTTCGGTGAAGATACTGATCATTCCATATTTCCCATATAGAGGCCACCGGGTAGCATACAGACTCCACCTTACACTACAGGCTGAAAACGCACCAGCTGTTGTAATACAAAATACGCACCAATGCTTCTCATTTGGCATTTGGACAAGACACTTATCTCGGATGCAAGTTTAAGATCTGTGGCGGAGTTTGCACAGCCTTCCTGCGGCACTTAAACTGCCCGATGCATACGCCTGAACCGTGGCTGTAAGATCACTGTGGAGAAACAAAACTAACGGTTGAGCTGTAAGGTCCATAGTTGAAACTACCAGCCTAAAAACATGGTCTGCCAAAAACATCTGATTAAGCAAGCTATGCAATGCACAAGTTGCGGCAGGTTGGTATTGGGCAAGTTCCTTTGAAGGCGCTGGTGCTGCTGAGCAGCAAGGTGGCATGACTGCCTTCAGCCTTTGCAGAGAGAAGCTACCCTGCTCCACACCAGTCAGATTACCCACAGCTGAGTGACAGCTGACACCAACCATCAGTGCAGCTACCTCTCCATCACCCCTTGGGTGGTGCATGGGATGACAGCTTCCCTGGTGTTGCTATGTGGAGGTGCTGGCAGTAGTAGTTACATTCGTAGTAATGGGTCAGTTAAGTGTGTGAATGAGCTGGCATGGTTTTTGTTTGTACGCACATGCTGTTTTGTGGTGAGTGTTAGATTAGATGTAACTCATGTACGACTGAAGCAGTAGCTATGAGTAACAACAACAGTTGGAATATCACCCTAGGCAATAAAGGACAGTGTAACTCCACATTCACTTAGTTGGCCGTCATCCAATCCTACCACAGGTGACCTTGCAAACTCATCTCGGGTCCAAGACTTCAGCTGCCCTGCAAGGCAGCTCAAGAACCTCTGATCGTTCCCTTGAAGACCATGGAGTTACTTATACTGCTCATAATCTTGGACAACGCTCGTTTACACAGAAAAGCCACGCAAGCCTCTAGAAAACAGGAACATGCTAGCTGCTGCACACAGCTCTGCATCAGCATTCATACTTGGAAAGAATTTCCACAGTGGTTTCTTGGTGAAACTATTTTCACAGGAGCTCAGCAGTTTGTATTGTCTCAACATACAGAATGGGCAAGATACCAATTTCTTAAACCCATGTGGCTTTTTCTAATGCAATTTTACAGCAGCAACACAAATCTTATCTAATACGATAAATTATACATAAATTAAACATAACATAGATAAGCATGCTATTTGCAATTGGGAAACAGGCTACGTTATTCAACAGATATATTTAAATAGATCGGGAACTGTAGTTGCGTTTGTAGATTGCTACAATACACCTTAACTTGCAATGCAAATATTTAACCACAAAATCAAAGCCCAGGGCTTGCTAACCAACAAAATCCTCTACTAGACTGTGCTATGTGCAGAAAAAGCAAATTAAAACTAATACTTCTTTATAGCATGAATAAAAGTTTTGATTGCTTTCTTAACTCTTCTTGTGGAAAAATGTGGTGTGAGCTGCATGGACGGAAACAAAGACCCCAAATGTCTTCATATATTGAAGGTGAAAATGAAATTAAGATGTATATCCTATGGTCTCCTTATATTAAGCAGTAGTGGAAAAAATACTGAGACTAAGAACACCTTTCCTTAAAAGTCACACAAAATCTGAGATAATAAAAATATTTTTTCCACTAGAAGTATGAAAACTTCTATTTTAACAAAATACATTCATAATCACATTCTTAAACATTTTATACTGCCTAAATAGTTGTGGGTGCCAAAACCTTCATAATAAGTAGATAGACTCGGGGAAGAAAAAAAGCTTTCCTTAAGAAATGCCAATAAATATGCAAGACTCACTTCAGCTGAAGTTTCCATAAAGGTATAATGCCTGTAAGGAAGAAAACACATCCTTCTGACCCAGTAATCTTGCTGTCCCGTGAGATGCAAGAGGGTTCATGATATTACTAGTATTAATATTTAAGTTGAAAGAATGCAAATTCTTATTTAAATTGCTAAGAAGCTACACTGTTTTGAGAATGTTTTCTGACCTTTGACGAGGCCTGTGCCTGACACCCATGGGCAGAACACAAGACATTTTTTAAGAAATCATTTTTTGATTGTCAGCTACACACTTTATAAAACAGGTATTGAACATATGTTCTGAAAAACATACTGGCTAAGAAAAAGTCTTCAGAATTTTTTACTTGTAAGTGTAGACTTTGCCTTCCACTGGTCTACATCAGGACACATGGATGACTGTTCATATTTGTAACTGGGGAAAAAAAAAACCCAAACTTTCCAACTGACCTCACAAGAAGGCTACAAACTCGCTGAAGAAAGTATCTTGCAAAAATAATTCAAACTGAAAATTTGCTATGCAAGTACACCTGAAAACAGGTCAGGCTGCTGCCTTTATATTGGATGAAAATAGCTATATTTCTGTATTTGTATTGAAATGCTTAAACTACTGAAGTCCAAGGGTAAAACTAAGTAGTTATGAAATCACAGATTCATAAAATCATTAAGGTTGGAAAAGACCTCTAAGATCAAGTCCAACCATCCACCCAACACCACCATGCCTGCTAAACCATGTCCTGAAGTGCCACATCTACACGTTTTTTGAACACCTCCAGGGATGGGGACTCCACCACTTCCCTGGGCAGCCTGTTCCAAAGCCTGACCACTCTTTCAGTAAAGAAATTTTTCCTAATATCCAATCTAAACCTCCCCTGATGCAACTTGAGGCCATTTCCTCTCGTCCTATCACTAGTTAGCTGGGAGAAGAGATGAACACCCACCTCACTACAACCTCCTTTCAGGTAGTTGTAGAGAGTGAGAAGGTCTCCCCTCAGCCTCCTCTTCTCCACACTAAACAACCCAAGCTCCCTCAGCCGCTCCCCATAGGACTTGTTCTCTAGACCCTTCACCAGCTGCATTGCTCACGTTCCAGCACCTCAATGTCCTTCTTGTAGTGAGGGGCCCAAAACCAAACACCGTATTTGAGGTGTGGCCTCACCAGTGCTGAGTACAGGGGGACAACCACTGCCCTGATCCTGCTGGCCACACTATTCCTGATACAAGCCAGGATACTGCTGGCCTTCACTGCTGGCTCACATTCATCTGGCTGCCGACCAGCACCCCCAGGTCCTTTTCCACTGGGCAGCTTCCCAGCTGTAATACCAGCCCCTCCTCCCCAAGCCTCCCTGTAGCACTGCATGGGGTCGTTGTGACCCAAGTGCAGGACCTGGCACTTGGCCTTGTTGAACCTCCTATGATTGACCTGGTCCCATCGATCCAGCCTGTCCAGATCCCTCTGCAGAGCCTTCCTACTTTCGAGCAGATCAACAGTCCCGCTCAATTTGGTGTCATCTGCAAACTTACTGAGAAAAAGACTTAAAAGTAAACATATAGTAGAATATCAAAATACTAAATATTTGAGTGTGAAACTGCACCAGTTAGATAAGCATGTTTCTAATCTACTCACAATCATTTAACACTATAGAAACATGACAAAACAAACTATAAACCAAAACAAAGGAATGCAGAGAGTTTTATACACTTACAGAACACACTGCTGAGGGGAAAAATTGAAGAACTGAACAACGCATTCACAAAGATAAAATTTAGCTCATGGAGGGGGGAGGGAAGAAGAAGATATGGCACATGTATTTTCACTCTTCTGGTCCTCAGAAACACTGTCAAATAAAGCAGGAATGTATCAGCTCAGGTTCCTGGAAGTTTCTGTAAATAACACTGCTCATGTTTTTACTGGGCAGTTTAATTAGTACAGAAATCCTAGTATTTCTGATCCAATTTTGACCCTTATTTGAAGTTAGCAAATGACTTAGCCACTTCTGCCAGAAGCCAGTAGTTTGACCCTTATTTGAAGTTAGCAAATGACTTAGCCACTTCTGCCAGAAGCTCAGTTGCTTCTGAGGAGTTACTACAAATTAGCTGTCATCTTCTAATTTTTTCTAATGAAAGACCACTTATCCTCCTCTGACATGTGGCGCGAGGCTACGCAAGCAGCCTTACACAAAACAAAACGCCTGGACAAAACCCGTTCCGTTCACCCCAACGGCAGACCTCTGCCAAGCTTCGTGTCCCTTCTCCCAGGAGGAAATAAAAGCATACCCAATTTCAACTCCTCTTCTGCTGACAACGTTGCTGCTCAATAGCCACTCCACACATCCAATTAGCCCACTAGTCATTCAGGAGATTTAGGTCAACTTTTTATCAATATTTTACTCTCATCAGTTAGTGCTGTTAGTTCTTTAATTGCTAACTGGACAGAAGAGACAGGGTTACAGGTTTAGTGGTATTTCTTTTCCAAGTTTATCATACTTTACACACCACTTTCTTGCAGAAGAGTTTAACAAACTGTGCACAATCTTAAAACTACAAGAAAAGGAAAAAAAACAGGTCTGTTGCATTTTAGTTCTTCAAGTCTTTATTTTTTAAATCACATAACAAAACAGAGGTCATAATTTCCAGAGCAAACTATCTGAAGAATACAGAAGATCTATTCTTGGAGCATTACGATTTCTAATTAGTACTACACCTGCCAGGCAGTCAACAAGAACAGCCTTCATTTTCCATTGCTAAACTTTCCATTTACCTTTTCCTCCTGCTGGGAAATCCTAAAGGCACACAACTAAACCACTTTTCTCCAACACAAAATCATTTTATGTTTGGCAACCAGCTCTAGCCCGCACCTAATCCAGATTGACGTGCTGAAGTCACTACCTGAAGGTCCTAGCCCCACAGAAGTCTGCAGCTGACTTTCAGTCCCCAAGTACCTTTTTCTTTATGCATGCTGCTAATCTGCTGCTGCTCCGAGGTCTGCATTAAACTCCTCGACAACAGGAAGCAGACGGGTTTACAGCCCGCTGTAGGATGATACAAATTGAAAGCAATCCCGGGAGACAGCAACACCAAAGCTGACAGACATGGTAAGAGCCCCTGAAGTCTGGCTTCAGAACCATCAATTGGGAGCATCTCGCTGGCGGTGTTTCCAGAAAGCCCTATAATGAACCACAAAGTTCAGAGCAGAGAGAGATAACAGTAAATAGAGAATGGTGGGGAAAAATAAAAAAGAGCATTATTCACCCTCTCAGTGAGAGCAGTTCAACTCTTGTCACCACTTGATTCCAGACTGTGCCTGAACATTTTCATAATTTAGACTAACTGCTGCCATCCCTGTTGATTAAGCACAGTTTTTATTAGCAATGTAAGCTACTTTCACTGTAAGACTACGAGACAAAACTGTATTAGCTCAAAACATGAACTAATGATCACTTCTGAGCTATATTTAAGTTTTCAGAGCAATTTTTAAATTGATACGAAAAATACTTTTCCTATTATCTTTCTCTCGAGAGCCATATCTTAAATTTAATCAGGCAAATTTAAAACATTCAAAGGAAGCTATTGAAAATAAATTTAAGGATTGCAGTTACTAACTTCCATGTGAACAGAGATAAAATGTAACTAAACTGAAATACAGATACTATATATATTAGAAAAGTAAACTTATTTCTTTAGCCTTGATAGACAGTTCAATTTTACAATGATTTAGCCAAACAGTGCACCAACTACACAGAGCTAGGTAGAGAGACCACCATACTACAGAGAGGTGGTGTGATTTTTTTTTCCTCCACGTATCTTGTCATCTACTCCCATTTTAATTGTGTGACAGGAATACCTGGTGTAGGTACATGTATTATGAATATTGAAGAACTTTTGCCAATTAAAACATTGGAAACAAAAAAAAAACACATTCACAATTTATAATAGTATATTTGAAATTCCAAATTACATAGCTTTGACACACCAAATTAGGAAAAAACCTCACAGTTAATGGTTCCTACAACTGAACTTCAGGCACAAGCAAAGCAGTTGAAGGATTGTTGTGTATGACTGGGAATGATTCATAGCCACAGAGATATCTCAATGGCCTGTTAGTACAGCACTGAAGGTTCCCAGAAAAATGGGTAAGTTAGTTCACAAACTGTTGAGAGGTTACTATTAGAAGACACAAGATGTTAATTTTAAAAGTCCATTGCAGAGATGAGAACTAAATCTCCTTCTTACAAGCTGCAGCTCAATGCATTGCATTTTTTCCATAAAGCTATTAGTAGCAGAACCATGCAAACACAACTTTAAAGCTTAAGTCTCCGGGCACAAACCTATGGATTGTTGTCTTTTATAGAAATGTTTAAGTCAGGGCTCAAAAAATGACATGAGGCATGTCTAAAAAAATGTCACAGAGATAAGACCTGTAATTTATTTTCAGTTGAACTATTTCTAATTTTCAGTTATTTCTCTTGACCTGGAGGGAAAAGGGCGATCTCCAGTCCGGGCCATAACACTGGTTTCCTTGTCTTAAACACCCACTTAGAGGCAACACAGTCCACATACCTACAAGAGATGTAAACAGATGTCTGAACAACTGTATTACTTCATGAATAATGTTTAGTGTGCTCCACATCCTTAGAAATACAAAGCTACCTTAAGGCCTGTTTCACAGCTTTAAAACCATGAACTCAGCTCACCAGGAAACTACTGAAAACTCTGGATCTTTAGATATTTTATTTACCATGCTTCTTACTCTTACACAAGAAGCTAGAATTCCCCCGGGGAAAAAAGGTATAATTTGTTCAGCTTCTCAGGAAAAAAACACAACCCCATTTTCTGGTAACTCCTTCTTTTACATGTCTACCAACTGCTCTGATTATCTGGAGACATAAGGATTCACTTTCAAGAAGGAATAGAGCACGTAAAATACAAATGCAATCTCCAAAATGATCAGCACAAGTTAAGCAGCTGGTGCTGTATATGAAAGCCAGCACCCTAAAGTTTTGGAAGTCATTAAAGCTGTGATCCAGCAATACGGAATAAAGGGCAGCTCGGTCTTGTCAAGACTTTGGTCAGGCTAGCAGAGCAGAATAGGTTGCTGCCCCTTTTCACTAAGTCAAGGAAAAAGGCCTGTTCTCTATTTCAGCGATTTCTGTTACACATAAAACCCATCACCAAAATCATTCATTGTAGAGAGTTTAGACCTTGGAGAGTATGTACCTGTAACTCCATTCCTCATGTCACAGATCACATACGTAATCTTGAAAGGCAAATCATTTCTCAGTACTTTCCTCTCTGTGTTTTAAGATAATTTAATTCAAAGCCTTTTCGCACTCAAATATTTCAAACATTATTTTGATGTGTAGCAGTAGAGAAGAAATTGTGAGTCATTTCATACAAATAGCCGAGTCTAAATAGAAGGCTTATTAGGAACTGTGTTTTCACAGCCTCATAGGTCATTATAGAAAGCAACATAGTATCCTATTCTACATTATGATCTTCTACAGTCTTTCCTGTGCCCTTTATTCTAGTCTTTACACACACAGCCACCGCAGAACGAGATTTCTATTTTTAATAACATATATACATATGCATGTTTTGTTCATTCTTGGACTAGCAATGAAAATGGACATTAAAATGGAACCAACACTCTTATGGTCTTCTCTGGAAGGAGTGGCTACAGAATTCAGAATCTCTCCTTTAAAGTATAATTTTAGAGGAAGAAACCAAAAGCAGACGTAGTATATTCACAAGAAACGGTATTTCCACATCATGGAAACATTTGCTACCTTGGAATTGTTGGGGTCGATGTAGTTTGAGCGTTAGCATGACTAGGCCGCTTAAGCAAAACAGTTAGCATAGCTGGACAGGCCGCTGGAAAGGACAGCTAGGAATAAACATGATGTGGGTTAGCAAAAACAAGATGTGTTCAAGGACATGGAGGCCGTCTGTTGCTGTTAGCGTTAGTGCATAGTTACCAATCATAAGGGAATATGGGGTGCGTGAACAGCGCGTGATTTATGTCTGTAGCCTATCTGAATAAGCGTGATCACGTGTGCAGATATGAAGAATGTGTATAACCACGCAAGCAGACCAATAAATGGGAATCGGCTGTGCATTGTATTAATGTGTGAGAGTCATTCCTGTCCCTGCATGGATGCTGAAACTTGGCATTGTGGTGACCCCGACGTGATACCGCAGCCGAAGAAGGCAGGGGACTGCCGGCCGGGGAGGTAAGCCGGG
>Ga0065711_1040814_pt1 | contig 16654 bp, 6 predicted proteins | sample Hoacrofraction12_FD_59098 | JGI IMG/M metagenome (GOLD analysis project Ga0065711, IMG submission 59098) | Hoatzin crop microbial communities from Cojedes, Venezuela - Epithelial fraction 12 v2 (version 2) | ecosystem: Host-associated > Birds > Digestive system > Esophagus > Crop | place... | reverse complement strand
AAGGGAGGGGATTCTGCCCCTCTGCTCCGCTCTGGTGAGACCCCACCGGGAGTCCTGCATCCAGCTCTGGAGCCCTCAGCACAGGAAAGACATGGACTTGTTTGAGCAGGTCCAGAGGAGGCCACAAAAATGATCCGAGGGCTGGAACACCTCTCCTGTGAGGAAAGGCTGAAAGAGTTGGGGCTGTTCAGCCTAGAGAAGAGTCCAGGAGACCTTACTGCACCCTTTCAGTGCTTAAACGGGGTTTATAAGAAAGATAGGGACAAACTTTTTACCAGGACCTGTTGCAATACGACATGAGGTAATGGTTTTAAACTAAAAGAGGGTAGATTAAGACTCAACAGAAGGACAAAATTTTTGCGATGAGGGTGGTGAAACACTGGCATAGGTTGCCCAGAGAGGTGGTAGATGTCCCATCCCTGGGAACATTGCAGGTCAGGCTGGACAGGGCTCTCAACCTGATCCAGTTGAAGAGGGCCCTGCTCACTGCAGGTGTGTCCGACTAGATGACCTTTAAAGGTCCCTTCCCACCCAAACCATTCAATGAAGAAGTCAGATAGACAATAGCTATTTTCTTGCTCTTTCACTCCTAGGTTTAGAGATTGGTAGGAGATATTTAACCTATCATTTGCAGAAATTGATTCCTTTATTCTTTGTGAGCACTACCATGAGACTGCATAAGGAAGGATATGTTCCATCCTGACTTGAGAAAAAGGAAGAAAAAATGTATGTAATCAGGCTAATCAAAGTCACCTGTCCAGAAACACGAGTTCCTAAACAAGAACTTTCAAAAAACTGTCAGCTACAGAGGAAAGAGGAAACAATTATCAAGTAAAAAAAATATACTAATTCTGCTTTTAAAATATACTTACTAGGCAATAAACTCAAAACACTACAATTAGGCAAGTTATGCATATAAATACATACTATGCTGTTCATTTCTGAAGATTCATAACTTCCACATGGATGGACACTTCCAATAGGTTCCAGTCCTTCTTCATCCCACATGTACGTGCCATCAGAGCTGTCAGATGGAGAAAGCTCAAAAGAGGACCCAGCTCTGTAATTCATCTCTGGAGAAGTGACATTCTCAGCAGTATGCTTTGTGCTTTCACTGTTGTCATCCACTGCTTAAAGAAAACAGGAACAGTCAAGATTTCAGAAACAATCCAGTATGGCAAATATAAAAATTAAGGTGTGTATTATTGGTGCATTAAACTTTTATTAAACAGTACTGTAACAGAAATACCTGAAAGCATTCTACAGTATTGTACACTCATCCTAGAGGGGAAAAAATCTCAAGCTGGTTTGGAAACTACAACCGGGTATCCTTCCAACCTACACATTTGTTAGCCTTTTACACTGCACTAATTCACTCATCATGAAAGCTACTTTCTAGGATTCTGTATCTTTTTAACATATCAGAAGGTGGATCCTTTGGATGTGATCTTTCAGCTATAAATTCTCTCATAACAAGCATGTACTTTAAGAAGCCCATTAGAGACTTGAAAACATGGCTTATAAAAAACATCTCCTGTGTCTTCAACTATTTTTTAAAGAATTAATATAGCACACCTCTGGAAAAAAAACAACACAAAAAACAGTGACATTCATATTTATAATTTAACTGATTTAACTGGACGCCCTGCATTTATTTCCACTACTTCAGAGTGGTTACAGCTGTTCTCTGCCTACAGAAGCAGGTGGGAGGGGGCACAGGGAAAGAGAATTTCTTAAAAGATCACCAGTCCAGAAAAATGAATGGCAAGGCAAGGATATGAGGAATCCCACAACCCTACCACAAGCATGGTTAAAGGAGGTATCATTCATTCTTATCCTGAAGAAAAAGAGCTTTTCAAATTCATGCCTGGGAAAGACAACTATCATGAAGAAAAAGCACTGTAAGAAAACAAACTGGCTAGCATAGAGCCAAGTTCCATTTTGAAACAATTCACAAGCAATGGGTAATTATGTAAAACAAACTAATTACAGTTACAGAATCTTGATTTAGTACCTAAAATTTCAAACAGAACATATCAAAGTATTTACCAGACACATTTATATCAAGCCAGTCATCAGCATTACAGCAAGATCCTCCACTTTCCTTGAGAGAAGTGAATGGCTCGATGGACTTTATGCTCCCATGCTCTAACTCTTGAAGGCAGCTCTCCTTTTGCTGTATTTGTATAGTTCTGTTTGGGACTTCTATGTCTATGAAATCATCACTGAAGTCTTCACTCAAATCGTTTTTTTCAGAGGATGACAAAGAAGATATCGATATTTCATCTCCATCATCGCTCATGCACATGACTTTTGACCCTATACTTTCATGCAGGCCCTCGTCAGATTCTGTTCTTTGAGCGCTGCTCTCTATAATACTGTTTTTCTCAATTGCTCTATTAATATTTGTTGAAATTTGAGAGTTCTCTACAATGCACGTGTCAGAAGTCGTACTTTTGCTGCCATCCACAACAATATTTCCAGCAAATCGCTGCCTGGTAGGCTTCAGCAGAGAAGGCCGACTTAATCTGTATCCAAACGAAGGTGCTGACCCAGACCCGTTTGACAGTGCGGGCTTCTTTGAACAAGGAGTCGACATACTAGAGTAGGGCCTGCCAAATCCATACTTCATCGGTTCATTGCCATTTGGTACATCCAACTGACATGCATTTCTTGACAACAAAGTCGACCTCTGAGATGTCCTGGCAGCTAGATTTTGACTATGATAAGGCCTTGTAAGATCCACAGCTTTATTAAAGGAATGTGACCTGGTTAAAGATGCAGTGGGAAGGAAAGAATTCTGAATGGAATGTGAAAAACTTTGTGATCTTACCATTTTTTCACAGGAAAAAGCCTTGCTACCGTCTGCAGATTGCGCCAGGCTTTCTCCTGAACTTGTCCTTGTAGCACTGGAATTAGCTCTAGGTCTCTGCAAACCTACCACCGGCCTATTTCCATAAAATCCATTTAAATGTGATTTTGGAGCACTGAGCCCAGAATATGAGGTCGTTCCTGACAGGGTACCTTTGGCGAATTTTGCTGAACTAGAGAGTCCAGGCAAAGACTTTGGGTTTAATTCCTCAGTAGAAGATACAAACATATTGGTTTGCTTCGCTGCTTTTGATGCAACCGAAACACTACTTTTTAAACCCACCCTGAGCACATCATTACCCAATGCTCCTTGAGATTGAGAATACTTTTCAGAATCGATTAGTTTTTCATTACAGTTATGTTTAGAGTTGGTCTCTCTCCCATTTTGACCATGAAGTTGATATTTATTTGATTTTTTCCAGTTGAAAGAAAAGGAAGACATGTGAGCAGTGCCATTGTGCTTGCCAAAATTTTTGCCACCATTATTTCCTGCTAAACCAACAGCCGCCCCATTTGGCACAGGTTGCAAGACACTTCCTAAAGTTTTCGTTCCATATTTCGGTAGCCTGGAAACCAAGGATGTCCTGATTTGATTTTTTTCTTCCATGAGCTATTGGGTACATTTGTCCTTATAGGGTGCTTGAATCTAAAGATAAGAAAGAATATATTAGATCTGAATCAACCACACACTAATCAACACAATTTTATATACTTTGCATCTATGTTTACTACATTCCCGTGCCTAACTATACCATGATAAGACAAAGTAACTCTCACAAATTTTATGAACTGCAGAGAAACACCAGTCACCAGCAGTTATTTAGCAGTAATATGTTATTCAGGTCATATTTCCCTCCCCCAAATTCTGTTCCCCAGATAAACTGCCTTTTTTTGTTTCTCCTTCCTTTTGAGATCTGTAAAATAAGCTTAAAAAAGGGTTGGATTTTCTTTCCATTTACCTATTTTGAAGAAACTGAATTATTTAACTGTTTTACAATTATTAAACCCACACACTGAACACAGCACAAACCTGTGGTCAGCACTGTAAAACTGCAAAAACTATAACCTAAAATCTGACTAAAAAACTAATTTTTTGATAAAAGGTCAGGGGTAGTAACCGAATTCAAAATTTTACTTCTGTGCAGTGATACATGAACACATAACCCTAGCTACAAAGATATGAGATAAAAAGGTAATTAAAGCATTCATGCATTCCCTTATATCTTGATTTTCTGTCCCAGTCACCTGATTTGCAGTACAGGAGACTCCACTACAGTCTTTCTAAAGATTTATTGTATCTGAATTTTAGTTATGTCATTTTGGTCTACTATATATCACACTTCTTTTATAAAGCCATATTTGCTTTACAGACCTATCTGCCTCATGACTTTTTGCCTTAAGAATTCCGATCTCCTTGCTTTGATACATTGCTTTGTGTCTTCCACACCTTCATCCTACTATTTGGACAACTATGTCTGTATCACCCGTCTGTGCAGCATCTAGTCTGTTTTTTTCCTGGCTGTACAATATGAACAACTTGTCTACACACTATTATTAAAGACCTGCAGTTCAGACAATAAGGCCTTGAGAAATCTCCAATATTCAATGCTGCATCTTAAGACAAGGTTTAGTCTAGTGTTAAATTCTGTATTTGCAGGACCAGGTTTCTTTTTTTTTCCAAGACAGTCGTAAAAGGCTATCTTGCTTTTGCTAGCCTGGATTTTTTTACATTTTCGTCAGTTCCACCTGCTGGTCTTACAATGGTGTCAAGACACAGAATTTCAGTCATTCACATATGTTATTCCCTGAAACTATTATCCGTGTTCCTCTTTTCAGACCTATACACAGCTGGCAGGACTGAAAAAACCCATGAAAATTTTTAAACCATGGCAATCACAACAAGAATGAACACACAGCAAGTAAACATATACTTTTTCAAGGTGCAGGAAATATCTTGGATAACCACAGCAAGCATTAGCTGAAAGTGAGTCACTCCCCAAGCTGCAAAACCTCACTAAGAAACACTTAAGATAAAATCAAAGTTGCATTAAATTTATGCAAACTGAAGTACCCTTAGGATTTTGTAAATGAATAGGATGCCCCAGAGCTGTACTTCTGGAAGTAGATCTACATTAAAAGATACAAAGAGAAAGATACTCAGAGACACGGCTTTTAGGGCTACCTAACCTAGTGAAAATACCAGAATCCACATCCTACAATTGGTAGAGCGCATTTCTATTTAGAAACACACAAATCCAGAGTTTTCAAATACTAAGTGAACTCTTGCACACTGGAGACATAACCTTCACCTAGGCATACAAAGAAGCACACAAGTATTTCCCCTTGGCAACAGCAAAACATTTAATTCATTATGCATAATATGTGCCTGTATGTGGATTTAGGTGTCTATTACTAGACATTCTCAAAAACACTATGACCAACCTCACCTGTTAGGAAAAGCACTCACAGCCTATCGTTCATGTATCTGTATCCATAAAAAAGAAACTTGCCTACACTATACCTGTATACCTTGCAAATGAAAAAATCACTGTGCATTAATATCAAATGTCAACCTCAAATATACTTACTTCCTGTCAAATATAAATAGTAAAGGCAATAAAGTACACCTTTTTTTTTTAAATAACTCCATGAATAAAACATGGCCTGTAACATCATGATGCATTCAGTGACAGCAAGCATCACACTACCCATGCACCAAAAGATATCCCAACTAACAAAAAGGCTCAAGTCTTGTAATTAAATTTTCCAAATTAAAACAGTTAAATAAGAAAGCTGCTAATTTAACTTTAATGCTTTATGGATAATTCCCTTTTCACATCTGTCTACCATCTCTTAGGTGACTAAAAAATTTAAATGAGGTCATTTAATGACATTAATCCTCCACCAAGTGCTGCAAATTAAACTTGAAAAGACCACCTTTCAGTTCTCTAGGAAGGGTGCTTGCTCATTTACCCTTAATGAGGGAAAGGCAAAATAACATCTTTAAGAAAACTCTGATTGCTTAAAGCACTTCAGATAATTAAATTATAAGATTGCCTACAATCAACATTTGCCTCTGTTTTGTTAACTACATAACTGTAACTACTGTGTTACCTTTTCAATTTTAGGTTGCATTTGGTTGAAACATAATGCCATCAAAAAAAGCCAGCTTACCAGCATCACATTTGGCAGATGTTACTTTTCCCAGAAAATGGAAAATCTTCTCATGAACATCCTTAATCTTGACATATATTTACTACTGGAAATAATGCTACCCTAAAATTGAAATTCCCTTATCAAGAAGCATAGTACCTGCAAGTTATAGTATGATTTCTGCATCCCATGAAACTCCTATTCAATAGTTTAAGTCATATTCTTCTGTATTGGAAAGAAATTATAAGTATTTTTAGACTTCTGCAATCTTTAGATTTTTTAAAACAGACATTTGGGCAAAGTAGCCTTACATGCTTTGCCTTGGGAAATACATTATCTGGTGCACACAAGCCTAATCGGGAATTAAACTAATTATAAAGAGCCTAGTCTTACATAATGATCCAGGGAAAAGGAATTAAAACTTACAAACCCTCTCTGAAGTATAATCTGAATTAACTGAAAAGCTGCTACATCCTTACCTTCAAGGATACTCAAGATCCTGGTGATAAGCAAAAGGATATTCATCCTCACTCTCCTTTGTGCTTTCTGTATTGGATTATTTACACGGAGACAAGATCCTCCAACTCAACTAGCAACCACAACATTCACTTTTACTTCATTCACAGTCTGTTTCAGCAACAGCAGGAAGACACTTGCCTATAAACTAGCCTCTCAGCAAAGTTTGGTTTTGCACCTGAGACACCACCTTATGCCTTGTGGATGATTATTATAGCAGAGGACAGCTTAAGGTTCATACACTGCAATGTTTGGGCACCTTTAAAATACTGTGATCCCTATGATCCATGCCATCAGAGAGCTACTAGCATTTTCAAGTTACAGACAGCTTACTCTGAGTAGGACCAAACTCCCCTCCTACTATCATCCCAGTGTGGAATAAACAGCTGCCAGATGAAACATGTCCAGCAGACCAGAGCAATTCTGCTGAGCTACTGCTACACCAGCAGTTTCAGATGTATGTTTCATTCTTCTTCTCAACTTTAAGACCACCAAAATAAGAAATAGAAATACTGAGTAGCTAACTTAAGATGCTTTTCTTAGAGCAACTTGCTTCGCAGTGTGAAGAATTTTTTTCTTGAGGCAGAGATAAACATAAGTTTCTGTTACAGGATTGTGCTGAAAAATGAAAGTACTCAACACCTCCTTGCTGCTTCTGGATAACAAAAATGGTACTTTCCTGTAGGTCTGTAACAAGCTGGCAGCCACAGCAGTACACAACATTATGTCCATCAGTGTTCATACATCTGCAAACACCAATTATTAATCAGGCAATTTTATTAGTATTTGGTGTGGGCAGACTGACAGAACAACTGCTATGAAGCTCTATGAACAAAGGAATTATTCATATTTCTGCCATCACGTGCTGGATGTCACTGAAGCCAATGAAGTTTAATGACCAGGTTTGCCAAGCCAGACCTTGTACTCCTATTCCACAGAAGCCCTACGAATTAAGATAGCATCTAATTCTACTTGTTTGGCTCAGTGACAAGTGATCTGAAGCAGCAGGTTACCAACATTCATGTACATTTATCTTGCCAACTCTACGGTGCTAAAACCTCTAGGGACGTTCTTTCTTTCTCCTAGAAAACAAAAGCAAGTTTCTAGTATACAAACAGCATGGACAGGAAGGTGAGAACATTCCTTCTATGGTAACTTAAATTCTCTCCTCTAGTGAAAAGCTTACTCAGCCACAGCATTACACGAGGGCAGAGAAAGAGCTGTTAACTGCTGCCCGAGCAGTACAGAAGAGGAGTGAGGCATACCCTTGGGAACCGAAGGGCAAACAGCAGACAACGAATGGATGGCTTGAGGCAGGCACAATCTACTGCCTTAAGAAACAATTATATTCTGTTTGCTGCACCACATTTCTCACAGGAGAGCCCTGTGGAAACCTGAGACACAAGATCAGCTCTTCAAGGTGCTACAGATATGCTTCAAGTCAGCGGCTCCTAATTTCCCACCAATTCTCACTGTAACTAAGATGCCCTCCACACAAAACACAGAAGATACAAACCTGCCAACTTGAGAAAGACTGTAGTTTACTTCTGGATACCATCTGCTGAATCTCACTCAATATACAACATGGCCTTTGAGAATGTAAGTGCATGTGTACTTCACCTCTGTCCACTGTGCGTGGCTTATAAAAACAACCTCTGTACACCTCTGGATTTTAGCACCACAGCTTCTATTTACTTATTTTACTACTCAGGACTCACAGAATGCAGATCTTTTTACCACTGATATGTGGTGAAACTGAAGCATAACTTAAGAACTATTTTTCTTTAAAAAAAGTAATTAGAAATGCATTAGGGCAGTTATGTGAAAATATCTTATTTCCACCACCGTAGGGAAGTGCTGGATGACGTAAGTGAAAAAAAAGGCTTCTTTAGCAAGTACTTAGAAACACTGCATGATGGGTAGCATGGTTGCAAGTCACTTTCCAGCTTGAAGAGGACCATGGGAGCTGAACAGAATGAAAGAAACCGGCTGGAGATCTAGCCAGCAAATACCTGCTCTGAGCAGGACAAGCCCTGAGGAATTAAAGACAATCAATGCTGAGGAAATCGTGCATGTTGTATGAATTAAACTGAATCAGAACACAGCTAGAAATTCTGATGGCTTCAAAGCTGAACTTCTGAGTATTTACAACTGTCCCATCCTCTTTTGTGCTGTTTACCCTGCACAAACTGGCTCCAGCTCAATCAAAAAAGCCTTCTCTCAACTCCAAGATCCAATAAGGTTTATCAGGTCTGCAGTAAAATTATCCAAGCTTTCCTTCCTTTTGTCTTCAGTCTCCCCAAAACATTGCTGTTCTTGAATCAATTTGCTATGTTTCACGCAGGCACCCGTGAATTTTAGTGTCTCCCTTTACTATATCCGAACAGCACAGCTATTAGTGCTAGCATCCCTGACAGTCTGCCTTTTGAAGGTACCACGGTCATAAGGTAAGGCAGAGAAATTCCAAGACATTTGCTGCTTGTTGTTTTGTTTCTCTGAAATAATTACGTTGTTCTGTGTTCAAATTTGTGAGATTCTGTTCCCAGATCTCAGAGAGCTCAGAGGCAAGTCCTTTTCTTCTCTTCCTCCCTCAAACTTAGGTATGTCGATGTTCTACCCACTTGTAAAGTTTGATCTATCAAACACCAAGCAAACCAGTTATCCAAGCTGCTGTTGTGCTGAATTTTATTTACCGCTGGTCAGAACACACTCGGTCAAGGAATACAAATAGAGCATGATAATGAATAGAGCTAAAGGGAGGAAAGAACAAGAAAGACATCCTGAAGAGACTGAGGCTTCCATATTTGTAACATTGAATAGTATCTTCAGTTAATACAGCAAGAAGATACAACCTTCCTTGCAATCTTTAAAAGCATTGTAGTTATTCATCAGAATACAGTTTCTTAATGCTTTGTAAGGCTAGAGGACACAAGCACTTACTGGAGAAAAAGAAACAGGGAAAAGCAGCTCTATTTTATAGAAGAAAGCTACCAGAATACTTTCAGAACCAAAAATTCCATTCACATCCCTCAGGGCCACACTCTCAATTCACTCTGCCATTAATGCTATTTACATTGAACATCAGGCACCTCAAGGGAGAAAAAAAAAAAAGGGATAAATACTATCTGCCCAGAAATGTATGCTTTGTAATAGTTTGCCCCCTTGTACTTTGTATACTAGTAAAATAGAGACTATGCACTTTAACCCTCAAATTTTTACATCAAACCTTACCAAAAGGTTGAAACAAAACAGAATATGAGATACCATAAAATCCTTAAGAATTTATTGAAACAAAGTCACACCAATTTAAATTAAAAGTAAGACCTTGGCTAAGGTTTCTTAATTAGGTACATTTGTCCCGATTTTTGGCATTCTTACAACATGACTAATGAGGCACAGTGCAGTCAAAGTCCAGATGCTTAGTCAGCTGCAGCCAAGGAGGAGCTTCAGGACACAGAAGACAGAAGATACTTGGGGGTACGGATATAGTACTGCCAATGAAAGAGACTATCAGGGCTTGCAAAAGGAAAAAATAGACTTGAAATAGTGCACTCTTAAATGTTAATACAGGTTATCATAATTGATTCATAAATGAGATGTGAAATGCAATGACAGTTATTCTTTTCTGCATTAGTGCCGACAGCCTAACTGTTGTCAGTGAGTTAGCAAGTGGAATAAAGCATTGCAGAGGCACAACTCCTTCCCTGAAGCTTCCAATCATCCGATGCGTCCTCTTGGGAAAAGTCATCAAGCAGAGACAAAACATAGGTCTGTTCTGACTTTGTCAAAATCCTGGAAAACGCCTTTAGTAAGAACTAAAGGTAGCTCAGACACTGATGGACATTGGGCTTTCCTTAAGTTTGCTTTTCTGTACTCTTTCAATCACTCATCCAAATGCAGCAATCGTACCTTGTTCAGTCTGAACTAGCGATGTCAGCTCTGTGCCTGCAGATATAAGCACCACGCACTCTCTGCATAACCAACTCTTACAAGACCCAGAATATAGTGAGGCTTTCACTGGAAATCCAGAGATCACAAGGTGCAGCTGATAAAAAGGCTACATTGAGTGTGCAGACCCCAAGAACAGCTTTCAAAGCACTGTAAGAGGTGGATGGGATACACTGTAATAAATCAGAAGCAGAAACAATTGACATAATGATGACTGATATACCTAGCTCCAATGCAGAAACACCCCTGCTAAAAGGAATTCAATTATGTGGATTACTTCATTTGTTATGTCACAGGAGGAACAGCCTTCTGTGAACAGAACAAATTCAACACATTGAACCTTCATGAGTGAGTCATGTAGACCAAGCTTCTTCAGCAGGGTGGCTTAACAGCTCTTAAAAGTGCAAACTCTGCATTGTTCTCAAAATCTCTGCTGGTGAAGAGATACAAACAACCTTTATTTGTGTCAATTTTTTGATGACATCATTCAGTTTAAATTGTTACCGAATTTCCAAAGATAATAAACAGAAAGGGGAAAATCAAACTAGGAAGACTTAGGCTATCTGTCTGCCTTAGAGATCTAATGCTATGCAACCTAAAGACAAAGTCATACGGCTACAGAGAAAGAAGCACTAAGCTGTCGTATTACTCAATTATTATTCCCCCCAAAGTACTGCGACTATACAGCAGATCTATATCTAGGTTACTCTCTTGTGCTGTCTTAACACTTGCTTGTATTTAGCAAGGTTTCTATCCCAGAAGATAATTCATGATTTTGTATATGTGCGTGTACACACATGTTCAAAAAACTCTGATCATTCCCATTTGATATAGATAGCTGCTGTTCTGAAAAGTTTTAAAGCCGAGATCACTTTATCTCATGAAGGCAAATTAAATTTTAGCCTCCTTTTTCCCCCTCAGAACTATCTACCGTCACCAAATGATTCAAACACACCACTCCTGTCTCTACTACGAGAGACTTCACCATCGCTTCAGTAAAACTAAAGGGTCAGCTGCCAGTTACTGTTTTCTGCTCCTTTAGTAATGCATGCTACCTGGAGCAGGATTTTCTTGCTGATAAGAACAGGCAGGCTGGAGGCCAAGTGAAACTTTGAATACAACTGATTATAAATGGAAATACCCCTTTTTAGACTGCTACCTTGTCCATCCTACTCCTCTAGTTTTGTTTATGCGATGCATCTTCTCCATAAACGAACACTGAGCTGTCTTGAGCTAAAATCCTCTTGTGGTGGTACAAACAGTAATTGTTCAATATATTTTTGTATTGATTATATAATTAGTAATGACAGAAACAATAATACCCGTCTGAACTACTGCTGCACAGTCTTTCTATGTAGGGATCTTAAGATTAACAATTCCCATTAGTTTTAATCTGCAACGAGGCCATGCTTACCACCAATACACAAGATATTTTTTTTCCTCCCTCAGTCAGACATGCTCGTTATTTCCACTGCTGCCTGAATAAGAATTCTAGTTATAGGTTAAGCTGAATGACAAGCAGAGATAATTGAAGGACACTGCACGTAATTCATAGATGCACCGGTACTGAGATATTCTCAGTAAGCCTGAAGAGGTCCACAGCTGATAACTGAGCAAGACTAGACAAGATGAGGCAGCACAAACACAGAAGAAAACAGTTCCGGGAATTTCTTTTCTACATATTGCCAATGCTATTTTAACACAGTTTAGTTCTTGTCAGAAGATCATGACCTTGAGACAAGAACATGTCAAACCACTGCTACAGATTTATTAAAAAAATTAATATTGCTAAATCAGTCACTGCTGGATTAAAAAAAAATAAACCACACCAAAAAAAACACACCCTAGAAAAAGGTCTGACAAAGAAAATTTTTAAAACTTCTCTCACGAAAGAGAGCAAGTGAACCCCAGACAAGCTTGAAATACTATATAAATCACAATATTTTTTCTGAGTTTGGATCACAGTGATTCTACTGTCCAGATTCAATTCTCCAGCTCAGCCATGCAGTTCTTCCAGCAGTCAATCTTAGTTTAAAGGCAATGAATAAAAAGCCACATTGTCTCCTGCGGTAACCTTAAAAAAATGCACAAGGAAAAGCATGAACAAGGCAAGCATAGAATGTGACTTCCTCAACCTTTAACTACTTTCAATTCATAGGCTTTCTTGAATTTGATGTAGTTTGTTCAGGAACCATCCACAGATCTCTCCTCCACTATCTTGTCCAACCTGCCCTTGACCCCCTAAACTTTCTTCCATCCGCAAATACCTTACACAAAGAGTTCCAGAGCCCTCCTAATAATTCTTTTAAAGGTTATTTCACTGCCTTGCACAGATTCTTGAGAAAAACTACTTGTAAACTCCCTATATGGCAAGAACTGACCACTGATTTCTGCTCTCACTACCAAACCTACAGGTTATATCAATCAGTTTGTTTCACTTTATGTGCTTTCAAGAAGATACTGGATTACTTGTATTCTTTGAAGTTCAATTTTTCAACCTCCACCCTTAACCAAAAATACTGCAGCCGTATACTGGCATATTATAACTTTCCGTTGAAACTTGCTTATTTTTGAACCACATCTTCAAAGTGCCACTTTCTTGCCACTGAATTTCATTTCACTAGTGCTGGACACTTACAGCTCCTGTCTATAATTTGATGGCTATAAATCAGTTCCCAATCTCAAAACCAAACTCTCTAAAAATATTCCAGTACCAAACAACTGCACAAGTTTGCCACAGCATAACAAACATCAATATGTTTTTAGCCACAGACTGGCAGTCTTCTCTACATATTTTAAAGTGTGTTTTGTATTTTCTTACTGATTTTCTGATAAATGAACAGTTGTATCTGAATGTATCTATTAAGGTCAGTTTTCCACAATGTAGAGGACAGACAGTTGTTATATCCCTCATATATCTGCAATGTAAAAAAAAAAAAAAGGATTCTCATAGAAACTGACATGCATAACTTTTGTTACTAGTGACAGTTTGTCCACAGGATCAGCTTTACTCACAGTGGCTTACAGAACTACACAGTGACAGTCATCTCTGCTCACATTTTACTTGAATTTACAGGAAGCTGATATTTATCATTTGTTTAATCAAGATCTGAAATTTAGTCACGGTAAAGTGTTGCTTTTATAAACTATCTTTCAGAGAGCTTTCATGCCCAAAAGATTTACACAGAGAGGGATTACGAATTTTATTTTTTTTTAAACCCTGTTTACTGATGGACAAGGCTATGCAGGATGAAATATTCTGCTCCTTTCCTCAAGTCTCCTGCTACTCACAGCAATAGCCTCGGCCTTGCCAAGTTCCCACCTATGCAAGTTTGCCTTGCTGAGATGAAGGTTAGTTAAAAGCCACAGCTTCCTCCAAATCATGAAAAATACTGATCAACAAGTCTAAGTAACAATTTCATCAGATAAGACCAGAAAAAAATGCATTTAAGTAAAATCATTTTTAACATGATTCACAAAAAACATGAGTTGAAGCATCACAAAAATTCACATTGTAGCGAGAACCTCTGTACCTATCTAGAAGAGACTCTTGAACCTCCAGCTCAAAGTACAGAGGACATTACAGGGTCAAGAGAACCCAGGATATTCCGTTCTCCCATGACATCCCGCTTAACTTGTGCTGTGTGTGTCACAAGCCATCTGGGCTAATTAGGCTAAAAGCATGGGAGTTCTTTTACTTCAGGGAATAAATTCAGGAATTGTTTGCAATTTAAGGGTTATTCCAGATCTACAGCTTGTTCAACCATCACATAAAAGTAAAACCTTATCAGCTATTTTCCTCTGGCTAAGAAGCGAGGACCTTGCAGTAAGAGCCTTGCCAATACTACCCATACTTCCGCTTCAATCAAAGGCATTAAAATGCACTCTGCAGAAGACTACCTCAACTCATCACAGACTAAGTGCTCATGAAAATCCCAATAATCCATGGTTAAAAAGCCATTTTACTCAGAACTCTGTGACATATGACCAGGGATAAGCAACCTCACCCTGAGAAGACTTTCTTGCTCTGCTTACTGTAGAATATTATCAGCAGAACTGCTCCAGCTAAATCCTCCCTTTAGGAGAGAGAACAGCTAGAGAGCAAAGTCCAGATCTCTGCAAATAGAGCTACTTTTGATCAAAGAGGAAACAATATTCTCAGAATGTCTTCCAAAATGCACCTCTCATCTGATCAAAGTTTAAGCGTGAGCTGGAGTACGTGTCCCAGAGGCGTGAAGAAATGCAAAGGTCTACACTGACTAGCTAAACTTCATCTTTGGAATAATTACTTTAATGCTGTTGGGATTTTATTTTAAAACACATGTGTTCAGGTATCCAGAGATTTACATAAGCTTTTTTTAGTGCTCCAGCTGAAACACAACAGAGGACTTTAAACCTAATTATTAAAAGTATCATTAGCATTTTGATCTTCTTAGTATCCCTGTTGGCAAAGAATTTAACCCTGCCTGGAAGCTTCTAATGAAGAAGACAGTGCTGCTGTTTACAGTTCCAAACAGTGGCTAAAAGAGAACACCACAACCACTGCTGCAACTGGCTACCTTTTATTCCTTCATCTCTCTTCCATTTTCAGAGATCCGTACTTCCTAACAATTCCAGGCAAGTAATTTCATCTGAAGGCTGATGGCATGATAGCTTTTTATCCAGATAGCTGGTGCCAACACTTCTTTATAGCCGGCTTATTCCAAATAACCAATCTCTCTTGAAGGATGAATCAGGTCCAAAAGTAATAGGTTTTTACCCCAGTGTGCTTTTAGATGAACCGTTCCATTAAATAGGATTACTCATTAGTATAACAATACATTAAATGAGATAATTTCGTTAATTGAGATCATTAGTATTCATTTTTTCTATATTCATATATATTATCACTTCAGTTCAAAAACACAAGGTGTTATAGTGGTCAAAAATATCAAACACAGAAATCTTCAAGGCCGGGAACATCTCCACTGTTTAAATAGCTTTACAATTAGTAGATAATACTCCGCAGTTTTTGAAGCCCGAACATTGACATTTCTATAACGAAGAGTACTAACTGCGAGCAAAGATTAAACTTTGACTTTAAAAACATTTTTTCTACTGCAAGTTGTATATTCGTTTAGATAGCCAGTTAACATTTAGGTGGCTGGCTATTATTAATGTTCCATTTGTTTAGCATTCACCTCTTCACCTTGGAGGAATTAAACTCAAAATGGGCCCACAGAATTTAGAGTCATGTAATCGTTACATATCTGAAAAAATATCTGCCAAATTTCATTCAGTATCACCAAAAAACATAAATATTTACTGCCTCACACTAACATGATGAAGACTTTTGTATTATCAGCTGCTCCAGAAGAGGCATTTTTAGAGTTTCATACACTTGTTAAAGTGGTTCTCATTTATAAGAACAAAACAAGACCTTACATCATTTTGCTTTTAATACCTCCGTAACGAAAAATTCTATTCTCCATCAAGGCCCACAAACACCAGGGACAAGCCTGCTATGAACACGAAGCAGCAATCCTACAAGTTGATCCAATTACCCTGAAAACTGCTGAACATCTTTAGATGACGTACCAGATCTACAGCCCTTACCTTCACTCGTTGTCTGGCCTGGACACTCACGCTCTGCTACAGTATGAAGTTCCCACTCACTTTTGCTTTCTTTACCTGAAGATGAAGAGCTCGACTTCCTCCAACTCAAAGCTAAAGGCCGAAGCCGCCTACGCTTCATCCTGTGTCAACGCACATCTGACAGAACACGATGTTACAGCGGGCTCTGGATGATGACAGCAAAGTCTCAGCGTCACCAAAGCGAAATCACCGTAACGCACAGGACATTCCCTTGTCGTTACAGGCAAAATCTGACCAGATTACAGCTAAAGCAGATATCGCCACGTTTTTATTTTTTTCCCTAAACTGCGGTCTTCGAACAACCACACACTGGGTGTTTTCGCTTCTTTCTCTTCTCGCAGCTGCAAAGCGATCTCTGCCACCAGATCCTTCAGCAGCCGCTTCCCAGCAGACCCGCAGGTACGCCTCGACCAACGGGGAGCTCAAACCCGCACAAATCGCCGCACAGCGGGAACCCACGGCGGAACCGCGCGCAGGGCCCGCCGCGCCAGGCCGCCTCCACCCCCCGGGCGCGGCGCAGCTGCCCGGCCCC
>Ga0065711_1010265_pt1 | contig 16654 bp, 8 predicted proteins | sample Hoacrofraction12_FD_59098 | JGI IMG/M metagenome (GOLD analysis project Ga0065711, IMG submission 59098) | Hoatzin crop microbial communities from Cojedes, Venezuela - Epithelial fraction 12 v2 (version 2) | ecosystem: Host-associated > Birds > Digestive system > Esophagus > Crop | place... | reverse complement strand
ACGGTTCGTTGTTGTGTTTTCTCCTTATTTGTATCGTTGTTGTTCCTGTTTTCCCTCTGTTTGCTGTTCTGTTAAACTGCCCTTATCCCAACCCACCAGTTTCTGCCTCTTTCTTTCCATTCTCCTCCGTACGCCAGCGGGGGGAGGGGCGGCCGCGTGGCGCTTTTGTTGCCGGCGGCAGCTGAAACCAAAACAATGGACCCCATTAACTTTTCATCCCGTCATTTTCAGAAGGCTGTTCAGAAGAATATCCACATGGAAACTGAAGTTGGTTTAGAGGTGCAGCCATCACTGATTCCAATTTAAACATCATCTAAGGAACAAAAACTTTAGGAGTAATTTCTAAGACTTGTTTTTGATCTGCCTGTGCTGGGTTTTCACTGTGTATATAAACAGTGTGTATATAACTTGTGAGGTTGTTGATAAAGTTATTTATTATAAAAAATACACACATCAGTTCTTAATAAATTACAGTCCATAAAGAAAACCCACAGAAATAACAAGCAATAGGAATGACGAATCTATTTCTGCAGCTGGGTCTAGTGTGACAGAGTGCATAAAGGAAAAATAAAAGCTATAGAGAAAACAGTTTAAAGAAGAGATTAGGATTTTAAAACAAATTCACTGAGTTTCCTCTTCTTAAAAGCACATTGTTCTCTCAGTCAAATATAATCAACATACAGACCACTGTTACTCCACATTAGTCTGGACATGGGTAGAACTGCACACAAAAAAATTCAAAGAGAAACAAAATGTAGAGCTAAGTTTTGAGCCCATTAACATGAAAGATAAAGCTCCCAGCGATTCCCTTGAGCCAAGCATTCACTCCAGAAGAAGTTGCACAAAGGGTAGGGACAGGAAATAGACAGATACGAATTCTGCTGTGATGAATGACTCTCAGATACAAGAGACATTTTTCAGCTGAAGTGTACTGCAGAAATTAAAAAATAGCAGAGATCAAGGTTTAGGTGCAGGATTTAGAAAAAAAATCATTAGTAACATTCTAGCAGTCTTTGTGGATATATAATACTGCAGGTTAGCAGAGGTGTTTAAAATAAAATGCCCAAGCAATTACTGAAAGAAAATCAGACAAGAATGATTAGTATGTTTTTTCTTATACAAAGCAATTTGCATCTGAAGACCAAAGGAGAAATAAAGCACAGACAGACTGCAATAAAACTGAGTAGTGAAAAGAATCTTTGCTTGAAGATTGTGTTAAGTAGGAAGCACAAGACATTGCACTTTTGTGAATCTGATCATTGTGATTCTGGGCTGTCAGTGAGAAGAGCAAATGGACAGTGTTCTCCACCTGGCTGTACAATCTGATCAACTATAAGAGTTTTCTGGTTAGATCAAAGCTGTTTACTGTTGAGAATACTTGTTAACAATGATGTCCTGTGCTTGAGCAATCTGAAAACATCAGATATTTTATTTTTCTTCTATTTTCATAAGTGTAGTAATTATTTTGATGAGCTGCCATTTAGGAAAAATGCAAATAACACACTGCTGGCCCAATCCAGCAATCCAAATATCACCCAACCGAAAAAGGGACAAAACTAATAGTTGCTGTGGATTTTTCTGGTGCTTATCTCACTCGTTTCTTCTGCATTTTGATTTGTTGCAAAAGAGCTACTGATGATTTAAACACAGATGCTCAAGTGTGGCTTCCTTCTGCATCTGAATGTTAAGAGAGGGAAATGTTCACTCGTGCAAAGTTAAAATGGGTTGTATGCACAGATAGATAATTTTAAATCTGAGGGTACTTATTTTATACATGCAGGCATTCATCTGTAAGCATCTGCCTGCATCTTGCAAGTGCAGCTTGGATGGAAAATATAAAGAAAGTGTCTCCCACATTGCTGGAATTTTAAGTCCTCACAAATCCCTAACCCAGTTTAACTCAGCATCTGATTTCTTGCCAGCCTCAACGCTAGCAAAATAAAGTTTGACAGTCTACAGAATTTGACACCAGGCTCTCATATCTTCTCCCCGGTGTATCTTCACTTCTGAAAGCTCAGTATGTTAATAGAGGAGATGGCTTTCATGCAAACAAGTTCCTTTAAGGATCTGGAAGCAGGCATTTGCTCTTCCCTGTCATTGTCTGACACATTCTTTCCCATTTTTTCCCCTGTTATCATCGCTTCTTCTTCCCAAGAGTAAATGGTGTAGTGCTACTGGAAGCTGCATAAACAAACTGAAAATAGAGAGAGGTTCTACAGTGCATCTAATAAAGGCTCATCTGGAAAAGACTGATAGTATGCTACTTTTTTAACCATTCAGTAGAGATCAGCAAAGAATAATATCACTCCTACCAAGCACTACACTGTGGATTTATTTTTTGAAGGAAAACATTTCTTCTCTATTGTAAAGAAAAAAATATTTTTCAATAAATTCTGTTGATATTTATAGCTACAGAACATTATTGGCCCATTTGCAGTTAAAGTCCAAAACATTGTCTCCTGAGACTTGGTGGTACCAAAGCCACATGCAAAATTAGTTCTGTAACAAGCCATGGAAGAACCTTAGATGTGGGGTAGTAAGTGGTATTATAATAATCATTTCTTCCATTCGTTGACATTCATTGACACTCTTCTGTCAACATGAATCGGCTTTCAGTCCCAATAGCATAAACTGGAAGAAGACACAATCAGTCCAAATACACCCTCCAGAACAGGCTCAGTCAGAATGCAGACAAACAGAGACATCAAGACGAGAGATTTGTAATTCAGACAGAGCATTTCTATGAAGTTTGAGTATCAGCCTAGGTATCAGCACAGTATGGTAATAATGTGTGGTCAAAATACAGCCTCCGAGGCATCCAGAAGCATTGAAAGAGCTCAGTCCCAGCGTGGCCACTTCTGTCTGTGCTTTGCTGCTGTTAAGAAGGACCAAGGATCTTTTTTCCATCCAATCTCTGATGTCAGGTTTTTAAATCCCTGCAAATGAATTGGAATCTCATGATCAGCTTTAATGGTGTTTCATTAAGATCTTCACAATAAATTGCTGTCCCTGTGGTGTTTAGGTCCTGGCTACACATGAGACTACATACAGTGTTAAATTTCGTCAGTGCTCACAAATACTCACTTTGCTGTCCTGAGTAAAGGTAATGTGAATGACTCAAACATCTCGATATGAGCAACTTAAGAGTCATTTGGCAACTGTGGAAAAGTAGTAATCCATTTCACAAGCAGGTACTTCCACATTCAGGCTGTGTAACCTGCAGGCCCAGCAGTTGCTTCCCATTTGTCTACTTCTGATGGCACTGGTAAAAATGAGTATTTTATGTACACATATATTTAAAAACAAACTTCCAAACTCCTTGAATGCTGCAAAACACCAGCATGGTGTTTCTTTCTATTGTTCTGTCTCCAAGAGAATGATTATTTTTGACCCATACCATGTGTCAGTGCTCCGTTCTTCTTCTGACATGTTATAGATCTAGCACTGAGACACCAGTGGTAATTAACATGTTTCCGATTATAAAAAATGATGATGGGAGTACACAAATTGCCACATTGAAGCACAGAGTAGCTCAGTTATGCTATTCATCTCCGACACAGGTCAGCTTCAAATTTAGGGAGGTACCTGAAAAACAGCAGTGTACAAATCTAAAAGTAATTTTCTGGCTGCTGTCATATGATATTTTATTTATGCCTGAAAACATGCTTATAAATTTTTCTTACATGTGTAGCCTATCTATATGACTTGGCAGTATCTTTCTACTTGTATAAACTTCTCATCTTTTTGTAAATCCTAATTATGCTCTTGGCCTCAAGATGCCGGGTAGTAATTCTTCAGAGGAGCAATGCCCGAGTAATTGCTATACCGTTGTGTAAAACCAGTAGCAAGAAAATGATACCATTGTGTGGCAGATGTTTAATGCAGAGCATGGCAGTAAACATGATTGCTTTTTATTTAATTTCTGTTCATCTAAGGCTCTGAAACTTCCATGCAGGAAACTATGTAAGAAGGCTGACAACACTGCTGATTATATTACCCTTATTTATGTGGAAGATTCTCTTGTCAGCCAGTTATTACTGCCGTTATCCTTGACTAGGACTTAATCACTCAAGATATAACAGTGACTTGTCATCTTTCCAGCTACTGCGTACAATTTTGAGTGGAAATGAGTGAGTCCAGGTCAAAGCAGTCAGCATAATTCTCATTTATCAAGAGATTCGGGAGCTGCCAAACTTCTAAATACAAAGGTATCCCTGGGTCAGCAGATGCACAAGTATTTCAGTAGCTGTCACTGCATTGCACTGTGTTGTTCATTTGCCAGCAAAGCTCTGTGCTTAGCAAAGCAAGCTGTATATTCAAACACTGCAAACCATCACAGCGAAGAACAAGACTGTAGGCTGACATTTTTTCAGCACTGAGACCCTAAAGTAGCAGGGATGTTATTGCAACAATTGTGTTTTGATTAAAATTTGTCATGTCGATGCACAGATTGGCTAGCCTGGCTTCTGAGGCTCCAAAATCATGAGTGATACTGTGAAAAATATGGTGATATTTGTTACTCATACTTTAGTGTGTGTACAGACACACACAAACACACAATCACGTGTATGCACACACCCTTCACACATAACGTATGTGAATTATTATTGTAAGCTTTGCTTATGCATATAGTTTGTGTGTGTGTGTATAAACTGCAGACTTCACTCGATTCCCACCTCTACAATTGATCTCTTCTTATTCCGGATGATATAAAAATTTTATGTGCAGGCTGAATAAATGTGAAACTCCTGCAAAATTTTGTAGGATTTCCAGAATTTCTTGTTTTACAGAAACACAAAACCATGGTGTTTTGCTTAAAAAAAAGCTAACCGGAAAGTCAGTGAGAGTGACAAACAAGCCTCTTTTCCTTTATCCTAACCAGAGATTTTGTCCTTGAGCTGAGATATCTTCCCCAATTTTTTCACTGGAGTAGATACATTTCTACCCCAAAGTTTTGTTTCTAATAGGTTTGCATCACAACCCCATTATTTCCAAGGACAAAGATTTTTCTCTGAGTACATTTACACTTGCGGGGCTGAAACCTACTGAAACTGAAAAGGTGTTTAACAGGGACTTTTGACTAAGTAGTAGCAAAGGATTTGTCCCAAACAACATTTGATTTAAGACCAATTTGCATTTTCTGGTGCTAATTTTCTGAATCATCTCACCCTTCATTTCTGCACATTCTAGTTATACGCAGATGATAATTGTAATTATATACTTGGAAAGGAATCTGTTAAAATCATGTGGCAAAATGCAGGAAATATGTGTTAAACCCTTTTACTGCTGACCACTTCATACAAGATTCAAAGAAAGGATCCTTAAATTTTCCAGGAACAGAGACACACGACAAATCATCTTTATTTCGTAACTTCCTTTTAAGCTAGACAGCTGGGCTGCGCCCCACCTCCGAAACACAGGTTTATGGTCTATTTTGCTGCTCCTGTATTTGTCACTCTTTCTGCTCTTGGTGTTCCTCTCCCGCCCAGTCTCATCAATATCTGTATTTGTCTTTCAGCTCATAGGCCTTTTTTCTTCTTGTGAACCACATAACCACCTTCCACATTACCGGCACCAACTTCTCCAAGTCCAGAATTAAGTAGAGAAAAGAAAAATGGCTCCAGAAGTCTTCTCTGACACCAACTAGGAGAGACATTTTCCAAGGGAAAGACTAAAATAGGAGAAAAATCAGGCCCAGACTATGGTGTGGTTTCAAGTTTAAAAATTTTTAAAATTTAAAGTCACACCCTAGACTAAATTAAACCTGTCACATTCCAGTCATACTGCAGGAAAGCACGCACTGAACTGGGATAATGTAAGGGAAGCTTTTCCAATGACATTTCATCCTGACTAAAGTGAGGAAACACTGGAAATTGAAAACACAGGCTGTTGTTTCTGAGACTAATTGCAAAAATCCAGAGCTTTATATACTTTGAGCTCTACAGAAGTGTCTGAGCTTCTGAGAACTGACAAGAACAAGAAATGATCTCTGAACCTGCAGGTGAACCATATGAGGTTCAGCCCTCATTAATAATCTCTTTCAGTATCATTCAACTTTTTTTTCTTGCTACATCTGTGAATTGGCCAGAAGTCACTGTATTTCACACAAAATCCTCCTTTTGCTGCTACCTCTAAGCTGTGCCCTGCCTTCTGCAAATTCTCATGGATGTTTTTAGTGCAAAGATGTGGGCTTCAGATTCTCATTAAGGTTTGACAGCACTTCCATAGTTAAATTTACTACTGTAAAGATGAACATTTACGTTCGAGTCACCAGATGCACTATTAACATCAACAGCTTGAAACCCTACTGAACTGGTATTAAATGGCTCCAAATGTTTTGCTGGGAAAACTGGGGCTGTAAACAAGTTGCTTTGCCCTTTGGTCTCCAGCTCTAGCTTGTAAAGCAGCAGCACTATGAATCCTCCTATGCAGAAATGAGGAGCAGCAAAGGAGAGATGACTGGAGTTTGAAGTGCCTTTAGACCTGCTCCAGCTGTCGTTGAATTTCTCTGGCTCCCTGCTAGTGGCAATTTCTACTGTAGCAGAATACAGAGGCCATTTTACCACAAGGGTTAAGAACTAACGAACAAAAGAGGATTTTGTAAGTCTGAAAAATTAGCATGGACATCTCTCGGCAGCAACAAGAATGGCTCAGTGACCAGCTGCAGCATATAAGGAAGGCAAGAACACGAATCATCGATCAAACTGAGTTTTGAGATGGATTACGGATTCTATATAAACAGTATGGAAGGTGGCGAGATTAGCTACAATGCAACTTTAAATTAAAGAGAAATAAGACCTTTACAAAGGCAGTCCAACCTTTGCCACATTTCTCTTCATGAAGGCTTACCCTAATACTATCTCTTCGCAGGTCCATCAAAGACCATGCAAGACCCACTGACATCAATAGAAATTTTGTCATGGACTTTGTTCATCCTTGGATTTAACTGACAGTTCATTCGCTGTATGCTGTTTCATGAAAAGAAAAATTTTTTTCACCGAAAGGCTTATCAAGCAGTGGAACAGGCTGCCCAGGAAAGTGGGTGAATCATCAACCCTGGAGGTACTTAAAAGATGTGTAGATGTGGCGTAGTGGTGGACTTGGCAGTGGTAGATTTACAGTTGGACTCGATGATCTTAAAGATCTTTTCTAACCTAAATGATTCTATGATTCTATGGCTCTATGACTGACCTGCCACTAACACTCCTTCCACTTTTAGGAAAGAGAAGGACTGGCTTGCTCTCTCATGTGTGTCATCAGGCCAGGGTGGCCTAAAAAAATCCTCTGTTTCCTTTAGGTGTAATAAGATGACCATTTCATACATGGATATACTGAATAATTAGCTTTCGTTTGCTAGTGACTCCAGTTTGTGCTAATATTTGCTTTACACTCATGTTTTCTGAAATTTACCCTAAAATACCCCAGAAGATACACGCTGCAGGGGTAATCCGTTGTTGTCCTCAGGTACTTAAGTATTTTCTGCCACCCTGGGGCACTTGCCTCTATGATAGATCAGAAGGTATCAGTGACGTATGGGGTGTAAAACAATAAGCAGATAACATTTCTCCTTTACAATAAACTATCAGCTTATTATATACTAAGCAAAATTTTTCTGAGATAAACAGTTATATGCTTTAAAATCCTGATGCCGTGAAAAGCTGGAGTTGAAGACTCAGCTGTTGGAAGACTATTAAGCAGGTATTCTTTATTACGTCACCGAGCACACAGGGATCTCTCCTCCAGACGTGCGCGCTAAACACCCTTTCATTTCAGGTTAAATACAATCACAATATACATATTCATTATATTTCTGAGAAATGCTTAGCATATTCATGACTTTTCTGAGAACTAATTGGCATATGTTAATGTCTTTCAAGCGTGTCTGTTAGCATCCCCGAGTGGTCTTTGAGGGTCTTCAGATAAAGGCTTGTACTCTTCATCACAGTGTCCGCTGGTTGGTCTTTGTTTCTGTGCAGAATCAGTTCTAAGAGCACTTATACCCCATCCTTCAAGGTTGTTTTACTTTGGTCTTGTTGCCCTCTTGGTGCCTCTTTATCTCTGTAGCTTGGTGCATCCGCCCTCCCAAGGCAGAGCTGTCTAAATAACATTATATTTAGAAGTCTCTCTATCCTAGAGCTTTCTTGTCCCCCCCAAAACAGCAAGTCAAGCTTGTCTAGGTAGCGTTATTTAGGAGCCTCTTCATCTTAGAGCTTTCCTATCCTCTCAAAACAGCAAGGCTCTATTTTAGTTTGATTACAATCACTCTAGTAAGTGGAAATTTTTACATTTATGGGTACCACTCCTTTACGTATATATTCAGGGAACTGCAAAATGTCAGTCTGGAAGTGAATACCTCCAGTTTCTTTAATATTGCATTTTTTACAGTGAACTTTTTAGTATTCCTAGGCACTTCTGCACTTTGTGTCTTGCTCTTTGTTTTCCAGATGGGGACCTGTTGTAATAAAATATCAGAAATACATATCATGTATGGAAGAGTATGATTTCTTTCCCTCACTTAGCTCTTCCAGAACAGGGCAGAGGTACGTTTGTTCATGTGTTTAAAACAAAACTTTTCACGTAGTCCATTTACTTACCTTAGTCAAGACTAAGTCTCTCTGCTGTTCAAACCTACATTTTTGAAGCAGCCACATATCTGAATATCTTAATACAAATCAGAGGAGGGAATAGTGCCTATTTTACATTCAGATAACATCCTGGGAAAAAAAATTATTCATTAAAAAGTAAAGAGAATGAACAGTTGCCACTACTTAATTAAAACAAGATGTCATTTGCAAAGGAGGTTACGTTACTCCAGGAACATAACTCCTTCCTGGTTATTAGTTGTTCATAACCATTATGGATTTTCTCCATCTCCACTCGTCAAGACTGTCTTATTCAGAACTGCAAGAGGAAAGTGTGTTGATTTTTTCCTCTGAAGACATAAAACTCTGACAAGCATGAAAAGACTTACTCCAAAAATGAATTTTCAACCAAAAAGAACTGTTTCAAAGTTAAAATTCAGGTGACAATCAGAAGCCATTCTGTATTTATGAAGACAAAAACTTTTTTATTCTAACATATTTAACTTATTGAACACCACCAGTCCTACTGAACTTTTATTGAAATTAAGGAAAACAGATCAGATCCATCAAAACTTTCTCCTATGATGTTAAGAGGAATTCTTCTAGCTTGGTGGGACTCAGTATTACCAGTGATATGGTGGGATTTTGTCAGCTTATTTTCAGTCTAAAGGGCCTTCTGTTTTCACCATTTTTCCTTTTGTTGCATAAGAAACAGTCTTTGCTGCTTTAAATTTTATGCCAGGGAGAATGTGTTGGTCTAAAAAACAGGGAATATCTTTAGCAATTTCTGAGCAGATTGTTGTGAAACAAGTTATGAAACTCAGATCCTAGCTTACTGGAACAGGGGATTTTATTGCTGGAAGCTTTAATTTAGCAACCTTTATTTTATTCTTCAAAGATATGTTCTCTTTCAGCTTAGATGAAGTGTGTGATAGGTCCACTGAGTCTGAGGAATGGAAATTCTTTTATTTAGTAGCTTTGAAAGGATAATGTTTCCCATAACATATTGTAATGATTATTTATTTTCTACTGTCTACTGTTTTAAATAGATATAACATGCTTTGCAGAGTACTTCAACCGAAGTAATGTCATGCAGGTGTAGGCAGTTGTAGTTCTAAATATTTTTTAAAAAAACTATGAAATTGTGACAAACTTTACAGATTTGTGACTTGAAATCAATTTTCTCTTGGCCTACAGCATTTTTCCGGTTTGTTTTTGGTGTGCTGTTTTTTGTTGTTGCTGGGTTTTTTGGGATTTGTTCTGATGACAGATTGCTTAAAGCACTCCTTGTTTCATCCAGGTCTTGATGGCCTTGCTCTTTGTGTTTATGAACATAAATTGGAATATTATGTTAAAGCAATTATCACTTAAAAAATCTTAATGATATCTACTAAAAAAATGGGAAATAAAAGTTTCAGATAAAATACTACAACCATATTACTGATTTGCACATTAGGAGAAATGTGCTAGAGAAGTTTTGTATATATCCAGGTTATATTCAGATCTACCATCTTACCTGACAGAGGTACCTTATGAGGAGCAAAACTACATGGAAGAAGACATCACTCACCCCAGATTCACGACTCTTCAGGTGTTGGCTACCTGCCAGCTGCTAATTGAAATGCTCAAGTTTGAAATTTTCCATGAAACTATGTGAGGTCACAGATCCAAAGCAAGTATGGTGATTTTCTCCTAGAAAAGTCCAGGGGAATCGTGATGCCTGTCTTGGGTCACAGCAGGAATTCTGCTGTCCTCTGCAAGCCAGGGAGGTGACTGCCAGGGTCCCAGGAGGAGAAGCTGACAGAAACATCACCACCATCTGAATTTGTCCGAAATGAACTGATCTGCATCAAACGTGCCAGCTTGTGTGAATCACCAAATTTCAACGAAATAATGTTTAATCTTGGAATTATTTTTTACTTTCAAACCAGGTGTAATTAGGAACTTCTGAAAATACCAGGGTACAGTGAAAAATGCAGAAAAACACTAGTAAAATAGTAGAAACTTGGAGGAGAAAAAAAGGAGGTTGTAGCAGAGAAGGGTAATTCATGCACAGTTGATGTGAACATGGATCAAGAGAGTGTTTTCCCTTCACACTGACATAAATGTGCACATATATATACATGTACACACATTTATACTTCTCTGAGACCATACAGATAGCTGTGTGTATATGCCTACGCAGACATGCAGAAGTAACTTTTAAGTTCCAGCACTTCTCTTCCCTCTCCCTACCACCCAATATTTATGTGTGTTTCAAGAACTTGAATGATCAATAGAATTAGATGTTTCTGTAAGGAACAAAAATGTTTGGGCAAAATATTTTATATGATGCACAAATCACCAAAAGAAGGTTTATGGCATGTGTTATGCAGTTCAGGCTATGCAGGCAGAGTGGTCCTTTCTGGATTGGAAAACTACTGAAATTATCTGGCTAGCAATTCCCAGGCTAATTTGTTAGAGGTTGGATATCTATTGTATTTTTTCAATTAATTGTCACTTTGAAATTCAAAAAAGTTCCCAGAATATTTCCTGCAATCATAAAACTAATCCTAGTGGACTCTTGAGCCTCATTTCAGAGTTGACACCACTCTAAGGAATTTCTGTCTTCTGTTAGTTTTTAAATAATTGAAAAGATGTGTGTAGGTCAGATAGAACAGAAAATTGAGGAAGCATAGTGGATGCTTTCAGAACATTACTGAACAATTTGGCAGTGACATATACTTAAAATTACAGTACTTATAGAAATACTTTTCCCTGAAGAATGCCCAAGTATGTATTTCAGATATTACTCCTGACCGCTGATGACCTGACCATACATAACCATAGCAGACTGTTGAAATCTGTGCTCAGAAAGATATTGGCTTGGTGTGAGCAAGTTGATATGTTTCTTATTTTTTGTGCACATAAATGTTCTTTTAAAAAGACATTCTAAACAAAATTTACTCAAAATAATCTGGAGAAGAGCTATTTTTTTCCCAAGATATGTAACAGTCATCCTTAGATAATTCTTTTATGATGAAAATTACTTCTATAATTTTTAAAATGTATTTCCTTTTCCATCAATTTATATTTGGATATGAATAGATGCCTAGGAGAAACATCATGTTGACATTTGAGGAAATCGGGTTCCGTTTCGAACAGAATGTGTTGGATTGATTATTTTCTGGTTTTGGGCACACACAAGAACTACTGCAAGCTTCCCCATCCTGCTCTACCAGTTCTCTTAACAAATGAACTGGAGCAATCAGCTGCGGGAGCAGAAAATCACTGGGGGCAGAGTTTTAATGCCTGCTCAGGCATCATTTGAAAGACTGTTGAAGCCAGTTGAAGGACCCTTGGCAATTTCAAATGGGCTTTGCAACAGTCACCTTTTATCCCTCCTGCATAAAGGGCGGTATTTATATAGCACTTTTTTCACAATAAGAAGTGAATACTGAAACTAGACTGAACCACATCCAGGCTTCAGGACAATTTCAGTTTGCTCTACGGTTCTTATAAATACCACATAGGGCTGGCCGTCATACACAACCACAATGACAGAAAAAAATCATAATATGTGGTTATTTAGGGACTGAAGTTCTACTCTACTTAGGGTTTTAAGTTCTAAAACCTCCTGCCTAGGTTTTTCTTTTAGCCCTATCCTATAAAGTAAATGCCAGTTTACAGCTGATCGACGATGACAGGTCGTCAAAATGTGAGTGACCTCTCGGTCCAAACAAGAGCTATCAAAAGGTGACAGCCTAGTCCCTGCCAGCCTTGCTGATAGTGACACAGAGGTTCCACTAGTAAAAGCCTACCTACCTGTCCTACCACACGGTTTCTGTGAGTCATTTCCGAGCGAGTGTAACTAGCAGGTAAAGAAAAGGATCAGCAAGATTCTGCGTTGAAGCATTAAACGATGGCACATGCTATGAACAAAGCTGTCCAAGAGAGCACAATCACAGTTAATGTCTTCCATGATGGCTGCAGTTGAATTTCTGTAGGGCAAGAGCGTATCAATATTTTTTCTTTCCAACTGACAGACTAACTGATGTGTGGAAGACAGAGAGAAATGAAAGCAGAAATTTATGCACAGCACAGCATTATGAAGAGGAGAAAAGCAAGAGGAGTTTTCAGACATGAAGAGTGATTTTTGCAAAACACTTCACCATGTCACTTGTCTGGTGAACCAAATAGTAGACCGCCTTGCATCTTCTGTGCCAAGCAAAGTATGGAAATGCTCTTGTTCCTGCGGTAGTGACTTTGCAGCAGACACTCTCCACCCTTTACAGGCAAAGCAGCTCCCACACCGGGAATTTTGCGTCACTCTCACAGCTCCAGCTTGATGGAAACAGTGATTCATACTGGAAAAGCCTGATGAGGTACTTGGAAAGTACGTCAGAGCTCTTGCCTTCCTGCTAATTTCTGAGATTTTGCTGTTATGAATTCTTAATCTGGCCATTCAAAGACAAACTAAGACAGCTGTTCCTTTTACCACAGAACAATGGTAATAATAATAATTGATGTTATATTGTAATAATAATAGAGGTCACATTGTCTTTAAAACCTACAGGATTCAGAAGGTAGCAATTACAGTAGCTCTTCAGAGACTTTGCTGGTAGATCTAAGCAGCAGAAATACAGTTACGGGAGAACAAATTCCAGCAGCTGAATAAGGATTATTTAAATCGGAGACACCTCAGATCTGAGTGTTTCTGATATGTTCATGATTATGAATTTTCTTCTATGCATGTGTGCATCCCCTCCTGAGATTTAAAGAAGCTGTACATGAATATGGAATGGAAAGAAAAGCCTCTGTCCTACAAGGAAATAAAAACACAAGTCTACCTTGAAAAGGAATACTGAATCAATTATACTGTACCATTTTTTCTCAATTAATTATACAAAAGCCAGTACAAAGATTCAAACAGAAGGAGAATAAATGAAGTGTTGCCTCCATGTGATTATTAAATGGAAATGGCTGTAAGGCATTTCGATTTAAAAAAGAGTATCACTCCAGGAGGCACCTTCCTGAGCTAGCCACCTCAGCATGTCTCCAGCACCCGTGCACAGCAAAGATTTATGACGACTTTTCAGCTGAGGCTTCATTTAATTGGCAGTACTTTGTTGCCACCACTGAAAAATAATGCTGGGAGCTTTAGGGTGTAGAAGCAGTGACTGGTACACATGAACCCTGCCGCAGTGTACCTCCAAACTCTGCTCAGACAAAGCCCCTCAGAGGTGGCACCTGGTATTTCTCGCTCTGAATCGGGCAATGTCAAGGGATCTTTAACTTTGCAGAACAAGCTGCTTTTGTAAGAGTGTTTTGCATTTTCAGGTTATCTTTTCCTGAAATTCAAGCTCCACTGCTGTTTGTAGCTTTGCTAACAAGAAAGCCATCCTTAACTCCTGTTTCATATAGACAACAAGAACTGAGATCACGAAAACAAGTGAATCCTGAAAACTGGCATATAACTCCATACCTGAAGGACATCCCAGGATTTCAAACACACTAGTGACACTACACACCTCAATGACATTAGTGAGAGCAGCACAGCTGGGAAATCAATCCACTCAAACAGATACCTGCAAAAAAAATTAGGAATACGGTTGAAAATAAGTAATTCTGTCTCATGAGGAATTCTAGCATTTCACTGATCCATGACTGAGGTGAAACTTGGATGAAAATGCAAGAATGTTTAGAGAGAATAAACGCTGAAGCTGTGAATTGCAGCCTGGGAAATACCAAAAACATTGAATTTGACACTAATCTATGCCTTCACGAGCAGCTGCCTCAGGACAGAAAAGAAGCTTAAAAAGAAATAAGACAAGGACCTTGTTATATTATGAACATTTCCTTGCTGATATTATAGAACAGAACTTATTCAAAAGAATTTGAAGTATCAAATTAGATTCCAAATGATTTGTGGTTTTTGTAACAGAACAGATTAGTGGTAAAAATATCATGCTTTCAGAAAGTATAGTGCTCAGTTCTACAAAATCCCAATTACTGGGTGCTCTGATGGGCATCAATACTGATTGCTTCTGTTAATTAGAATTGGGAATGACTTCATAACAAACAACCCAATGGAAAAGTGCTATCAAAGGTGATACATCTTTTTGTTGTCATCAAGTATAGATCCTCGTTAAGTTTTGGATCTTTTCTCTATCAGGGTTTCAGTGTAATGAGTGACATTATTGTAGTTCACCTGGCAGGTGGCTTTGGTCACACGGCTGCTGTTGGTCTGCTCTGGAAGCAGTGAAATTCATGTCAAACGCTTCTTCTTGATCCTTACAAATTGGACCACCCAGAATCTACAATCCTGAAATATTTTTTAATCCAAATGACACATTAAAAAAAAGTATGAATTGTCCAAAAGTTACACTTGAATGTTCAAAATAAATAGGCATGTTTGTATGCTGAGGAGAATGTACAATTACTTAGACTAGATTTTTTTTCATATCTCTTTTAGATCTGCAACTGGACTCCAGAATCCAACGTTCTTAAAAAACTAAGTTCTTAAACTTAGGCAATGACACAGAGAAGAACCCCATTTCATGGTGTTAAGGATGGAAGAAGACAGTCGTCTAATATTCTTTCACAATGAGTGAAGGTATTGTGCCTATCTGTAAAAACCATGACTATGATCTATGAATTTCAACAGGTGTTTTAAAGTACTTCATTTAATACAATTCCTATCAGCAAAACAGAATCCACATTCTGCGTTTTTAACCCACGAGGGCTACAGTAATCCAGATAGAGCTGAGATGGAAGAGTTATCAGGACTTTTCTTCTCATTATGATATTTTAAAAATGGATATCAGTGGTCACAGGAAATCAAAGCATATGTAGGTGTGTCCATGCTGCTTTAATCATGGGTAGCAATGGCAGTCAGGATGCGGTGGCGTGAACCGTAGCGTTGGCGTTTGAGTGTGTGATCCCTGGAAAGTTTGCATAGCTTGTGCTGAAGCTTGGGCTGCTCCCTTCACTAGTGTGGTAGCCATAAAAGGGGCACGGGGAGTAAGAGCGTTTGGCTGCGTCCAGATACAATCCTAATTTGTTCTCACAGCCGAGCTGCATCTTCGTGTAATTTCTTGGTGATCTAGCAGGTTCTCTTTAGAGATGGTAGCAAAGTTCAGATCTCCACAATACAGCAATGTTGATGATGCTTCACATGTGCTGTGATCTTTCCAAAGCTCTTGTAATCTGTAGATTGACCTGAGTGTAATATTTCTTAAGCAATGCAAAATGTAGAAGAATGATGTCCAGCAAATAGAGTGGAATCAGACAGAGAAGCTCAAATAGCCTTTACGTGTTATACAAAAATGATGGACAGAAGAATAAAATCATACTCAGTTATGTGTTGTCAATGACATCCTGTGTCGTGATATCCCATGCTACAAGTCCATAATATTGTAATTACGAGTCTGTTAATCACACACACAGCTGGATAAATGTCAGACTAATTTAACACCCTGAGTTTTTACACTGAAATATTTCTTCAGAAACTGCAGAAAGTATTAAATGTAATTATATTCCTCTATAATTTGCTTTGTAAAATTGTAAAATTATAGAATCTGGTCCCTGTTTGCCTGCTACAAAAACCTCTTCCCTTACTGAAATATAATGCTTTAACTCCCTGTCCTTGTACTACTTGTACTTGTCATGGTACTACTGTGACTGCCTCTTAGTCTTGACTTAATCCCCACCTTACTGCTTAGCTCAATATGTCTTTAAGATTCCTTTGGTGTGGTTACAAAGTTATCTCTGCCTTAATCTTCACCAAATCAATTAAATTATTTTCCAATTTAAAGTAATTAAACTTAATTAATTGGATTTAAATGAGTTTAATAGCCCCAAAAGATGTATTTGCATATGCAAGATAGCTATTGCAACTGCCTCTGTGGCCACAAATTAGACCATAAATATCACAGAATCACAGAATCACAGAATCACAGGATCACAGAATCACAGAATCACAGAATGGTAGGGGTTGGAAGGGACCTCTGTGGGTCATCCAGTCCAACCCTCCTGCCGAAGCAGGGTCACCTACAGTAGGCTGCACAGGACCTTGTCCAGGCGGGTCTTGA
>Ga0065711_1040813_pt1 | contig 16657 bp, 9 predicted proteins | sample Hoacrofraction12_FD_59098 | JGI IMG/M metagenome (GOLD analysis project Ga0065711, IMG submission 59098) | Hoatzin crop microbial communities from Cojedes, Venezuela - Epithelial fraction 12 v2 (version 2) | ecosystem: Host-associated > Birds > Digestive system > Esophagus > Crop | place... | reverse complement strand
CCCCCCCCAAGAAACACCAAAAAAAAACCCCAAACATTTGTACACAACTTCTTCATTCTGGTATCATCTGTGTATGTATGTCATTTTGTGGATTTAGGCTTACTACTAGCTTACCATTTCTGTACCTTTCCCAGATTTCTTACAGCCTCCTTCATAATGGTGTTGAGATATTTAAACCAAACTGGTTAAGGACTACTACATAGAAAATGCAGCATATGCTTGTGTTGTCTACAGTCTGTGTACCAAAACTTTAAATTTCTTATTAGATTTGTGAGGGTGAAGCACGTAGTGTGTGTGTATATTTGTGTCTACGACTTAAAAGAAAATACGTGTTGGTAGATTGTTTGCTTTTTGTTCTTGTTTCCTGTAGAGAATGTTGCTGAAAGGTATGTAGCTTTTTTTTAAAGAACAAATGTAACAACTGAAATCTTAATGGATAAATCAATAAAGTATCAATCAGCACTTTTCATTTCTGAGCTGCCTTCCTTACCAGATGTTTCTACTACTACCCATCTTATGCCTCTTCTGCTATTTCTTACATGGGGGGATAAATCTTAGTTTAAATTTATTTCACTGAGGCAAAAATGTAATTGAAACGTGTTGGGATCAATACAAACTATATGAGAAGCCATGAATTATTTTTCTAGCCCACTAGGTACTAATATCTAGGCACTAGTATCTCATGAAATACTATGATGATTTTTCTGCAGTTAAGTAAGTATTTCAGCACAGAAAGAAAAACATCTCTTTTCCATGTATTAATTTCTGTATGAAGAATTTTTTTGACCCATCTTTCACTTTCTTCCCCTCAGACTCATCAGAGTCGTGATCCTTTGTGCTAGATGTGCACAGAGTAGTAATGCAACTATAGTTTCAACATGGAGTACACACCTGCAGAAACACACTGAATTTGAGTAGTTACGTTACATAAAATGCCTTTGTTGTACTTGAAAAATGAGGGTCAGATTTTTAAAATACCTTCAGGACGTCACCAACATGCTGGACTTCTGAGAGCATTCAAATGTTTAAGAATATGTTTCAGTCACTGCGAGGCTTCCTCCTCAGAATAGTTTGTGCTACATTTCTTTTTAAATTCTAAATGCAAAAAAAATCTGGGTCAAATTAATGTTTGATAACCTTTCAGATTGCAAGGTCTGTTTTTACTGCTGTTCATACAGTACAGGAGCAGTAGGAACAATTCCACGGAACTTTGCAGTTTTATTTGAACTATTTTTTCATGGCTTTCTGTTATGTAGCTTGTGGCAAAGCATCATTTGTTGTTGGGTTCTTTTGCCTGTACGTATATGTACCCAGGAAGTTGAGCCAGTACATTTTTCAGTTTAGTTCTGGTTTGACTTGCCCGGGGTTGGAGCCATTTTGGTTTGATTCCAGTTAAGGTCAAAAGGGTTTGCTAAGGCTGATTGGGTGTACACAGGGACAAGATTTTTAAAGGTGGAAACAGTCAAGTGGCAGGGATATACACACAGCACAGGGTTCTGTGAAGGCGCGCTGCATCTGCTCTCCCTTGCTCTTCTGTGTAAGCCTTGGCATCAGTAGTGTTTCCAGTTTTTAACTTTGAGATCTATAATGCTGCACTAAGGGGAGAGGTATGAAAAACCTTCCCACTGGTGTCTGCAGGGAAGATGCAGAAGCCCAGTAGAGGACTGAGGGTTTAGTGAGGCTTGTGCTCACCTGTGGGTAAGCGATGTGATGAGACAGAGATGTGGAAGGACAGGCTGTGGCATCCTGCTGCTTTGCAGACCTCGATGAACACGAATGCTCCCTGTAACCAATGTGCCTCTGCTTTAAACTGTCAGGTCTTTATTTGAACCATTTATTCTGGATTGGCATCCAGAAAGATTTTTCTTGGTTCGGTTGCCATTATAGTTCAAAATGTATACCAATCGATACGAATTCCGATTCCATTTTGATTCATATCCAAAGACTTTATAAAAGCGCATACTGTTCTGAAAAGGGTAGCAAAAGTGTGCGTGGCTGCCCACTCTGTGTATCCTTAATGAGAGCCTGTAGCTCCCTTACTTCATAATACAAAGTATTTGAAAATATGCATGTGTGCCAGCATCTGATAGATCAAAGAAAATAAAAGTAATGTATTAAGTATTCTGTGACAGATCGTTCTTTGATTAATTTTAGGTTGTACATATATGAATGTTCAGGTAGATTAAATAAAAACTAGGAGGAGTTACTTCCATAGTTAAATTACTCAGAACTATAAAGAACCATGAATAAAACCTTAGAAAGGATATAATGTCTTCTCACAAGAGAATGTCTGCAGAAAACCCCTATATGAATTAATTATTTTGTAGTGCCTGTGTTTTAGTGCAACCCTTTTTTTTGCTTCAGATGATAGTGGCAAGGAACAGTAACTCCTACAGGGAGTTCTGGATCTTAACAGGAAAAAAAAGACTACTGAATTACTGTCTTTTGGTAAATATTACTTCTGTAATTGCAGAAAAATATTCTTGTGATTATGCACCATGTTAAGGTACAATGTACAGCCCTTCAAAGCTGCTAAGTACACAAACCTAGTCTCTCTTTTTCTAATATTTTGTGTTTGATGTGGTGTTTAGAAATTCCTTTTTATTTCAGTCGCTTACGATCAAGTGCATTATTAGCAAATACCTCCTATTTTTATTGTAAGAAATATTTGAAAAGGGCTTCTACGTGCAAAATAAGGTCCAGTGTGGAAGCAACTGTACGTTGTGTTCTTTCAGAAATCGCTATTGGAATGGGACGCGCAGGGCACTGAGCACTAATGGAAAAAAGGACTTTTTTTTTTTTTTTTTTTGTGTTTGTTAGTTGAGCTGTTTTGAGAGTTTTGTACCACCAATCATGGATGCTCAGGGTTTAAAAAACTTGTGCGGTTTTGTTTTTTTTTAATCGGGATCATTTATTTCTATCCTATGAAGTATTATAGCAGATATCATGTGGTGACAATGAATTACACAATTCTCAAACAATCTCTGTTGTTATACTGGAAGGAACACTTGGATTTAAAAATGTTATCCAATATTTCAAAAATACATTTTTTTCTTATTTTCAGCGTCTTGTTGAAGCTGCAGAAGATGCTTACCTGAAACATGAGTTTGACGCTGACTTACAGGTAATTAATAACTTTTCTTAAATATTCATCATCAGAGTATACTGTAACAGTTTATACAATAGCATGTAGAACTGCAGTAGAAAGCGAAGCATGTGAGTAATAGAAGGATGCTGATTACAGAAAAAGGAATTAATGAAGACTGACTCAGTGTTTTGACAGGTTACGCATTGAGTGTTCATGAGTTAGGAGACCAAGCAGGTGGATTTTACTCTTTGAGAGATTTCATTTGATTCCCTGTGTGTCTGCTTAGGTCAAGATTTTTAAACACAGTAATTAGCAGCATGTTTCATTGTTGCAGTGAACTGGCAAGGAATTGTTCTATAGAGAATAGAATTTGCAGATGGGGTGGGACCCGCAGGAACGGGATTAGTATGACCTTCATTTGTGCAAGAGGTTTGCGTTTGGATCTGTGGCTAGAGCAGACACCGTTGTTTTTTTTTTTTTATCTAGAAGCCCTGAGAGTCGTACCATTATTGTCTCAAAATGTTGCCTTTAGGAATAACATGCGAGGGAGAAGCACTGTGGCAGCTCACAGTTAAAAGCGTTTAAAAGAAAAACCTCTACTTAAAGAAGACACATCATTTAAAAAACAGGTTAATTTAGAAACAAAGTAATCTAACCTAAAATGGAAAGTTTGGCAGAAAGTGTTACTCAATACTTAAATGAGTAAATACCTCCTTACCTGTAATGAATTCCAATATCCTTGGTTTCTTGAATGTCATGTTAGGTGGGGTTTTGTTTACTTTGTCTCTATCTAGATTTAATTTTAAAACCTTCTGTGAATATTTGCCATATGTCCATTTAAATTTTGAGCTTAAGCATTAAAGGAAACAGAGACTTCTTCCATAGACTTTTCCATACATGTATCTAAGAAATACACAGATCTGTAAGTTATATTTTCAGATTTTACCATGGTTACTTCAGTAATCACAAACCATTCTATTTTAATGAAAATAAGATGAAAAATACTGATTTCTGTGCAGAAAGGAAAAAAAAATGAGAGTGAACTTTTCAGAGCTAAGGATAAAAAGATGAGTTTAGAAGGCTGAGATACTGAAATCTGTTGGCCCATGTTGGAGTAAGGATAAAATGAGCACACTGAAAGTGATAATTCATATTATTGTTGTATTCATTGAATGCTGGCTTGTGTATTCAAATGCTTTAGAGCCCTGTTCCATTCCAGCCTTGCAGAGGTGTGCTGCACTTTAACTTTTTGAACTTTAAGCCTTGGAGAAATAATAGTAAATCAGAAACACACTTTACAGAACCTAAGTGCTTCTTCACTGCAGGATGGTTCTCACTTTGTCAAAGTCCTTCATTTGCTGAGGCTTTGAAGATATTAACACTATCAGGAAGCCAGTTAAAAGCCATTTGTGTTAGCAGCATTAACAGGACAATCAAATCTTTGTGTGGAGCTCTGTTGTTTATTACTGTCACGGTCCATTAAAGCTAATCAATTGTTAATCTCGGTTTCAGCGACCCCTTTGCAACCCTTGCTGGGTGATTGTTGTTCTTTATCAAAATCTCATAATACCATCTGCTCAATATAAAATAATGGCCAGAATGATTTCATAGCGTACATTCAGTAGAGGGGGACAGAAGACTTATATAATATACAGTGTATATAGTTCTGCTATCAAAGAGGAATTTTTTGGCATTGTATTGCCTTGGCCGATGTGCAGAGGACAGGATTAAAAGCTTTGAATTAGTGGCATGTGATACAGCTACAGTCTGCGCTCTCTGTGCTCACATATTCTGGAAATTCAGAAAGCACACAAAGAAAGTGCTTTTGTGCTTTTTATTGGTCCAACATCACCTTCTGTATCTTGAGGACAGTATAGATAATATTGTATGAGTACATAAAAATGATATAAGGGAGAAATAAAATTATATTAATATTTTTATTGACTGTGAAAAGACACCAATTTAAAGAAAATAATAACTAGAAGAGCTCATCTTTTAGACTGCTGGTATTCTCTTCAGCAATACTGAAACTATATTATTAGGTTAGGCTAGACCTGATCCCTTCTGGGCATTTTTCTTAGTAACATTATTAGTTTCGTCTTTAGTTATTCTATAGGTATTCTAATCCATATACTGTAATGTTGTGTAATGGTCTAAGCACTCAACTGTCTAACCCTGGACTGAATCTATTGGCAGCACCAATAAAAAAATTGTAGTTATAAACATAAATAAAATTCCCAGTGAATTCAAAGAAATAAATCAACATGGGTGATATGATGTTTAATTCATCATCATTATATGTTGCATGTTTGAGTAATGGTCAGACTAAGAATCGGTGAGAGACGACTTTAAAGATTTACCCTGCAGTGTTTGGGATTTGGGAGATTCTTTTTTCTGTTAGGGATGTGAAGCAAGACCTGCAATTTTAGCAAGTCAGAGGAAATGACCTTCTAAATGTTACTTATACTTGAACCTTTAACTCAGTCCAGGGTTTTCTAACCTGGTGGGTATGATTTCAAGTTATGTGGTGTTATTAAAGACTCTTTAGAGTGTTACTAAGTGGAGTTACTATCTTTAATGGCACCTTAGTAATGTATTTGGGGATGTAAGAGAAATTACTGTTGGTGTTGCTACAGCAAGTTGACTTGTCGCAAAATTGCTATAGTTGTAAAAGATTGGTCATCTTGCTTTATACCAGACGCTGTCTCTGTGCTTGGCCTTGTTTAAAAGGAAATAATTCCTCCTTTTGTGGCTTTAACACAATGAAAAAAAACAATATAGGAGCCAACTGCCAGGCACGGACTTAGCAGGAGTATTGAATGTTACAGATTTTGAAGTGATTCTGCAATCATCTTTTAGTTCTGTTAACTTAATTGTTTGCCAGAAAAAAATTTTTGGAAAAGATTAAGAGGAGGGTAACATCTTCTGTCAGGAATTGAGCTATTAAAAAGAAATTTCAAATAATTTATAATCGTTTGTAACTGAAATTTGGTCTCCTGATCATTTACTTCCTTTGTGCTGGGGTGTGTGTTTCCCAAGTGAGAAACTGCCTCGTTATAATTCACAGAAACGCTGTGGTGAGTTTGTGTTCAGAGTCCTGGAAGAGGCTCTGAAGTGGAAACTCTTCCCTGGAGATATCATGTACCTAAGAATTTATTGCATATGCAGCTGATAGAACCACATAGGATTAGAGGCTTTCTCCTCCCAATACATTTCCCCAAACCACTAGAAAATGCACAGTTTTTGTTGTGTGGAAACGCACCAGTGTGATACCTAGCGGCTGCTCTTAGGCAGTTACTAGCGAGGTGGTAAAGCACGCGTAAACTGCAGTCAAGTGCTTTGTGTTGGCACCCAGGTCCTCTACAATATTGTACTATTTATGTGATTGTGTCTGAGCTCTTAGGATAGAAATGCAGAGAGTAGTGTCACCATCTGAACAGAGTGAGGGTAAGATCTATCACAGTGTTGTACTTTTTCTGGCTTTCAATAATCTCAGGAGGTGGATGCTTAGCAGCGGAACCGATGCTGGAGTTCTTAATGAAGCTGTAAAAGTAACTTGCACTTTGTTTCTTACAAACTTTTTAAAAAAATAAATTTTAGGATCAGTAAAGATTTATAATGCTTGACTCCTACCTAGTTTTCATATCTCTGACCCCGATGACAGGAGGAAGCCACAAAAATTTCGTTATGACTACTAGTTCATTTGCTGAACAGTTTCATTACGCATACACATTTGTAGGGTAGGTAGTTCTTTTATTTTCTGTGTGTTAATTAAGTTCATTAGTTCACTCACTTTATATTCCAGCTGAGTCTTCTCTGTGTGTGTGTGATGTGATAATAAAAAAGCAATGTTACTTCTTTTTAATAGAATAAAGGCTAGTGCATAGTTGATGTCACTGGAACTACTAGATGTTTTCTTTTCAGGTTGATGTAGTTTCACTTTCTATAGAAGATAGGAGAGGTTCAAGTGCCAGTACTTTAAGGTGGTTGACCTTGTTTCAGTTTTATGCCAGAAGATTAGAAGAGGATTAATCAAATAGTTTTTAGGAAAGGATTACTTTTAGGACTACTCTTAATTTAGTGGGATAAAAAAGGAATAATGGTATAAGGCTGCTTTTCATTATTATTTTTTTTTTTTTTTTTTAGATGTATAACATATGGCTGAGTCTTAAGGCAGAGGTTTTCAAAACTGTACCAAAGTTAGGTACCTGTCTGCCAGATTTTGCTGACTGTTAACTCCTAATTGCATTTCGTGTCCATGAAAATCTCACCCTTACTCTTTGAGTATATATGTTGGCTATAGAAAATATCTTGTGAAATCGAATAAGGATATTCGAGTGGTTTACACAGGTGATTTTTTAATACATATTCAACAGTTTTTGAAAGTCTACAAAAGGTGAGACTTCAAAGGTTTAAGCTGAAAGCACAAATAGCAAAAGAGGTCTGGGAAACAGAATGAATCCAGTTCATAAACTCTACAGCTTCTGAGTCTAATCATTCAACTGTTAATATTCCTAGGTAGTTTATTGTTGTGTTTAAAGGGGAACCACCTGATCTTCAGCAGTTCTGAAATGCAACGGATAGATACAGAGCTTAAATATAGACATAAAAGCATAACTTGAATTGCCGCTACTATTTTTTAAAATTCTGACCTCAGTGTTTATGTAGTATAGTGATACCACGCAAAAATTTTTAATGATGGATTGTTAAATGCTTATGTATTTAATAAAAAATTAATCAAATAGGTGGTAATTACATTGATATCGGTTACTGGGAAAATACAAGGATAGAAGATAATTGAGAATAGCTATTCTGCATAATCTGATTAAGCTCCTATTATAACACATGCATTACTTTCATGTTAGTATTTCAGAAAAGTCTGTTTGCATATTTATTATCTCACTGATTTTGAATGAGGCACCTAAGAACTAGATTTACAGTCAATTGGTATTAATAATTTTCTCGCTGTTAGAATAATGTCCACAAGACCAAAGTCAGCTCCTGAGGGGTCCTGAACATTCACAATGGAAAGGGAGGTCTGTTGGACTTCAAGCACTCGGAACCAATGATGAAAATGACTTTTTGAAAAGTGCATTTAAAATAGCAGTGGAGCATCCGAGGTTTGATGTCCTTCATGGATTATTTGTCCAAGCTGCTTACTTTCTAAGTCAGAAATCAATCTTTCTAAACTCCAAGCCTGGAAACCTAATATGAGATCTGACACCCTAAATTGCTTTTTAGACTTTTTTTTGAAATATTTTGCAGACTAAAGTGCTTTCAGCTGTGTTCGAGTGGGATACAGACAGTGTACCCGTAGCTTGTGAGAAGGCATGAGGGAGAAATCCTGAACAAACTAAACTGTTAACTTTTCATGTCCCTGTGCAACTCTTGCAGAAGTAGCTAGAAACCCTGGAAACATTATAGTTTATTCGACTGTAAAATATGCCTCTGGAGCTGCTTCCTGAGGTGCTTCACACAGGTCCTGCTCTCAAGGGATTCATCTTTGTGTTCCTCTTCTTGTGATACTGTAACAGGTTCTTCTGTATGGCTATTGCACCCAACTGAAGGCATAATTTGGACACAGCTATGATGCAGAAATGCTACCAGGACCTGCGGAAGTCATCTTGTTACCGAGTTTTCTGAACAGTTCGAAGTTTTCAGTAGTGATCAAAAGATAAGGGAGATCAAGGAAAGACAGCAAGCATAGAATTCAGAATGTCATTCAAAAACCAAAATCAACAACAAAGCCCCAAACACTTAAGAATTACACTGCAGTTTGAGGGCTAAGAGGAAGGAAGAAGGGAATAGAAGCAAGAGCATCTAGTGAGTTAATGGACTACAAGGCACAACAAGACACATTTAAATGATAAAAACATCTGTTAGAGTCTTCATTTGGGTCTAGTTTTTCCTTTGTTAATTTTTTTTTCTTTCACAAAATACTTCTATACTTTTTTTCTGAAAGGAAAAGAAAAAAGCTTCAGCTTTGCAGTTCTTAGTAGTATTCGTGTTGATTTCTGTGATCTTAAATTAAGGATCTCTCAACTGCTCTAATACCAGAACGGCAACAAATTGATTCCCAGATTTTTAACTCTAAGGAGAAGCCCTTTCAGTGGAGAGCACTTTAGCTTGTCTACTCTTTCCTGTTTATTTGCTGAGGTTGAGAAGAGGAAAACCAAAATGACTATGGAACTATCGAGACATCAATGAACTCAGATATTACTGGTTAAGAATTCCCTAGAATTGATGCACAAATAAGGTAACCTGCAGAGGAAGACTCTCACATTGCTTTTGCTCTACATGCATGGCAGGGATGAAGTATCAGAAAGAGAGCATACAGAGAAAGAGGGGCCGTGCACCTTTTGGGTTATTTTAATGTCCAATATTTTAGTTCATCTTCTAATGATGAAGATGAACTTCTTAGTTTTTTCACTTTGGAGTTTTGTAGAATTATTTTGATGATTGAGAAATTTTTTGTGTTTTAAGACCATTATGATCAGTGGATAATTTTCATTGCTTTTCCACCTTCTACATGTGTATCTTTGTAAGAATTTCTAAGTTCTCTTACTGCAACCAAGTCAAATGTAAATTACTGGAAAAAATTTATTTTTATATGTTTTCATAAATTCTGTTCACAAGGAGTGAGTTTGACAGCTAAACACAGAAATTCAGAGTTTAACTCACTGTCTCAGAAACAGAAATGCAGGAGATGATTTTTCAACACATCCGTAATTTGTCTGCTGTGAATAATTGTTTTGCATTTTGGTGCCCTTCTGCCCTATGTAACGGAGCCATCAAAAAAGAACAGTAATTCTCTTCCTGTTTAGTTCAATAGCCGTTCTATCTACGTGGGGCTCAACAGCAAAGAAACTGGCAGCTATGGTCTGATTTTGCTATTGCAAATCACGTTCTCTGCTTCTGAGAAAGTTTGGCATGGAATTTTGGAGATTCGTTCTTCTGACTGCAGTTACAGGACTCATCCTTTTGGTACCCTCAACAGGTTACATTCATTAAAGAGCTACCAGAAGTAGTTTTCAGACAGTTCTGGATTTATTCCTGCCTAACTCTCTTGTGATAGCAATCACTATCTGAAGCATGTGAAGTGTGTACTGAAGAACACACTATAAATTCAGTTCTGCCCATCAAATGTGGACAGTGCTTATTGCCTGGTGATATCTGCTCTAAATAATTACAGAAATCTGAAACCTAGAATTGTCAAAGAACTGTATGACTGAGCAGATAGTCTTGTCTTCCTCAGAGTTTTCCTTTTATATTTATTTGTTCCTTTATTATGTTTGCTTGCTACCAGAAAGGAGAGGGAAATAGCTTTCTCATCCTGTGAGCGTTTTAGAAATTTCAAGTTCTCTGATTAAATGTTGAGATACCCCAAAACTTTTCCTGAACAAGAGAAACCTCCACTTCGGAACAACTCATAATAAAATAGGTGGGGATATCAGGATACAAGAAACCTGTTCAAGCTTCTTCTCTAGTGAATATTAAATTATTTGTATGATGTGAAACAACTGCAGCAGAAGAGTTTGTGAGACACTCAGCCCTGATGGATGGGGCAGTTATTTTGGATCTCAGAGGCCCTAGTCGGAGTTTCTGTTCTGCTTGATTCTGAGGGTGGATTTGAACTGCATTATAAGGTTTTTCCTCTCTGGCACAATTCTGCAAAAGGAAATATATTTTCCAAAATTAAGAATCATCACAGGTCAGGTCTAGCAGCAATAACAAGATGCAGCAGAAAGTATTTACATACATATAATACATACATACAGTTTTTCCTTTCCCATGCTCAAATCTTTAAGTATTTCCAGGTTGCTTTTTCATGCTTTTTGTAAGCATCTTACAAGAATTAGAGACATGTTTAAAAGAAATAAAAGCTGAGGTTCTTGCATATTCACATAAATTCACAGGTTAAGGCTATAAGTAAAACATAATTTCTCATTACAATAGTGATAAAACTCGATGTTTGCAACACAGAATTCGTTCTGTTATAGTTTTTGCAAGGCAATTCTTTAACTTAGTCCAATAGAACAGATAAAGGAATAAGCTAGTATTGTTCAGATAAAGGGATAATGATGTACAGAAGAAGCCAGTCAAATGAAAACAGATATATTCACTTTCAAGCAGGGGGGGGAAAGAGGCATTATGAAATGAATATTTAGCAGAAAATCAATAATAATACTTAATGCTGCAGCCTTAAAATTAGATTGAAATTTGTCATAACAAGCTGGGAGTGAGTGTAAGCTTGCAAGGAACTTCATCTGAGACTTAAAAAAACAATTTCCTTTTTCAAAACAGCTAGCATTCCTTCCAAAAAATGTCCAAACCAGAATAGCCGCTGCCAATATGATTGCCTTTCCACACAGGCAAAATAGCATGTGATCCATGCATGCCACAATTTATAGTTGAGAAGCTGGTGACTTTCCCTGCTGATTTCAAAGCAGACTGTTTGGGAAGATGAGCGCCTCCTGGATGGCAGGTCCACTGCTCTGGGCAGGGATGGAAGAGTGGGCAGAACAAGTTAAACAAAGCAAGGGGAAACTGAAGTTTGTGAAAGGAAGACTGTGGAGGGTGCAGAAGAAAGCAGAAATAGTGCAGCAGAAGGTTAGGTGTCAGAAGACTCTGAAGTTCAGGAAAGAAGGCTGGAGAAGGAGGAATAACTAATGTGTAAAGGGAGAGCTGACAAGTGTTAATATCTTTGTGTTTCAAGAGTATTGACAGTAATCTTTTTGCAATTCTCTCTAAACCCATTGCCTTTACTTATAGTGAGGCTATAATGGAGAAACCATTTTAAGCTACTTTAAAAAAAAAAAAAAAAAGGCAAAAATCTCTTTCCTCCATCATCTTCTGTGTGAGGTTAGGCAATTACATAAGCAGTAAGAAGCTGCCTCACATAAGCTTTGTTATAAAACAAAAGAAACTTTCGGAGAGAAGAATAGGGAACGTTCAAGCACCATTTAAAAATGGGTTTCAGAGAAGTCTGGCAAAACAAGTATGCACAGGGAGTGAGGGAGGAATGCTGCATAGGAGATGAGGAAAAATATCACAATGTTATTGAAAAACATATGCTGCTTGAGATTGCCATAAGCCTCAGAGCAGGCAGAGGTGATGTGTTTAAAAACGTGTCTCTAGCAGATATTTATGGGACTATCCATTTCCAGTTCTCACTAACCAAGAAGGCAGCTAAAGAGCCAAAGAGAAATGACCATGCAAGATGAAGTTAGTCACCAATGCTTGATGTTGGCGTATTGGCGATAGCAAACAGGAACTTGGGATTGAATATCACTTCATGGTGGGCAGTTGTTTGACTTGCTTGTTGAGATTTGTGGCCTAGAAATTAGTGATTGTCCCTCAGAAAAAGAAGAGAGCTTGTCACCTTCTAAAAGCGCTTTCTAATTAGCTTTTACGTTTCTGCTGCAGAAAAGGCCAGCTACTCAGTGGCTCGGACTCAGAGCCCTGTGCCTTCTACCTGGCTAGCAGCAGCCCTGCCCTTGGCACTGAGCAGTTTAGATTTACTTGTGTGCTCCTTTAGTCCTGTCAAGATCTCAGTGAGTGTGTTAACAAAAGGACTATCCTTGGTTTAAGCGATGCCAAAGGAAAGTGACAGTTCTGAGGATTTTGATCCTGTCAAGATACATTTTGAAAAATGCTGCTCTGGCTTAGCTTTCCTTTATCTGTGGACATTCAGCATGTATCAGATAGCACAAGAAGGTGGTGAGGTACAGAGATTGTTGTTTTCTGATTTGTTAAGGCTTCTACACCAAAGATACACGGCACAGTCTATCATCAAAGCTGCGTGTTGGAGATACACATTTTGTCAGAATCACTTGCTTTTTGAACTGTCTGGAAAGTCTATTTTAAAGAATCTATTTGAAACATTTATTTATTTCTGTATGTACTTGTACGTATTTTGTATCTACAGTTAGTTTCTGATATGTTGAAAGGATGAGATGCTAAGGTGCTTTGAGGAGCAGGCAGTGCTGGAGTTAATGTAAGGCATTGGTCAATGATACTGAGCTCTCCTCCAGGAAAAAAAGACCCTTAATTCACTCTTGCAAAATTCAATGCCCTATTGTTCTCACTTTTCTGAAGTCACTGTTTATAACATTGCTCTGCTTTCCCCTCTGAGGAATAATATAATTTATTGGAGCAGTTCATTCATAGTCTATGTGATATCTATCTTTTGGGACAGGGATATCTTTTGCATGATGTACACACTGTTAGCTTCAAACTCTTCCTGTTTGCTTTATGTGAAAGGGTTTGTAATCAGGAATATTTATGCATCTTGGTACCCAATTGTGCTGTGCTTGCTGTTTTCTGCTCTTCGTAGAAAATGGAACTTTTTTTTCTTTTTGGCTCACACCTACCTGAAAAGCAAAAGATTTTAGAATATTACCCTATGGATTTATGATTACTAGGCAGATAGCCAGTAATAAGCAGTGATATCTGATACTACAACCCAGACATTCTCTGCTTTTTTCCACCTTTTTCCTATTATCTTTAGGTTTAATAAACTATAAATGGGAGAAATAAATGGCAGACCATCTTTTCTCTTTTTGTGCTTTTTTTTTTTGGAGGTGCTTGGTGATGAGATTAAGCTAAAGGCCATATATTCTTCCAACCTGGTATTTAGGAGTAGGCAAATTATTGAAAAGGGTGCAAGTAATCTAGGTTTATTCATTTTTGTGGGAGCGCAGCTTTTTTGCTACACAAAAATCTTTTTAAATGGAAATAACAGTATTCTAGATAAAGATTTAATGAATATATATGAGAAAGGCAAGATGGAAGTCACTCAGCAGTTCATAGCTTCAGATGAGGTCACATTTCTGACTTGTGTAGTACGAAAGTGAGTAAATCTCAGATGATCATAATGGAAATATTTCCAGAATATTGTACATGCTGCGTATTGTAGGAAAAAAGTTACTTTCTTGCCTTTGACTTATAAGAAAGATATTGAGTGAAAAGCAGCTACATCTGTACCTTAACATTTCAATTGCATGTGTTGTTTCTTTGTTTCTGAATCTCACATAATTGCTGACTACAAAATTAAAACAACAAGCTCATTATTTCAATCCTAAGATACAACTTGCTTTAGACTTATGCTTTGTCTCTAATTGTAGTGTCTGTGTGTTGAGCTTCATTAACTTGAAACAGAAGGAGCCCCTGCTTTTGTGTTGAAGTTAATTAAAGCTGGTAATGATTATTGTCTGAAAATTTTCTGGGTTCAAGGAGGTTATTTTGCCTCTACCTCTATTTTCATGCATCATTTCATCAATCATGTGGTCGGGCGATTCATAATATACAGGATTTGTCTGAATTCAGTGAGCTATGGCGGTTTTTATCACAAAAATACACTTGTGTATTTGTTTAATGGTTAGTTGAAAGCTTCTGCTTGTGAAATACTCACTGGTGACTTTTAAACTCAGATTTTTTCAAAATTATTTGGAAAAAAATAAAGCAATTGTTTTTCCATGAATAATAGGTAATAGCACAAAACACAATAGATGAGTTAATGCCAAGGGACACAGTTAATGGCTTTCAGGTCTTTTTAATATAAAAATTGAAAATTTCAAAGTACAATTCTATGATGATGTGTACAAACTTCAGAGTTAGAAGTGCAGTCTTCTGACCTGTAATCTACATACCAGTACAGTTCTGACCGCGACTGATAGTATGAAATAATTATGCATAGTTATATGCATGTATAGTTTAGTATTTATGTTTTAATAGTTTTATTCCAAGTTCTGCACTTCAACTTTATGTATGTTGCCTGATGTACACATCTTTGTCACTGGTTTTGTGGGTCATGCTGTGGGAGATGTCCTGCTTAAAAAAAGCAAAACAAACCCCCCAAAGAACCAAACCAGCCAACCTCCTGGTGAAAGACCACGTCTAAGATCAGGTCCAGGAATATTGTAACAAAGTGCAGTGGATAAATAGATAAACAGATGAAATAAAAAATAGAGGATGTACTTGCCTATGGGAAAAGCTTGGAAAAAGTGACGGTATGTTCCTTGAAAAATCATAGAGGCCAAGTTTAAATAAGTATTTTGTTTGTGGTTCACTTAAAAAACAGCAACATTACAGTAACAGTAATTTAATGTTACACTTTATGTGTTTTATATTTTAGATTTAAACTAACAGCTACATAGCTAAAGCTTTTGGACTATTCAGTTTAGATGTAAAAAAAGAACTTGTTCTGCATCCAGTTAGCTTTTTCAGATGAGGGGCATGTGTTTAGAGAAAAATTACTGTGGATCCAAAATGCGCCTAACAAAGATATTAGTGAAAGGCTCAATGGATATTCTGTGCCTGTGAGAAGCTCCTGCTGACAAAGTCAGCTCGAAAGCTTTCAGCATCATATGAAAAACTAAATTTTGCAGCAAAGAAGGGTCAAGCTGGAGGATGTGTGTTATGTGGGAAGGGACAGTGGAGGTTTTGGGTATAGTGCTGGCACCTGAGGTTGTGGGAGTTCTTGGAGAGGCTCCAAGGGCTTTCCAGGATTTTCTCCCAAGCCTGCTGGTAGACCTTGCCACCCTAGCTCAGTTTCGAACTGCGCTCCTTCCATGTTGTCTCCTCTCCTTCCTGTCACAGTTCCCTTCTCACCAGAGTGCCCAACTCTGTCCCCCCCTCCTGCTTCACATTCTGCCCCAGTGGCAGCAGCAGCAGAGGACTGTGAAGGCAGGTTGGAGATCTGCTCTACTCTAACTCATCTTCACTCTCTTGCCATTGGCAATGTAGGCAGTCTGCTGCCCTGGGCGTTTTTGTTTGCATTTGGCACAGTGTCTGGCTGTTGGTTGATCGTATCTTACACAAGCATCTTTCACAGCAAGCTGTCTCCTATTTTTTCACAATACCATGTACCACTTCAGATCCCTCTAAATCTTTCCCTGACACAGGCATCTGGTCTTTTCATCCATTCGTCTTGTAGCTGGGGATCTGGCCGTTCTCTGCAAATTAATAGTCCTCAGAGTATCACTGCATTAGTGTCACTGATTAATGATGGAGGTAGGGATGTTAAAAGTTAAGAGCACACCTGTAAGTGAAGGGGTAAATCCTATGTTGTCATTTGAAAATTGTCCCCATTTTTACTGAAATTCCCATACAAGTAAACGGCTATTGAAGTAGCTCTCCAGAGGTCAAGTGATGATTGTTCTCCTAGAAAGACCCAAATTTCCAAGCTTTAACTACCTGTAAAATGTCAATGATATGAAAAAGCGTAGTAAGGAGGTGAAATATAAGATGGTAGTGTTAGAAACTGAGTAATTTTTCATATACCTGCTCCCCTTCCCCACTGCATTCAATCTCTCAGAATTGCAATTTTCTGCAGATTTTATGGGATCTGTATTTATTGGGATCTATTACAGGTTATAGAATGGGAAATCTCTTAAAGATTAATTGAAATTCAGAAAATAAGAAGGTGTAGTATGTGCTATAAAAATACTTGAATCCCAAACTGTTTGTCATTTTAGGTCCAAGTTCTGCACTGAATTCCCTAAAATAGCAGCCCAATTAGCATCCACAATTATCCCCACAGATAAATTTTTTTTTTTTTTTTTTTTT
>Ga0065711_1040811_pt1 | contig 16657 bp, 11 predicted proteins | sample Hoacrofraction12_FD_59098 | JGI IMG/M metagenome (GOLD analysis project Ga0065711, IMG submission 59098) | Hoatzin crop microbial communities from Cojedes, Venezuela - Epithelial fraction 12 v2 (version 2) | ecosystem: Host-associated > Birds > Digestive system > Esophagus > Crop | place... | reverse complement strand
AGCTATGCAGGTTATGAACTGAAGTGCTAGGGAGGTTTTATCTCGCAGGGAGCTTAAAAACGTACCTCTTTTTGCAACAGAAACAAGCCTGAGTTATTCAGAAATTCCTCGAGAGTGGAAATAGTATTTGCCTATCTGCTCAAGCTGTCTACCTTCCAGAGGTAGTTGCAAAATGCTTATGATGCAAGTTTTCAAAGCAGTGGAGAAGGAAAGGGGACGTGTAGAGTGGGATTATAGGCTGCTGTAATCGAGATAAAGGAACTGTGTAGCCTGTACCCATCATACAGCATGGAGTGAACCTCCCATCACCTGTGCTAATACCTCCTTAGTTGTGTTCCTTTCTTTCCCTGGTTGTATCTCCCCAAGGGACACCTTACGTAAACATTGCATACGCATCAGCTGGATTATTTCAGATGACCCCCAGTTTAGTTCTTGTTCGTGGATGATGTTCGCTTTCGTAAGAATGGAGCACCATGCACAGGGAGAGCATCTGCAGAATGGTGCAGATGGTGGGAGGATGTCACTTGCTCAGTACAGTCCCTATTCTTTTTTTAGCCGTTATGGTATTTCCCTGCCAAAGAGCTAAAGCCATCTGTTTCACTTGGAAGCCTAGTTCTGAAATCCGGAGCTGTTTCCCAGTGTTGGCTGGTAAATGTGCCCTGTCTCTAATCCAGGGCACGGACACAGGCAGTGTTTTGAAAGAGGCTGTTCTGCTGCTAGTGCTTTTTCTTACTCATCAGCTGAAGTGGAAGGGAGGAAGGGTGGTGATATCTTTTGCATCGGGTCAGTGCTCAAGGAATGGAGAGAAGGCAGCTAACTGAAGAGTAAATGCCAAGGTCCCAAGTGACTCTCAGAATGCCACCCTCCTCCAATGGACCTTTCACTGGCGGAGATGTCTGGGTGGGGTTATGCATTTCTCATTAATCAGGGAAAGCCTGCAATTTAATGCACTGAAGCTAGTCACAATTGCTGAGCTCTGTGAAATGAAACAGTTCTTGTCCTGTCTGCTCTCCGTACTTCTCAGTGCCTTGACATTCGAGATGGTTTTATTACTGATATCATGCGGATAGCAGGACTGTGGCTAATGTCTTTGATTTCTGATGGTTTTGTGTCACAGGAGAATGAAAAAGACAATACCTTTGCACACATCTTGCTGATGTTATAGTTACCTTCTTGGATTCCTCGTAGCTGCCAGGCATCTGCTAGGAAGCTCACAGGACGTGGCAGTCAGGAGAAACCACAGACCTGGGTTCAAGAGGGAAAGAAAAGGAAACAGGTGCTGAAGAAGTTAGTGTGTGAGGCCTGTTTTGCTTCACCTTTCTGGTAAAGATTAAGACAATCCTAAAGTCGACCTGCCGCTGGCAGTGTCTCATGTGTGGGGTGCAGAGCACAGGCGGTTTCTCTGTGGAAAGGCCCCATTAGCACCAGTAGCGCTGACCACAGCGGTGCCTGGGGCTCTGGTGGGAAGCGCTGGACTCAAACCCATGCAGCCACTGCTGGTGCCATGTGCTGTTCTGCGGAAAGAGCGCTCTTCACACTTAGCCTCTAACAGAGGGGTGCTTGTAGCAAATCTGAAGCTTCGCCTTTAATTAAAATGTCATACTTCTCATACTCCAACAGCCTGGAAATCTCTTGCTGAGACCTAAGCTGTTTAGCTGTTGTTAAGCTGTCAAAGGCATAACATTAAAGAAGTATGAGGCATAGACAGATAGCTCTCCCTTGGTGTGACGGTTTTACTCCAATATCGCTTTGAAGATGTTTTTCTTAGCAGTGATGCTTGAAATTCTGCAAGATGATGGATGTGACTGGCAGCAGGAATACTGCTCTCCCTGTACTAGAAATGTCCTCAAAAAGAAAAAAAAATCCAGCAGCCCAAATAACAACCCAAAACCCCTGCAGTAACTGAAGTAAGTGCAGGGAAGGGTTCTGTGGTTTGGGTGTTTGCTTGCTTGATGGGTTTTTTGTTTGTTTTGGTTTTTGCTGGGTTTTTTTTCCAAATGTGTGCTCTCCAGGGCTCAAATTTGTGGCAGGAACCTCCAGTGTTCATTTTACTGCCTTTAATCTCCAGGTAGCAGATGGGGGAGTGGTGGGAAGCGAGGCATGAAGGACTGACTTCTGCCTGCTGTGCACAGTGCATGTTTCCCAGCTTGTCTGTGTCGATCACAATTGTTGCTTTCACCGGGTGGTAGAGACATGAGAATTAAAAGCAGCATGGCTCACTTCCCCATGCGTTACCCTTATGCATACATTTCTTTGCTGATCTCTGTATGTTCTTACTTGTGATGGCATTCATGATAGATGCGGGGATAATAGAAAAGCAGTTGGGGAATGTGCTAATGTGATATCGAAAATGAAGGACTTTTTTTTTTCTTTGAGTACGTTTTTTACATATTTGACCTCGATGTCAGGTAATGTCACGTGATCTTTTCTTGCTTCCCCCTCTTCTCAGGAAATGAAACTGAAAGGTTTAGGATACCAAAGTCCCTCCTACATGCTGAGCAACAACAGGTATTAAAGGCTTAATTATTCAGTAAGGATGGTTTGGGTTTTATTCTTGATGTTTATGTCCAGCTCTGAAAATCCTGCTACTGAAATATAGAAAGCAGGTTATATGGGTCTTCAGAAATCTGGCCTCAACCGTGAGTGTTGAGCTTCTGCAAAACTTCTGGCTTTACTGTATCAGTGACTCCACCAGCTGCTTGTTAGGCAGGAATAAAGGCAGATGAAGACAGATGTTCTCAGCTGCCACTTGATTAAAATGGAAAACAGGGGAAGGGGGCAACCTGGATTTGCTTTTCACGCAAGATGGCCTAGAACCTGTTTTGAGGACCTCTGCATGGTAACATATATGGTAATTATAATAATATCTGTCCTCAGACGTAATTTGTGTAACTCGGGCCACTGGAAATCTTTTGATTTGATAAATTCTATCCAGTAGTGTCAACTGACTGTATGAAATGAGCAGGATGTTAGAAACAGGGAATTGGTCTAGAATAAATATTCTTTTTAAAATCCGCAAAAAGAAAACCAGAACAAGAAGTGTCCCATTCAAGTTACATTCTATTGGAAGATCGATAATACAGTGTGTGTTGCTTAGTAACCAGTCCCCAGTAAAACAAAGGGGACACTCAGAAGTGTCCTCCCTGGAATAATAACATCTTGCAATGAGGGCCAGCACAGAAAGAAAAAGCTATCACAAGGAAGTGGTGTTTGGCTGTGCTCTAATCTGTGGAGGATCCTTAAATCCCAATTTCACAACAAAGAGCAGGATAATTCTTTTGGATTCATTTCTGCTGTGCAGGTTGCTGCATTTGAAGCTTTGGTCCTAGGGCTGCTTGCATTTACCTGATTTGCACAGAGCTAATCTGCTCCTGAAATGTTCTGCAAAATGGCAGCTGCAGGCATCGTCCAGAAGTGGAAAGGACTGGCTGGCAGGCAGACACTCAGACCTTTTCTGTACAGGTCTTTCGCTTAACTTTAGCCGTATTGATTCAGCTGAGGAAAATGAATGTCTCCACTGCTTAATATCTTTTGAAATATTTACACAGAAAAAGAGATCCAATTGCCACATAATTCAGCAGCTCGTTTCTGTCATCACTCTGACAGAAAAACAAAACTCAGCTCGTATGTCATAGAATGTTCTCTAGAAGAGCTTAATTAAATTTATAATGAAAATAACAGGGGATTAAGAAGATAGAAGGGAAATACATTCCTCTTGCAGAGCATTACAGAGGTGATAGAAGCAATTTGCAGAGAAAATTACCTGTTTGCTGCTCAGTTTCTATAGAAATTAGAGTCTTTACAAACTCTGGAAAACTGCATTCCAGCCTCCGCTTTGTAACTGTGCAACTTGTAGCTTGTTATTTCTAAAATTAATCGTAGGTCTCCATCCCCCCCCTTTTTCCCTTGCTCAAATACATCTTAGTCTTTTGTCCCTCCTGATAAATATATGATGATTATATCATGTTCTTAACCAAGAGCTGCCAACGCTGACAGCCAAGGCAGCACATGTCAGCAGTGTCTTTTGAAGGGAGCAGTAACAGGACATAAATCTTCTGAACAGCTTATTTCTTGAGTGCACTGTTTAGACTCTTCAGGAGACCAAAATTGTTGACCCTTAGGCCTCATGAAAATCATGTCTTGAAGGTTTCCAAAGTTGCCTGGGTGAACAGAGCAGTGTTCTTCACTTTGCCACAGACCTTGTTCGGGAAGGCATGTGTGCATGCTTATCCAGCACAAGGTGTTCAGCTTACAATAGTTCTGTGCATGTTATGAAAAGATTTTAACATAGCTGAAACCTGGGTTTTCAGTGGTTTGTACTTTTGGAACTGGAAACCGGATTAAAGCTAGATGGACTGAATCTCCGGCATCTGGCATCTCGCAGTTATAGACACGCATGTGTAACTGGTGTAATTCATTACTGATTTGATTTCATGGCATTTTTGCATTTGCTCAGCACAGTGTGCGGTAGAAGGTGATGGAGAATCTGGACTGTGACTGGATTCTCAGGCAATTTCAGGTACCTTTAGTTAATGAGACCCTTGCTACTGACATACGGAGTGGGGGCACTTTTAAGATATTTCTCTATGGAACTGGTCAGGAGACTAAATCACAGCAACTTCTACTAGCTTTAAAAAAAAAAAAAATGTGACCAGTATGATACTTGATTTTTTTCACATTGCTTTACTACTGCCTTTGCTTTGGGTTGAAGGCACCACTGATCTGATTCCTGTGACCTCTTTATGCAGCCACCCCGTGCTTTGTTAGTTCACTGTCACATAATGTGAGCATACCAAGCCAGCTGTCTGCATTCGATTTCCACTGCTTTTGTCCAAGAGATCCCTGGGGAAATGGCCAGGGTGTGATGTTTAGCACATACGGTTCTCAACAAACACCACACACATAAATGCAGTAAAGAGTAAAGAGATCAACAGAGCCCAGGAATGGTCTTGGCACACCTCACACTCTTACCGGAGGGGTGGAAGCTAGGACTGTTATTGATTTCCTAAGTGCTGTCTGCTTTCTTTGTGCTGTATCTGACTGGAAACGATTTTTCACTTGAGAAATTTACAGCCTAACAGAAAGTGAGAGAGTGGGGATTTGTCATGCCTAGCATGGAGCAATAAAATTTCAGATGAAAAATTTGTTTGCAGGAGAGACGGTTTGGTCATGATCAAAATGCTCTGTGGAAATTTTGGCAGAAAGTTGAGGTCTTCTGGGGGGAACTCTTCACAGTGAAATGTTTTGAAATTAAATCTTTCAGTTTGCATTTGTGTTTTGCATTGATCAAACACCAAATGTTTTCGTTTCAATACTATGGGACTCAAAATAATGCTCGGTGTAAATTGTCAGTGCTCTGGCATTTTTCTGATCTGAAATGAAAACAAATATCACAACCGGAATTTCTTTTGGCTGGCCAGAACTGGCAGCTGAGGTCTTTTTGACACAAGTGCCGTAGGGCAGCTATGAATCTTGTGGGACGGCAGGATTGGTCATAAGGCTTATTCTCGGAAAAAAAGGAAGTGGCTTATCGTTTATGAAGAGGGATCACCAGAACAGACTTGTCTCTCAGGGATTCTGCATCCTTGCAATATTTGAATTTCTTCCAGAAGAGAGCTGTAGAAAGTATCTGGCCTAGAGGAGGGTTAATTTTGATTTATGACTAGCATGCACCAAAAGTCAAGGATTTCAGGGTTTCTTGCCCTTCAGATCATTCAGTTTTGCTGCATAGCCTGATAGGAGGATGGTCCAGAGTGGGAGAGAGTGAGGGAAAGAAAAATCTTTCCCCCACTAACAGATATCAGCATTAATTCAATGTGTGCAGGTGGATGCCATGCTCTGGGAAGGAATCAAAGAGTTCTAGTACTTTCTAGGGACAAATCCATCCCTGGTATTACCTGCATGGCCAGATGATACTGCATCTCACTTGCAGGAAGATCTCTTCTATTGGTATGAATCCGGTCATAGCACAGCGTCATTCAAATTGCACCTCCTGCTTGGGATCCCATGTGTCTGCTTGTAACTGCACACTGCTTTTCTTATCTGTCATGTCTGTTGCCCTCTTCTTGGTTTTAAAAACTGCCTTCATTAAAACTCAGACTCCTGAATTTCTGTCCTGTCTCCACCCTGCGGTAAGACCTCAGATCTTTCAGCTGATCCAAATTTGTCTGAACCTTGATCTTCTCGTTCCCTGCTGCCTCCCAAGTGCTAGACATACTTTATCACATAAAGAGACCTTCAAAGACTCAGTGTGTGTGATGCTGCCTTGTGCTTCTGGCTGGACAGCTTCAGATTAAGCAGCATTCAAGTCTATAAGTAGTTCTACTGTTTTGTTTCAAGCTTTCTAAAGGAGTGGATTTTCAGGGCAGAAACCTTTTGAAGTCACAACTTTCTTCTGGGTGTGTTTCCAGTGTTCATTTCTCTAAGTGGCCTTCTGTCAGCAGTGGGAACTCCATAGGGGGGAAAGCTCCTGCTTCCCAGTGACTACAATTTGTTTGACAGTACTGGAATTACGTAGATATGCAATTAAATTAAAATTAAGGTAATCCTACATTTTGGAGGAAAATGGGTCTGAATAAATACAGCCTGGAAAAAAACCTCTATTTTTAGCAGAAATGCTTGTTTTTTTCCATGGCCCCTTAGGTGTGGAGAATCAAGATGTTTCTAACAGCAACGATGTGAATATGGGAGGGGGTGATTTCAGTGTAACAAGACATAGTCAATTCTATGTGTTTCTTCTCATTACAAGGAGGTGGTTGTAGGATCTGTTCTGTATCAGATATCAGTGTAAGACATGCCTTACTCCTTTCACAGGCTTTTCATGGCCTGAGATAATTAATCCTACTTTGGCTGCTCTCTTTCCAGGCTATGCAGCACTTACCTGTGCTACTCCCCAGCTTTAGGGAGTATTTTCATCCTCTTCCTTTGAAATAAAACCATGTATCATTTCAAAAAGCAGCTTTCTACCCAGTTCTGTCATTGCATGCAGGTGTGAACTAACTTCCATTAGAGTAATGGAAAGCAGTGCCTGACTGGGTATCAAGGAGCGCTTGCTGTTTTCCCCTACCAGTCATTTAATCCCCAGCAAATTTCACATCTTCTGATCCTTTCGTCAGCTGCTACTTTCCTTTATTCTGGCTTAGAGCACAGCATGAAACCCTTCTTTTCTGCAATTTCCTACTGGCCTAGTTATAACTCCTCTTTCTCTTATTTTGGAACAAAACCCCCAAACTACAGCCCAACAATCACTGTTTTTAAAGCTTGACAAGACTTTGCATTGTTATCGCCCCAGAGAGACCTGAGTTCAGCAGCATGGAGGCAGTCTGGCGAGGAGATATCACGGTTCAGACTGTGGCTTTGGCAATTCAATCCTCTGTTCCTGACACTCTCTCTGGCCTTGGGAAAAGTCTTTTGTATCCAGACAAGGCCCAGGAATAGACATTTATATCCCTACTATAATGAGCAACATACGCTACCTCAGGGGTTCAGAACTACAGGGCTGCTTCCCAGCAGAAGCTGTCTTGTGTTTGGGGTGGTCAGCAGCTGATGGAGCTGTGCTTTGTACATTTGCCATAGGCAGGGCAAGGACCCCGTGCAAGAGAAGCCCCCAAGCCTAGCCCACCTCATCTAAAGAAAACAGCTTCTTTTGCACCTCTGACTGGGGCTAGGCTAAAATCGCAGAAATGCCGAAACACCATAGGAATGCTCCCACTAGAGATACCATGAGAAAGCCTGCCTAGTACAAGAGTTGTCTCAAGTGAATGAAGCCAGAGAAGCATCTGTACTCTTTCTACAGTAAGACCACTGCATTTGTCAATGAACTCGATCAGCGAGCAGTTAGAGGCAATCACCTAACCTGGTTACTGTTATCTCTTCATAGGTGATTCACACACAGAATAAAATCCCACAAGAATAGAATTAATCAAGTAACGATGTAGAGAGGCAGTTGCTCATCGTATCCATGTTGAAAAGCTGCGTTGTGCTTGGTTAGCAGGAAAGACTGCTGATGCATTTATGAGTCACTAAGTACTGCTGCGTTTGACAAATTCCTCTGCTTTTGCAAGGACATGATGTAGTAGCTTTTCTTCAAGCGAGTCTCTCAGATTTACCCAAAGGAGTTGGAATTTATGGTCATGGGTTACCTGAGTGGGGTTTTGGGTCCCAGACCTGCAAATGCTTAATAATTTAACCACTGAATGAATTAACCTGTATTTATGCTTAGTTTAAGTTCACCAATTTCCACAAGGGATCTTTGTGAAGAGCTTAACTCTGATTTATTACAACTCCCTTCTGTCTAATGCCCCTTATTAAGGGGCACATGTGTGAACTCCTGGAATAAATTTCCTCAAGTGCTTTATCCTCTCTAAAATACAAATACCCCATTATGGTATACTGAATTGCATGAGCGTAATTCAGTCGACACAGGCAATTTGTGAATCACATAACTAGCATGCAACTATAATGAACTACCATTTATTTAATGAGTGCTTCATTTCTGTTTTTTAAAAATCTGGTTTGAAAAATGAAAAATCGGGAAGATACAAGATCAAAATCATCCAATGGATGGAAAGGTCAGCCAGCCCCCACAGAGCATTACTTAACCCTCCATTTTAGAGGTAGGTGGTAACTGCTTCTGAATTAAAACAAAACAAAACAAAAACCAAACAAAAAAACCAACCAAACAAACAACTAACATTACTAGTCAGAAAACATCACATTAAAGATTCAGTCTCCACCCGGAGCAGTTATGGAGAGGAAGATTAGGCCAGGGTCAACAATAAAGAGGTACAGTAATTAGCTGCAATGAAGGATAAAATGAACAGGTTTTTTCACTGCTGTTAATCGTGTGGTACTGTGCCATTACTTTAGAAAAAGAGGAACATTATGGATACTGAGACAATTTAGCTTTGACAAAAGTTAAGTTTGGGGCACATCTGGATTTATTCCACAGCACTTTTACTGCTCTTCAGCACAAGCTTGTTTCTTAGTAAGGTAGAGGAGTGTTCTTATCGCCATGAAGATTTTACTGCTATTCTCTAGAGAAACTTTTCTGTCTGCTCCAAGCAAGATAAAAAAAGTCCTCCGAAGGAGTTCAGGGAATTAATTTGTCTTTTTGGAAAAGACACCAGTCTGTTAAAAGGTTTTGCTGAGACCGACCTGCCTTTATTTTGCAGAAATATTTGTTGTCTAACGCCCAGCATGATTTCTCCCAGGAGAGCTGAGTAGGCTTATTTGCTGGCCAATATCCTTTTGACTGAACACAGTTGTGTTCTGTTTATTCCTCGTCCCTAGAGACTCCAGTGAATGTTGGAAAATGTCACAGGACATGAACCCACTGAGACATTTTTAAAAAGTAACAGGGAGAAAAACAGCGACGACCACCATCAAATGAACAAACAGAGGAAAGCAGAGAAAAGGTGGAACTCATCCAAAAATTGGTGAGGCTCTTGGAAAAGAGGTGCTTTCAAGGTTGTTTTCATGTTAACAAGAAGTTCAGGATGTCACGTTACTGAAGGACTGGGTTAAATGGGCATTTCACCAGCGTAATTGGATAAGCATATCCATACTGTAGCAACACAAGAAACCCACTTCAGCCTTCGCATCTGAGCAGGGGAGCTTTTATTAATTTAGAAGCGATTGGCTGTGCATGCTAACAGAACTTGACATTCCCTCCCCAGCTTAGTACAGCTCTGGCCTTTTTACCTAGCACAATCGGTTTGCCAAATGAAGGCTGCATGTGATTCCTTGCTGCCCTTGACAGTCTGCTGCGTACTGTAGCTGCTCGATGTGGCATGCACAGCATTTACCTGGAGAACAGCTCTACGGTGCTTACTACTGCATCTCCTCAACTGCATCTTAGGGCCCAGCTAGGACAGTGAGGAAGGGAGGGATGCAGTACGTTAGCACAGCTCTTAGCTTGTGCCTGGTATCCAGACATGCAGCGGTATTCGAGTGGAAAACACATTGCACCTTCTGTGGTTCAGCTAGTTCAACCAAGCATTCCTTCTACAGGAAGACCACAGACTCGCTGTTCAGCAGCAATGGGAATGCAACACACATATCTGAGCACCAGTTTGAAGTGAGGTTTGATCCAGAGAATGCCGTTACTCAAGGGAAGAGAGAACAGTGTGAGGAAGTTGAGTGCGCTGGTTTCCAGGATTTTAAAGTTAGTAGGGCTGTAAGAGCTGCTTATTTAACAGCAAGCCAACCAGATTTTCTATATTAAATCCAAAGGCTTCAGTTAGACCTTTAAAACATTGCCAAAGACACTGATGCCTGAATCTAGCAGACTGTCAGACGAATTTCTCGGGCATCCTGTTTTTCCCATCCTTCGTTTCTTTCTGGCCAGAGGAGGTCTTGAAGTACAGCCAAGTTTATCTTCAGGCACTCTTGAGGCCTGAAGAATCTAAGGTGATGGCTGCCTGTCCTTGCTTTCTGCCGTTGTGGCATATAATGCCATTCTTTGTTTAAACAATTTCTACCCTGACACGGAAGGCTGATGAGTTTAGAGCAAAGAGCAGGAATTCAAGTTGCCTTTTCCTCTGGAATAGCTCCTTATTATAATGACCATGGTCTGGGGCAGGAGGAAGGCCATTCACAGGTAAAGCTAGAGGCGCTTGTTTTACATGGGTCAACAGCTCTACAAATGTTTGCAAGTCGCCATGAAGTTCCTGCACTATCGCTGGAGTGGTTATGTTCACGACAGGGCAGTACCAATATACATACATCGGAATTAGTTGCTGATAAATACACTTTGTCACAAGCCAAATCTTTCCAAAAGCTGTTGGTTTTGAAGACATCAGCGTATTGTGATGAGCTTTGGTGTGTGTGTGGGTAAGGCTGATCTCAACTCCCAGAGAAACGATTTGCCTCTTTTAGGCAGTATTGATCTAGGTTTTGAGAAAATACAGCCTTAAATCAAGCAAACAAAACAGATGCTTAAGATTGCCAGGTTTCCTGCTTGAACCTTGATGTCAAGTGAATTGTGCTCCAGATGTATCAACATGAGCAGCATGGGCTCAACAGCAAGGTTTAGTTCCTTCGGAACCGGAGCTGCACTCTGAGTTCAGGAAGAAACCTGCTTCTTTACATAGCTTTGGCTTCTCTACTCAATTTTTATCAGGGATTTTCTGGTCCTAGAGCTGAGAGAGGACTTGAGAGGGGAAATGACTCTCAAATGAGCAGCTTTAGTGCATGTATTTCAGCTCATCTCCTCTTCACACTCTCTATGCTGAAAGAACCACAGCTTTTGTTTTCAGCAGAGATTAAAAGGCCCAAAACAATCTGTGTGGAAGGGTGCTACAGTGGGTTAAGGCAGCTTTTGGAGACAATTAGTGAACGAAGTCAGGAACAGGGGTGTCTGGAAGGTGCTGGGTGATGTGTAGAAAGTATGGGGCATGCAGGGGTTTCAGGCAAGTGGATTAGATGAGGCTGCGGGCAATTTCAGACAATTTGTCTAGGAGGCTGTGTCTGTTCTCTTCTGCAAACTGTGAAGAGGAGAATGCATTCTCCCATTTCTGATAGCAGAAGTCCTGTGTGCTTTGTGTTCACTAATCATCAGTCACATCTAAAATTCATCCCCGTGCTGGCCAGCTGTCCCTCAGGTGAGGCTCATTCGTGCATTCAGTCTGCCTTTCTTTTCTCAAGTACGTGCCAACCCCTCCTGTAAGCATTCAGGCTGTGCTCTCTGCTCCCCTGATGGGATGTTCTGGGCTGAGCTCTCAGGGTGGGACTGTGCCTACACCATTGGTAGGGGCTGAGTTCTCCTTCCTTTCATTTAGAACTCACAGCTCCCTTTCTTTTCCTCAGTGATTTTTCTCTTTGCTGCTTGCATCTGCCAGCCACAGAGCATTTCTGCCTGCAGACAGAGGTCTGGACTCTAGACAGCCCAGGGGTCTGATGGGCTCTGTCACTGCGATGCTGCTTTTCCAGGCACTGAATGGTAGCTCCTCGGAAGGTGATAACTTCCTTATTGGTGCTTACTTGAAGACTTTCTGCTTTAAGGAATGGTCAAAGAGGAGGTCTTTTTTTTCTTTGAGAGGTCTAAATAACCAGAGGGACTGGGTTTTATTTGGTTTTGCTCAGACCAGGGCTGTCAGTTTCTTCCACTACGAGCTTTCTGAAAGCCAGACATAAAGGGGAGAAAACCCAAAATGTTTTCTACACAGATCCCAAAAGAAACAAGTAAAAGACTTTACACCACTAGTCTCCATGCTGCAGCATGGGCTGCATTACACTGGGTGTTGTACAAACACACAGCTGTCTGCCTTCTGAGCGGTGGCTTGGCCTAACTGTGTTCACAGACAGAGGTGAAAATTTCAAATGTACTTTATTATGCCTAAAGCATAAGCATGGATTTCAGACTTGTGGGGAACACGTAGTTAGGGTGAAAAGACAGCTGGAGGATAAGTCTTACTGCAAAAATATCTTTTCTGCTTATGAGTTAACCTGTCTAGCATGCTTGTGCACATACACACGCGCATACAGTCAGTTCTTCTGCTTACAGGCAGTAAATATACTTGCTAAGGCCTCTGCTCTCACCTCTAGCATGAGGATGTGCACACACACATCTGTGTGTGCCCTGTGAAAGGAGGTGCCCTACCCCACTGGTGGTGCCGCTGCAGTGGAAGAACAGTGATTGCTACTGCAGGGCGACAGCTTTACTCCAAGGATTTCAGTTTTAAATATCTGCTTCCAAGCACCTTGCTTTATTCAGACAGCCTTTCTTTGTCAGGCTGGCTGGGCGAAGAAGAGCGGCTCAAAATTAGTCTGCTTCATGGAAAACTTCCCTTTGCTTTTTTTAACGAAGCAGGAGGTAGAACTTACTAGCGTTTTCTTGTTCGCTGATATCTCTGAATCATGTTCCAGTTCCTAGTATTTCACTCTCTGTAATCTTCTTGAATGATGCTGGTTTCATTTTTGAAGCAATTTTAGTGAGCTTGTTTATCAAAAAAGCAATCGGATATTTTTCTTGCAAGATGCTCTGAGAACTGCCACGTAGACCTGAACATTTCCTTTGATAGGTGCGCTCAGACACACACGCTGACACACATATCTCCACGGCTAAACCGTGCATTAACTGAGCCACAGTAAATCAGTCTTTGCATAATCTTCACTCAGAGCAAGTGCAAGGTAGGCATGTTAATGTAAACATAATGAAGGAATGTAACCTAGAGCATTTCACTGTATGTCTGCCACCAGCTGAGAACATGCATAAACTCAATTACCGTAGCACAGTAAATTGCCAAGCTACGATAATTCAGTCATAAATCTACATCCCTAGGTTAATTTGGTGTGACTTTTGCATCCAGACTCCAGCCTTCATATATATTGCAGAAGCTGATTCCCTGTTGTTCTGCACTTGTACTGTCATTTATAGCAAAACAGAGTGCAAAGTGGGTGTACAGTGCTACAAAGGCATAAACATTTTTCCTGATGTCTCGGCTTTTAGCCAGCACACTCGCTAGATTTAGATTCTGTAGCCCATTTCCAAACTCACCGGTTTTGTTTCAGGTCAAACCCTTTCATTCTGTGCCATTGTCTGTACCATTCCCTGCTGGGGAACCCAGCCCACAGCACATCAGGAGGTAGAAGGAAGTAGTTCAGCTCTTTGATATCAACTCCATGTGTCATTGAATCGTCTCCTGCAATGGATTTAATCCAGGCCAGACATGGGCACACAGGTATGTTTTAACTTTCTAGCCAGAGCACATGACACCATGTTTATGTCAGCTTCACATCAGGCATTGGCTGCCCCCTGCTGTGAGCGGTCGTTCTTATGACATGGCACTGCAAGTCTCTTACGAGGAATCACAGCAGCTGCTTTGCAATCTTGTTGGTTTTTTTCTAGCAGACTAGAAGAATTATGCCAGATCAAAGTCACTATTATTTTTTACTAAAGCTGTCCCAAGGGGAGGGAGGTATTCTGAAAGAGATGTACAGGCATGTTTGTTTAGACTAGCACTGATTGTCCATTTCTTCACACAGACATGCTCTCCACTCCTGGCCTGTCTCATTTCATCGTATTTTCAGCTCCTGGGTTTTCCTCCGTAGCCTTGTACATTTTCCAGCTTATGGTTTGACAGAGCTCTTTGAGCTCATGCTCACGAGATCTGCACAGAGATTTTTCTCTGTTGCTGTTTGCTCCTGAGTTGCTGTTGTTATTTGGAGACAAGATTAGATTTCTTGCTAATGTCAGTTTTGGGTTTTCTTGATTTTCTCATGGTCTGAAAAGAAAATCAGCTTTGAGGCTGAATTATTAAGTAAACATTAACAATGGTTATTATGAAATGTCTGATGCAGTTACAAAGCCTGGAGTCACGGCCCGATTTTATCCCAAGTGAGGTTTGTAGCCCTTTACATTTGGTCTGCATGCAATTGAAAGGGGTTTATGTAGTTGTTAAACCACAGACAAATACAGATAGGAAGCAGAGATGTCTGTAAGGACACTTGTCTTCTGCTGATTTTTTGTTTTCCCCAAGAGCAGGAGTTGCTACTGAAAGCCTCTGACTTTGTTCCAGCGATGCTGCAGTCTGCTCGGATATGAGCAGAAAGAAACAGTGCAGCGTTTCACTTTGAACAGGATATCTGTGTGTGCCAGGTTCATGAAGGTGTTGTCTGCCAGTGAGGAATCAGGCCATGACCGTGCCTCGATTGAAGTTTTCTGCTGCTGTCCATGTTACGTGCAATTATGTCCCACAGGAAAAAGGATCCGGACAGTGCCCAGATCGTCTGGTCTCTGGCTATGCTGAAATCACAGGTGTGGATTTGTACAGCTCCCTGTCCTCTGCTCGCTCAGAACCTGGCGCCTGTTTATTTTGAAAAGCAGCGTGACTCCCTGTGGCCAGGAATCTGCCATACCTTGAGATATTCCTTGTCCCACCTCTCCCTGTGGGACAGGCTCCAGGTGAAAAGGTGAAGCAGCATCTGTCCCCAGCCCCAGGATGAGCTAGGCAGGGAGCACTGGCCTAAATGGGACTAAAGGCAGCCGTTCCAGCAGGGCCGGGCAGTGCAGCCATGCTGGGGTGTGCTGGGGAGAAGCCAAAGCAAGGAAGATGCTGCTGAAATGGGTGTGCGTGAAGTAGTGGAGGGGAGGGGGCAGAAGGCATGTGGTGTGGGCATAGGGCTTGCTGGAGTGGGAAATCAGCATGTTGCTGAAGAGTCATGGTTTCACAGCTACCTCTCACTGCTGGCTTCCGGGTTAGGCAGGAGACATACAGACCCCTTCCCCTCTTGGGCTGCTTGCAGTTAGAGCTGATGAACTTCTCACGTCTGAGACAGAGCACTGGGACTGAGAGGCTGATCTACCTCGTCTGGTCTATGTTGAGGAGACTCTCCAGTGAAGTGATAGCAGCTGACAGTCACCCTGCAGGGCCTATTTTAATCAGTTTTCTGTGTATTTGCGGCTTCTGTTTTACTTTACTTTTATAAAACTTGCTGCTAATGTACAACACGTTGTATTCCTGTTACATGTTACAGACTCCCCTAGCAGTGTGTTAATATCTCTCTAGCTGCTTGGTTAAAAGCAGGAGCGATGACTTCTAACATAGAGCAAGCACAAAACCTCTGTGCTGTTTGCTTGCTTTCTTTCAGTAAGTCTGGCATAAAATCCTGCAGTGGAGCTTTAGGTGATGTAATCTTTACAGTCTCATCTAAGCCATGGATGAAGTTGATTGCATGCAGCAGGGAAGCAATGCTAAGCTTGGTTAAATGTGCTCACTTGTTTTCATTATGCCACTTTTTTTCGTGGGCCCAGCATGGCAGCTTGGGAATGTAGAATGTTTCTCCTCATTTAAGGGGCCTGGGTTTTGCTTTGCTTCTAAAGTCTTCTTAAATGCATTTCGAGGTCTGTTAATTATTCATTATACCTCAATTAAATTTGGTCCACCATCATTACTCTTTCCTTGGTGAAGAAAGTTGTTATTTATGAGTCAAAGGCTATTTATGAAGCAGACAGCCTGGTACTGTCAGAAAGACGGGAGTTGGGGGAGCAGTTTTAATTATTGAAAGAAACTTTGATTAAAGAGAGTGAGTTATTTTAAGAAGTGCAGCTGGTTTTCTCTTTTTTCTTGCTAGATGTGCAGAAGAGAGCATATCCATTAGTCTGTCAGGCCCCACCTGAAACTATAGGACTCGCTCAAATGCCCCAGGAGATGGACAGATCAGTTCCATTTTATTCCTTTTGAATGGTGTGAACAGTGCTTGCTGGCAGTGGTTGCAAGGGTTGTTCTGCAGTCCATAGGCTCAGAAATAAAATTTTGCTGTAAGGGAGAACCTCGCAGTACCTGGCCTTCTATCCTGATGGGCTGGGGATAGACACGCTAAAAACAAGCTGATATGTGTCCCGTTGTTTCATCTTGGAATATAATTTATTCGGTTGTGTTAGGGTGCGGGGTCATGTGAGCACCTCATTTTCATCAGTCACGGTGGCATTGAGTTGGATCATGCAGCAAGGAGAATTAAGTGTCAGTTGAACTTAGTAGCTCTGGAGATTCTGGTTACTGTATAAGCTGAAGACTTCAGGGCAGGGATTATCTTTCTGTTCTGTGTTGGTTCAAGGCTGAGTAGACCAAGACCTTTGGTCCATGCCAAAGATCCAAAATGCCATTAAACGGCAATTTCAGTTTGCTAGTTCTTGGAGATCACAGAATCACAGAAT
>Ga0065711_1040810_pt1 | contig 16658 bp, 5 predicted proteins | sample Hoacrofraction12_FD_59098 | JGI IMG/M metagenome (GOLD analysis project Ga0065711, IMG submission 59098) | Hoatzin crop microbial communities from Cojedes, Venezuela - Epithelial fraction 12 v2 (version 2) | ecosystem: Host-associated > Birds > Digestive system > Esophagus > Crop | place... | reverse complement strand
CCCCCCCCAAAACAGCAAGTTTGTCTAAGTAGCGTTGTTTAGGAGCTTCTTTATCTTAGAGCTTTCATGTCTTCTCAAAACAGCAGGGATCTACTTTAGTTTAATTATAATCGCTCTAGTAAGTGGAAATTTTACATTTACGGGTAACAATTGTATTTGGCTAATTTTTTTCTTTTGATTAAGCCACTAAAAAACCTATTTTGTTTTTATCTGCAATTTACTTTGATCCGTTTTGTGAGTTAGCTGTTTAGATCTTTTCTCTTGGGAATATGTACCCAAATACTGAGAATGCCAATACAATTAATCAGCTGAAGGAGGACATGTTTGCCCAAAAACTTCTCCATCTTTTTCAGCTGCATCTGTTGATCAAATACAAACTTTTAGCTTTTTGTAGAGCTGTTGTCTGTAATACTGTAGCTGTGACTTAAGCATGTAAAACTGCTGCTACTGATATTTACTCTAGTAACTAGAAGGGCTGCTGATTAAGTTTCTCATCAACAAAATATCTTGATATGCAGTTATGCTTCAGGTATAAACTCTTTATTGTGTTTGAGCAGATGGATATTGGGCAACAGAAAGACTGGCTTTTTGGCTATTTTTAATATAACTTCATCTACAATGTTTTTTAATGGATAGTCATGTTCTGGAGGGAAACTTTTTGTTATAGTGTGATACAGTAAGCATTCATATAACTAATTTATGTAAATATCAATATTGAATGGATTATTTTCTATTGAGGGAGCAATACAAAAAGACCAGCAAGCAGTGTTTCTTAGATCAGTATTAGTGAAATGAAACCTGGCATGGATAAATGTGATGCACCTCAGTTAGCAACTGCCTGTGCAGAATTTTCTGTGACTACTGCTTGCACATATTAGTTATCCCTTTTTTAAGCTATTCTAGCCTACAGTAGCTTGCAAAATAACCATGAGAATAAGAAATATGAACCTAGGCTACTGGTCTCTCTTGTTGTTTCGCTAAGATTCACATTAGTGAAGTGTATGAGTTCAACATATTTTGTGTTTATATACTAGGCTGTATTATATATTTGTAGCTACTTTCATTTATGTATGAATATATAGAGAGATGATTTTCTAATTATTTTCTAATGTGAAGACACTGTGAGTATTAAACAACTCATGATGGAGAACGTTACAGCATGTTAAACTGATTGTGCTGCATTGCTTGCTGTTGAACTTTCTTGCTGAACTTTGTTTACATCCATAGCTGCTATTTTTAATTACTACTATATATTTTTGGAAAGAGATAAATGGCAAGGGCAAGGAGAAAGAAAAACTTGATACAGTATTTAAGCATCTGTATGTTATTTAAGAACCTGCAAGAACTGTCTGTACTAATGTAATTTTGTTCAGATTATGCTGATAACTGTGACTTTAATCCTTTCTTTAGGAGGTGATATGAAGATGGAAGCAGAAGCTGCATATTGCTTAAGTTTAGCATATAATTTTGCTGGAGAACAACAGACAGCATTATCAGTAAGTTTATGTCAAAGTTGTTTTAGCTTTCTGAATGCCTTTCTCTGCCTCCTTGGCATCTTCTTAAGGATTTTGGAGAGCGGAAAAGACTTGGAGAGACTTGGCTCACAGACCTTTCATAACTGTATCTAGTTCTGTAGACAGGGATTCATGTGGCTTAAACAATTATGGTTCCAATAACTTCCAGAATTGTTGGAGTCCAGGTTTCCATGCTTGGATCTGTAGAAATAATATAAATTGACAATTCAGGTTATATGCAACTAGTTTTCTTTTTCCTGTATTCATACATATATAAAACAGTTTGCATTTAATAGTTTTCCATATAAAACACCAGTTTTGCAAACTATTTTGGTACAGCATACTTGTGAGCAACAATTAAAAATATATCAATTCACATGTTGAGCTTTTCAGAACATCAGGAATTTAGAAATATTAATTGCTTTTGGTATGAAAAGCTGTCGTGCTGATGCAGTCTCTTCTGTTGATATCTGAGTTCAAGCTCCTCTTCTCATGTTTCCTTTGACCCTCCCAAACATAATAATTCTAAGACAAGGAGTGTTCTGCATATGGAATTGTAGTCTGGAAGGAGGGTGCCGCTAGTTCATCATAGGTCAGTGTGAGAGGAAAGATAACCATCAACTTGATTTGTCTGTGCCAGTCATCAGAGAAGTCATGGTCCTCCATGATCCTCTTAAAAATGTTGTGTGGAGAATTAATTTATTTGAATATTTTGTCCATTATTATTGTGATTAATCAGCTGGATAACTAATATTTCTATTTCTGTTCATTCTTTTAAGCGTAGAGTGACTCAGTATTTCATAAATGAACATGTTTTAAAGAGGTCATTCTTTGTGGTTATTTGTTGTGGTGTTTTTCTTTCTTGTCAGAAATAGGCCAATAGAAGTCATAGAGTGAATTCAGCATGGGCTGCAATATTGCTTGCTTGGCTTCTGCAGTGTAGGGGGGATTCTGGATTTCTGTCTTGAAATATCCTCTTACATGCTTTTGTGATACTATTTTTTTAAAAGTTATTTACCATCTTTTATAGATAATTCTTTAATGCTGATAGGCCTATCTTCTGTATAAATCAACTGAATGCTGGAAAGTGGGAGCTTGTTCTCACATCAGTTGCAGTCAAAGTCTGTAGCTGAATGTGAAAATGTTTCAAAATTAAAAAGCTACATATAATTTTATAAAATTATATCTAACAGTTGCAACATCAATGAGAAGAGGATATCTGATCTCTTCCAAGAATATAGCGTGGCAGATTAGACTAGCAGTTTTTGTACCAAAGTTTATTTATATTGGTCTTTGACTGACAAGTGTGCCAGCGTTCTTACCTGATCAACTTTTCTGTTAAGTTTCTGAGTGACGCCAAGCTGTGTGAATGATGAAGAGCAGCAAGATAAACAAATGCACTAAATAAAGAAGGCTGCACGCATATTTGATCTCTCCATGACAGGAGAAATTAATGAACAAGACTGCATAGCCTCTATGATATACAAAGGATCAAGCTACCCTTGAAAGTGTCAGAAGTATTAGATATCCTGTTATTGTTTCCTTAGGATCCATTTTGCTTACATTTTATAACTACTCCTTTCCCTTAGTTGCTCACCCATGCCTCCTGCCAAAAAGTTAGAGTAATCATTTGGAAGTTCCATTTCTTTTTGTCACTTTCAGTCATTTTCTTTTTGTCATTCTATTGTCAGAATTATTTTTTTTTTTTTAAGGAAGATTCTGAAACAGTGCATTTTTTAATGTGCTACTGTTAATTTGAAATATAAACATAATAAGTTGCGCCTATTGTTTTTAGTCTTAGAGAAACACCTGACAGGTAAGGAAAGCAAGGTGCATTTTTCTAAGAAGAGAAAGAAAGTCTCTGTAGTACAAAACATAAATAATACATTGTGTTAAGAGTATAAATTGTTACTTTGACAGTAATGAAAATACCAATACTTTTCCATGTAAATAATATAATATTATATTAGAATATAGTGGCATTTCCTAATATAATAGCCTTTCCAATAATATTGCATAAGAAACCTATGAAGTACTTTCATTCAGAAAATATAGTATGTGTTATGGGGCTAAGAAAAAGGGGTAAAATTTTATTTCCTTTTGTCCTTAACAGTGATCAATATAGACAGCAGTAAAATATCAGTGGTTGACAGTACTGTTGAGCACAAGTTGTCTTCACTCTCCAATTAGAAATCATTGCCTAAAATTTACCCTTCTGTTCTCGGTTTAATGGTCTCTGTATCCAAGGGGAGCTCAGATGCTTACGGAGATGAAATCATTGCATCCTGTTCCCAGAGGACTACTGGTTATCATTACACGTAACATGCAGACAATACTGCTAGGAGCCAGTTTGCCTCATGGTAATACGTAGTTCATCACCAGCTTCTGTAGCATGCTAAAGAGGTCTTGCCACACAGCTTGGGACTATTCGGGTGTAGACTCAGGGGTCTCAGCAGTTATTTTCCTGCTTTGCATCAGTTTTCATCTTCTTTATCCTTTTGTGCTGTGGTCCACCTCAGGCAGTCTCCTTCTAGGGGAATCTGAAAGGAGCAGCTGTTACAGATACCATTTCCTCCAATTGTTGCCACTCGGTTCCTTTTGCTGTTCAGCATGCTGCTCCCTCCCCCAACATGCACACACAGTAGCATGCATATGAACTTGTTTCTCTTTCATTCATGTCTTCTAGCAGAGTGGAGAAGCATATGTTCAAAATATTAATTATCTGATGCAGTAATTAAAGTTTGAAATGATTAAGCTGCCGCCTATTGTATCAAAAATGTGCAGTCACTTTGTATCAAATGGGCTAGTTTTCTTGGAGAAGGTTTTTTATTTGCTAGGCACTTGGTGTCTAATCTAACATAATTTGATTTGGTGCATAATCTGTATAAATTGATTTAATTTCATTTGATATATACGATTGATTTCAGTGGATCTACTTAGATGTAAAAACATATGTGTGTGCATGTTTAAAAGCCTGAGAACTAATTATTTTCAGTAGCAGTATGGTATGTTAATAATATTTTTCATATCATCTGGTTTATAATCAAGTCTAATGGCTTTTCCACAAACTATTAATAGTTCACATTATATAGATTTTTATCTTAAACATTATAGATTTTGTCAGGGAGTGTTCTCCATCCAGGCAAATTTTAAAGTGAAAGTTACTGTTTGCTTGTTACACAAGCCTGAAGAAAACCAAGTATTAAGTGAAACACTTCTGTGTCATTAGAAATCTTGCATAAGGTATTGTAATATAGTGCTTGATCTGGGATTTTTTTTTTTTTAAATGGGCTTTCAAGAATGTTTCAAAGAGCTGGGCATCAAGAGTTTTTCAATTAGAGTTGCATCCCAAATCACCAGAAAAATTCCAGTCCTCATCCCTTATCTGAGCATTAGTTTTTTCTAAGCGTTCCTTTATTTTGGGTATTGAATCCTGTGTTTCAGATGTGTAACATATTTAAATAATAGAGGCAGTGTTCAGGAGTGCTGAGACTCATGCCAAAATAAATGTGGTAATTTATGACATAATGCTATGTGCATGAATTTTCAGAATTACGATATACAAGCCACAGGCATAAAATTATCAGGAAAATTTATGAACTTACAAAGACATCTTCACATTTGAAATGACCCTATTAAAGTAATCAGAGGTGATTTATGACCCTAAAGTTAATTTCTGAAAAAGTCTGTGTCAAAACAGACACACACAAAACTGAAAATTTTGTCTCGACTCATGCAGCTAGAGAGAATACAAGTAAATGTATCTGGGATGCAGATAGTCTGAAATTAGTATGCACAATGTATTTTATCTAATTATACAGATTGCGCCCATGTGTATGTGTGAATTTGGTGAATCAAGAAGGATCTTAATGAGTAAAAACTCCAAAAGGTAGAGCGAGTGTTATCCTCTATTTCTCCCAAACACTGTGAAAGGTAGTTAAGAAGAAAGACCATCTTTCCTTTGAGATTTGCTTACTATTCTAGTGCTTTGCTAGAAGGCTGAATTCCAAGACACTTTTCTGTCAGTGGTGTCTGGGTAGACTACTGAGTTTAGGTTTGAGCTTTCATTATGGCTACTACAAAAGAAACACTTAAATGGAGACTCCAAAAAACACATGAAAAGGTGCTATTCAATGAAAATTACTTCAAACTTCCTTCTGTTAAATCAGCCAGATTGTCCTTTATTCATGTATAAGTGATATTTAGCTATTGGTAATGAAGTGTAACATGTTCAGCTTAGCAAATGGCGTCATGTGCTTGACAAAACATTTTAGCATACCAGTTTAAGAAAAGGCCTCATCATTCCTAGAGGCTTCGCTTTTATTGAAGCAATTTTAAAATTATTCTTAAAACTGTACTCATATAGAAATTTTGTATTTTTCCATATCTGAGGAATAAAAAACCACACAAAACTTTGAGTCAACTTTGTAGGCAGGCATTTCTGATTGATCTTGATACTGGTAGTGAACTTTGCTCTGTCAAAATATCCTGACTCAAATACTGATGGAATTAAGAAATTAGAAATTATTCATGTTGAGAATCTTAAGGAAGACCTGAAACTTCAGGGAAGAGGTGAATCTCTGATAATTCAATTAATTTTTGTTTTTAATTTAGCACTGAATTCTTAAAGTGAAATTACAGTTTTAAAATTAACTATTCGTACACCCCAAAAGAGCAAGACAACTGCAGTGAGCTGCAGATTTGGCTGCATGTTCCATTAGAGAAATCTGTAGAACCTTTTCAGAATTTTAGGACTATCTGACCACTGGTGTTCTCGGGAATCTGAATATGAGTTAGTGACAAAAAGTTTAAAACTCCGATTTGGGGAGCTGCACGTGGAGGACGTTGTTTTGTTTGCATGTTTGTTTTTAATTCCAAAACAGTATCAGAGTTTCTGGTTTTGTGTATGTTTATACAGTTTATGTAGCCTTACTTAAATATATATATTTTGGACATCTTGAATTTAGAAGTCACGGCATTTAATGTATCAAATATGGTTTCCCAAACTTCAAACTACTTTTTGTAAGATTCTTGACTCAGGATATCTATTACAAAATGAAAAGTTTTAATATTACCTTATACAGACATGCACTTGCGCGCACACACACACTCTCTCTCTGTATGAGTTTGAAAAAGAACTGGAGGCGGTTGTAGCGCAACATTAGTAGGAATATTTACATGCTTCGGCATTGATAATAATAATAATAATAAAATAATAATTAATAATAATAATAAATAATAATAGATATCCAAAGATCAATACAAGTCTTCACATGACTGAATCATTTCCATGAAATTGTTGCTAGTTGTTATGTTTAAACTCAAAAGAAGGAAATCATCCCTTACTGGAGGTTTGCTTGGCTCTAATATGTTGAAATATTCAGGACAAAGCCGTAAAAACTCCTTAAAATGCTCTGCAAAGGAATAAAAATATCATTGCATTTATTTTTCGCCAAGGCATGGAGGACAGAGCAGTTGGCAATCACGGAGCCTTCGCTCTGGTCCTACCTTTTTGATATAGCTGATTGGAGGGCACAATCTCTGCTATTCTCTGCGTAGTCTCTGCTAGGTATGTCCAGTGGAGATGGCTCTTCCTTATGCTTTACCAGGCAAGGCAGGAGCCAGGTTTCGGCCACAGCTATATAGTGTCTGTTCTATGGGATATAAGGTTATGATTAGTTCACTCGCCCTGACTGAGGTTTCTGAAACTCTAATAACTGTCTTCTGTCAGTTATGTGATTTAGGCAGACATTTTCTACTTACTGTATTGAAACTTTTTTAGAATATGTAATTTTATTTTTTTTTTTTAAATAGCTGCTGGTATACAAGTTTCCACTCATTTCATTCCTACAGACTAGAAACAAAAAAGACAAAGCAGCACAACTGTATGTTATAGAGGTTATTCACTTTATGTACTTTAGACTGTATTGGATTTCTAGCTTAGGTGTGCTAAACCTTGGAACCTACACGCTGTATATAATTGAGGGAAGGCGATAGTTACAGTACGTCTTAGCTCATAGCATGTATTATCTAAGAAACAATAGTATGAAAGATCTTGAGACCTGTCAGTAGTATGTCCATTAGTGAAACTGCACGTATTATACTCAGGGCTGTAGCAAGTGGCTGAAAAACTGTATAAGAAATTTTCTAATTCTCTTAGATAATATACTTATAGAAGTCAGGCTCCTTATGTGTTTTGAGAAATTAAACATTTGTACCAACACTGTAAAAACTCAGGAATTTCAGTACTTAAATGCAAATATATTCATAATCTGGGAGGTTTTGTTTTCCTTTGTATAGTTTAGTTCAAATGAACAGGCTTTAAAAAAGATTCTATAAAGTAAGGCTTTTAAAATTAGATTGGTTTCTTAAATTGGTATAGTTCAAGCCATAGCAATTTACTTATTAAATATATGTTTAAATTCCAATTCATTTATTCCCATTGACTTCAAGGGAACAACTCATATGTTCAGGTGTAAGCAAATGTTTGACAGCTTTGCTTGATCAGAACCATCGATAGCTAGATCGGAGAATGGAAGGTCTTGATTCAGGCATCAGATCTTAAGGAATTTAAAATTTATCCTTTGATAGATAAATAACCTGAGAAGTTAAAACACTGAAGCGTGCCAGTATAAAACCGAAAGCTTGCTGCTTCACTGCTAGAAGCAATTTGTTTTGCTGTTTTGCTTTCCGCTTATGTATTATTTCAGAGCTGATCAAAAGAATTGGTAGCAAAGTGTGAAATAAATTGTACTTCTAAATAAATCGATTTAACATTCCTTGGTGCTTTAAGTGATTTTTGTAATATTAATATTTAAAATATTTCTGTCTGAAATCTCTTTATGACTACATATAGCAATAATGGCCACCATTTCGTTCTGCTGTTTTTCATATTAGAATATTACACAGTAAATGTTGTAAAAATACTATCTTTTAGCACTGAAATGGATGCAAAAGATTTCAAGTGTCTATTTGCATGTAAATGACTAAAGTTTTATTCAGTCAGTAAAAAGAGTCTATTAATCCTTTTACTATACTACATTTCTTACATGGATTAAAACTTATAGAATATAAGGTTTTCAGCTGAATGAGAACTTTTCCTTAATTTCCATATAGGTATGCAGAAAAATAATGGATTTTAACTGACTTAAACTAGGAAGGTATACAAAAAATTTATCTCTGCATTTTTTTCCATTGTGTTTTGCAAATTTAAGGGTCGGCTTGTTTGCTTTTAGCTAGGAAAACATTGTGTAATTAAAATACCTGTTCATGGGTGGACTAAAGATATTAATAAGCATGAAGTAGAATGTTTATAGGTGATTCGTTTAAGAAGTAATGGGCATTTAAGCATGCACATGCATATAGTATGATATTAATGTCTTAGGAGGCTACAGCAATCTGACAGCCAGGTATATTCATGTAGACACAACAGTGTGATAAAAGCAGTGCAGACATCTGGATCACAGTGCTGCTGTACAAAAATGTTTCTGAACAATTCACATTATTGCACTTACCCAAATTTCCAGTCTTGTCCACCCCTTTCTCCTTGTTTCTTTCTCCGCCTCTCCCTTTGTCTTTTATGTACTTGCGGAATCTCATTTTTCCTTTGCAAGTCGCCTCCATCTGCTTATGTGTCAGAATGGCCCTCGTGCCACACATCACATTGAGGAATTCTCAAGATGAAGGGCTGTGTTCACATCACTACTTCTGTCTCAGCACTGTTTCATGCTTGTCACTGCTCAGCACTCAGCGCCACACTGCCTTGTTTTGTCAATAACCATTTATTTGTTGCTGGAATAGTAGCAACCATTACATCTGACCTCCCTGTTTCATCAATTATGGATAGATTATTGGATGTGAACATCTGCAAAAGCTTGCTGTTGAACTTACCTCCTGGCTGGGATTAGATAAAGTATTAAACTGTTGTTTATTGTCAGGCCAAAACTCTACTGGGAAGCCAGGGAATTCCAAGACTAGCGAACTCCCATCAGCAAGCACCAAAAATTGTTTAGTATTGCTGCCGTTTCCCATAAGATCGTAGCCATTTATTATTTACACTTATTACTAGTTGTTATAACATACTTGATAAAAGCTCTTGGCAGGCACAGTGTTTCCAACTATTGTCGCATCTGTCAGGATGGAAAGGATACATAAACTTTTTTTTCCTCTTATATTGCTGTTAAAGGGTAACAGATGAAGCTTCTTCACTCCAGACTGTTAAGCCATGCTTTATTTTGAAGAAATATGTCAACAATGGCTGGTTTGGAAAACATTACATTCCCGTACTAGATAGAGATTAGAACAACTTTTACTCAAGTAATGTGTCTTGCAGTAAAGATTTCAAATAGTACAATAATAACAACAAACTAAAATATCTGGTTTTGATGTTTGCATAGGTTTTTGCTCTGAAGGACCTAGCTGATTTTTTAATTGTTTTTTATTTATTTTAATAAAACCTTTTATGAGGTGTAGTAAGTAATAAGATGATGACTGCATTCCTACAAAGTTGTAGGTGTAGAGAATCAAAAGTAATATAATTGTTCATGGCACAGAGGGCCAGAATTAAGAGCAGCAATACAGAAGAAATAAGAAGGATGAGAATAAAAGTTAACGTTTATTCAATCATCCATGCATTTAATCTCTTTTAAGTTTCCTGTGCAGAAAAATGAAGCATACACGGTGAACTCCTAACCTCGTGGAAGCCAACAGAATGACCCAGGGGAAAGGAACTTTTTCAATTAGTTGCTAATATTTACATATCATCCATTCGGAATCAAAGCGAAACGTACCTACTCTGAATATTAAGCGAAGCATTCAAGACTTGATACAGGCAAAGAATCCTGGGTCTTGTCTTGATAGACTGTTAAGGAATGAATGAAATGTTTGTCTTCCTTTCTCTAATCTTTCAAACAGATGCAGACACAAGTAACCTGAAGCATGTATTGCCATGCAAGTTTATAGAGCATCAAGGTAAACACTGTGCTTGATAGCCAAGTAGAACAAGGGAGGGATGAGTGTGGACTGGATGGAGCAGTTACCCCTCACAGAGAGTGTCAACAAGGCAACACCTTAGTGATAGCCATGTCCTAGCAAAAGCCTGTGGAAAGTCATGAATAAGGGTGCTCCACTTCAATGTTTGACTTGGCCAGACTTCTGGATGGATTCTTCTACATCCCTGCCCATTCCTCTGTCCGCAGTTCCCTTGGCTCAGTATGCATGCTTATGCTATGCGTTCTCCAAATACCCATGTCAGAGTCCCTGGAATATCAGTTCTGCAACAGACCAGACTGGCCAATTCCAGACAGATTCTTTCTGTCTCTGTAGGAACAGTGGCAAACTGTGTACATTTCTGGTTTAAATTTTTTCCATTTATTTATCAAAATAGTGCAGTCCCGTGTAATTGGGTGTGGCTAAGGGCTAGGAGTTAGCATTCACATTAACAGAATTTGAATTGGGGAATTTCAGTTGCGGGGGAAGAGGGAGAACTAACAGTTCTGGCAAATCAGGGACTACTCCCTTTTTCTTCAGCATGGCACCCAGTTTCAGTATCCCTTAATTGTGAGTATGTAGGCAGAATGCTATACTGCTTTTACCCGGGATGCTTACTGTGCCTGAATATATTTAGCATTTAACAAGGTGCGGCCTGCCATTTGGTTGATATTGGTGTATTATTTTCCTGGGATCAGTGAGCTCTGCTCATTGTAATCAATACATTGCATGAACAATACAATTTTCTTATTGAAGTCCAACCTCTCTCACACTGCGTTTTGGCCAAAATAAGAATATATCTGGGTTTGTATTGTGAAACTCTTCTTTGACCTTGCTCAGGATGGCCACAGGCATGTAGCCACTCAAATTATGGTAATAAAGACTGTACTTTTTAGGCATTTTTAAATATGCATTTCATGGGGAGCTATGGGAGAGAGTTCACTAAACTGCAAAATGCCTATGCATACAGTTCTGTTGCCTTTATTTTCACTGGACTGTATGGAAGCGATTATTTAGTGACTGACAGAGCTATGGGTTTTTTTCTGAAAGTATTTACGTGGTACTAAGTGCTAAGAGGCCAGTAGTCTCACTTGACTGCATTGTCTGTCTACCAACACCTATTCTTGGCTTCAGAAAAATATTGTGAGATGCTGCTAGCCAGGCTGGGCCTTAGCTGTTACTGCAGCGCCTGTCAGAAATCGTTAGCTAGTGATCTCTTTGACTAACGTTCCAGTTGATTGTCTGATTCATGTTCAAGATCTGTAAATGAGGCAGAAGCATCTTTACTGCTCACCAGCTGTGAAATGGCTAAACACTGCTAGATTTTCAGAAATCAAAATAGATGTATTTCCAGTAAGGTTTGACAACAATATCAAGAGCAAAGCTGAGAGCAGAACTATGTTTTTGTGTTTTTTAAAGTTACAATATTATAAATCAATATTATCTGATCATGTTTTTGTCAGAGTAATGTATGTTACCAAAATAATGAAATACTGGTGGTAGCATTAATCTTGTGTTGAGTTAGATAGACATTCTGCATTCAACATAAATTCATACCTTCGATTTTTACTCTTTTGTTTGTTATTGCCAGATTTATCAATGTTTAGCACAGCCTATGTCCTTTTGTCTGAGTCCTCAGCGTATGCCAATGAGGTGTGTGCATGTTTTTGTGTACGTACAAAAGGACAGGTGTGGCAACAATAAAAAATAAAGGGTGGGATTTGGAGGAGGGGGAGTCTTGGGGGAGGAGCTGGTGTATCTCTTTTATGTTAATGGAATAACCCCAGGAGGATCACGTTGGCATAATGCTGAGATAACTGAGAAGCAAATCTGAGCCTGAGATCTGACTAATATTTTTCTTGGCAGAGGAGATAAATGTGGAATTCACCACTACCTAGAGAGTTAGTGCAAGAGCTATGCCGCAAATAAGCTCTAGTTTGAGGATTTCAGCAGAGCTTGTTATAGTACTTTATTTTTACGCTGTAGCTTATTGTAGCCGCAATAGACTTACAATGACCCAGGAAGAGAGTTGATTTTGTGAAATAGATGCACCCACAGTAGCTACCCTCCTTCCAGGTGCACCTGCGTCCAGCTTTTAGTGCTAAGCAAGAAAACAAGGGAAATTACACAATTCATCCTGATTTTTTTTACTATTATTTCTGTTTTGCAGGCATAAAACCTACTTTTTTTTCTTTTTTTCCTGCATACACCAAAATAATAGCGGATGGCATGTGGCACAGTTGTCTGTGATGTGGAAGACAAAGCTGAAGTCTTCATCCTGCCAACTTCCCACATCTTACACAAATGAGAACAACTGATTGAAACCCACTGTTCATCTCTCTAATACACTGATTTTTATTTTATTTGGTTTTTAACCAGTATTTCCACTGCGGACCTAAAGAAGTAGGAAGTTTGAGACATATAGCCAAAAACTAATTTGTGACCAGAATCAGTGCAGTTTTTATAATTTTAATTTTGTTAAACTTACCTTACATTTTCTTTTTAGAGGTAGAAAGAACTGTACATTAATCTGTTTAACTGCATATGTAAAGACGTCTTTCCACTGGTTGCTGGGACTATCAAACTCTGAAACAGCATGGAAATTTTATAATGGAATCTAGCTTGATCAGGATAGATCTATTGCAACAGCTTCCTTTCTCAGAACTCTTTGTACATAGCAAATTTTAAAAAACAAAACAAACAAAACCCCAACAGAACAACAAAAAAACCAAGGCATTTTGCCCCTTCAGTAACTCTAAAGCTCTGAAAACTCTGTTGTATTTTTGAGAAGGAAATTTGGCCAGATGCGTGTAATACTCAAATCCACTCTTTTTAATGTACATTATCAATATAGATTCTTATGCAGTCCCATTCAATGTATTTTTATAAAATGTTACGTATTTTTATTTACATTTCCTGAGCGTGAAGAAAACTACCAAGATGACATTTTAATGCACAGTATTTACCATAGAATACTGAAGCAGAAGTATGTTACCTTGATAAGAAGACTTTTTTCTGTTGTCGAAAATAATTTTTCCATCCTTTGTGTAATGACAGCTGTATTCTCCAAGACTACAAATGCAGCAAACCTGCACATTTGTGTAGGAGTTTTCAGCATTACTTGTTGACATGTTCCACCTCTTCCTTGGATATCACTGTCATCTGCACAGATTGGCCAAAATATATGTAAAAGACCCATTTCTGGCTATGCTTCTGTCTGAAGGTAGAAGAACTTCTGTGAGAGACTCTAAATTCCATTAGATCCAAATGATGTGTGTTCCCACTATTGATGCACTTCTCAGAGAGCTGATAGATGACTGGCCCAGCCATGCCCACTCAATACTCTCTTGCCACATGCATGTCTTCTCTTACGTGGTATTCATAGGAGCCCAGTTAGATGGACTGGCTGTTCATATCCTGTGAAAATAAACAGAGAAGTTTTTATGTCCATTGGTTGTTTTCAGGCTCCCTACAGATTTTAGAAGACATCACTGTGGCAATTCCTCTTGATTTGCCAGCAGATAAGCTTTATAATTTTTCATTTTAAATGAAAATTGGAAGCATGCTGTAATTGCAAGAGACTTTGGATGAAATCCTCCAATGCTTACCTGTTAATCCAGCAGTTTATACTGCCCTACCTCCTCTTTTTCTATCCTGAATGTAGAGGGTAAGGCATGCACCATAGGCGAGGAGGCCGCTCTTCCCTTCCTCCGCGTAAATGGATACTGGGCAATTGTAGCACACAGGGGCACTACACAGCTGCTTTCCATCAAGGATGCGTCCCTTTCTGTGTCCCTGCATAGTATCTGAAGCTGGAGGAGTTACCTGAAATACAGACCTAAAGAGTGTATTTTCTATTATAATTTATCAAGTTTTCCTCCCTTTCATGTAGATGGTTTAATTATCATTATTTCATCATTATTTAGAATGAAACATCTCATCTGTGTAGAGTAGCAGTAACCTGGGACTAAAATGAGCACTTTTCATCGATGTGAAGGAGTGGCTTTATTTATTTACTGCTTCTTTCTAGCAGCTGTTGAAGAGATGCAGTGAGTGAGCTTTTTACTTTGGCTACTCCATGTATGGTTTTTCCTTGTTTTTGTGATATCTTTGATAGAAAAAAAGTACAGTAGTCTAAGCCTTAGGTACCTCAGTAACCATTCTGTGCTAGGTAGTAACCACTGGAGGCCCTGTGTCCTAGTTCGATATTGTAGAGGCCAGTTTAAAGTAGGAGTGATTTCTCCCCAGTACATAAAATTTTGGAAACATCCTGAGACTCTTATAGCAGGTTTTCTGATATGGGCACGATTATTACAACAAATGTTGTAGGTCCTCTAAGTTAAATGCAAAACCAAGAACAGTTTCTTGGACACTTGCATGTATTTGTTACCATCCTGGATTATTAGAAAGACACACTGCAGGCCTTGACAACGTTGAGTATGCATTCGGTTTAAGGTGAGTTCTGAACTGATGTGACAAGTTCCTAACTGAGGTGCCTGCACTCTCTTTTTGTCATGTCTTATGCATTGATTACTCAACTGACAGTGACCTTCAAGTACAGGATGCAATGCTGATGTACATGAGAACATAACTGATAAGAAAGTACATGAGGGATGATAAATAGTGCAGCGCACGTTAATAAATGCTACTTTTTTGTGCACACAGAGCTTATATAACTAAAATATAAGAGCCGTGTCCAGGGATACTCTTGCATATAGTAAAACTCTTTCAAGAACTAGGAAGTATCAGTAGTGGAAACAGTGAAAGAAATGATGACATCCGTAGCATTAGCACACACAAGTTGTCGTCTTTTGAACCACGCACTGTGCCAATGACAAGGCATGCAGTCTTAGTAGAAAAAAAATGCCCTGTCTTTTACCTGAGTATAAATAGGCATCTTGGGGCATGCAGGATACTGTCGTATGTCCCATCCCCCTTCAGAGCTGGTAAATGACATTCGCTACTCCTTTCTTGGAAATGTGCAAAAAGGATTTCCATAGATAGTCTTTGGAGATTTCCTGTTTTGTCATGTGTGTAATAGGTTGGGTCAAGCAACAAAGAGGAGGTAGGAGAGAATAGGATTTAATTTTATATGCATTCACCTGTCATCACCATTAGGGAAAAAAAAAAAGGATGAAAAGAGAAATTATGCAATACAGGTGATGTCAGTGTTAAATAAAATTAAGATCATATGTTTTTATGCAGCAGCTGTAAGCCTTCAGTTATGGGAGCGGTCATGATAATAGACTGCGTTCCCAAGGAATGTTAAAACATTGCTTGTGTGCATGAGTAATTAGTCATAAAAATAACAAGATTATCTACAGTATTTTAAGTCAACCTAGTTTAAATGCATAACCTATAATTTATTCACTTTTGGGGCATCTAAATTATACTTTTAAAAGTTGTCATAGTGAGAGTTTAAAGAAAGAAAAATAATATTAAGTTGTATTTCAGCATTATCATTCTAAAATACTATGAATGCAAAGGATACTGTCTTAAGGTATCCATTAACATAAATTCATAAAATCACAGCCTCCTAAACTCTTCTAAATTATGTACAAGGAAATTTATATTGCAAATCAGGTAACATCTCTTTGGGTTTTGTAATGTGCCAAAATGCAAGGATTTAAATGCAAGTTGTATCTTTTCAGTTAGTAACTGAGTACTTTCAAACAACTATAAGTAATGATCAAAAATGTAGTCCCATTACAACTAATTAAAGAAGAAATGTACAGGTGGAAAATCTTTGTGTTTCATATGAACACACAGACCAGAAAAAAAAAAGTGGAATTTCTTAGCATTGTATTTATTGAGTTTTCTCTTTCTGTTTCACAGATTTTGAACACCTCTGTAAAAATCTTCACAGCACTTTGTGATTCTGCTGGCCTAGGCAGAGCATATGCAGCTATAGCTGAGATCCTGGTAAGGTAGGTTATCACATCCTTGTCTGGCTGTCAGTGCACATTCATTCAACTGTGAAAGACTTAAATTGTTAGAGGTCTGTCGCTTCCCATTACTGACTGCTTAAATTTTAAGCAGTGCCCTTCTTGCAGTAAGTGACCCTTTCATTGAAAGTTATTTTAAACTGGTACACATTTTTTAAAGTGGATGATCCGAGCTTTTCTTTACCTGTAAGCTATAATATGCCTTTTTTCC
>Ga0065711_1040809_pt1 | contig 16659 bp, 5 predicted proteins | sample Hoacrofraction12_FD_59098 | JGI IMG/M metagenome (GOLD analysis project Ga0065711, IMG submission 59098) | Hoatzin crop microbial communities from Cojedes, Venezuela - Epithelial fraction 12 v2 (version 2) | ecosystem: Host-associated > Birds > Digestive system > Esophagus > Crop | place... | reverse complement strand
CAATTTAGTTTGTACTCATCTAGCTCCCCCCCCCATCGCCCCCCCCCCCCCAAAAAAAAAATTTTTTTTAAATTTCAACTCGAGTCAGGGCACAAACTGAGGGTTTGCTATCAGTCAGACAACATACTGTTTCTTGCCACAGGAATAAACAACAATGTAATTGTCTCTGGCATCTCAGATATGGTAGCAACAAAAAAAATGTTTCTTTAAAATAAAGAAACAAATCACATTCCAGTTGTATTTCCCATACTATTTACAAACACCCATAAGAAAGATAGCTTGGAAAAGTGCATGCAGATATCACAACTGTCAGATATAATAAACTGATAGGTAGTTGAGCTTCTTTTGATATAAATATTGTAAATATTTACACTGTCAAACAAGAATATTGGCACATGCATGCAGAAGTGAAATACAAATGGAATAAAATACTATGAAATAAAATAGATCCTACAATTCCTCTGCAGATCTCTATGTGCACGTATCTTTGTTACTTTTTCTTTGGACACAGAAGGCTTTGATTAAAGTTCCCAGTTCTTTCTGGGACTCATCTGCAAGGTAAAATACAGCTAAGAACATCCAGGACAAGAAAGACTTAAGTGCCCATTTTTTTGCCCGAGACACTACAAACACTCACTAAGAAAGGTCTACATAGGGTTAGACCTTCATGAACTGTTTCAGGTGGTAACCCAGAATCAATATAAATCTTACCCAGTAAGATGTATTCTTACTTGGTTTGCTCTTTCCAGAATTTCAATCAGCTCAGATGCAAACCTCCAATCTCTCTTAGTGACAAGCGTTACTGCCTCCCCAGTACGTCTAAACAAGGAATGAAATAACCGTTGATCTTCCAAACGACTGCCGCTAGGCTTTTCCTACTGATCTACACAGAAATCATTTGTACTACAGGCAATACTACTGCACTGGTAGATAAAACTGTCTTGAGTATTTACTACACACATGACAGAAAGCAACTTTTCTAAAGATCAGAATATGGCACCTAATTCACCTACAATGGAGCAAAGGCACAACTAATTTAGACTTTTAGACAATAAACCTAGTACAAAGACAACGTATTTAAGTATTGAGACATACATTCATATCATGATTAAAACAAACACATACACAAGAAAAAGCCCACTTGTGCCAACCTGCGAAAGCAGCATTCAGAAGTCCTAACACTAAACTACACCACTATGACAGGCTGCAAACTTTTAATCTATGTATGTTTTTTCCCAATGGGCTGTCTAGGAAACTAAACAACTCCGTGGCTCACAAAGAGACAAGCAAGGAAGTGACATTTCAGAGTATCTATGCAGAAGTTGTTTTGAACTGTAATTCTTCCCCACATTTAAACCAGCTTTCAAACATCCCTCATTCCCATCCACTTCAATGAAGTAACAGAAAAGTGGAAAACTTGTTTGCCTGAAATTTAACAGTGAACCAATTTCAAAACATAAAGCAGTGTGTTATTATCTAAAACACACTTTGATAGACTCTGGAATCTTCACTCCCCCACTCCACATCACCTGCAGCTCTAGCATTTGACATGAGAAACACCTGTGAAGTGCCCAAGTACTGACAATATGTTAGTATTGTCTTGGAAACACTTACCCTGCTCTTCCAGTACGACCTACTCTATGAACATATTCTTCAATGTTGCGAGGGAAGTCAAAGTTAAAAACATGAGTTATATCATGCACATCGAGTCCACGGGATGCTAAGTCAGTAGCTACCAGTATTCTGACTTTGCCTAAAAGAAGCAAAACAAATAATGGGAGTTTATGGAATAATAAAATATACTCCAGTCTATTGGTTTTCTAGTGTGTAATGCACTTATTCTTAACACATAAAGGAAAAAAATGCTTGTTTCACATCACACTGAGTTAGCTTCAAATACAAGGTGGCAAGTAAGCACTCAAAATGTCATTTTACTATTATTTGTGTTTCACAAGTAGAACAGCAGGGTGCAGGAGAGGCAAGAAACATGCCTAGCTGATATAAAGAGTCTGTGAAAAGAACAGAAACTTCAACAACTGTATTCTCAGCTGGCATCCTTATCATAGGCCTAGTCTTTTTTTTATTAGCATATGATCACCTAACCCCAGAGTAATACCCTACTGGCATAACCAAGAGCAGAACTGTTGCACTGAATGCACAATCATTTACCATTCTGCAGACTAACACAATATTGACTTTGCCACAGAGTTCAAAAATAAAACAAGCTTTAAATTATTTAACTCTGACATTCCAAATTTTATTGACAAGCAATCTCTTTTTGTTTGCCTTTTTTTGTTTGTTTGTCAAATTAACAAAGTAAACACAACAGATCTCTAATATTTTCATTTCTATGGCACTTACAAATAGGTGAAGTTCTGCACATGACAAGCTTTAAAAACCTGGGCTAACAAACTAGTACTTAGGTACAAACGTACCTTTCTTGAAGTCATCTAAAGCCTGTTCTCGATCACACTGTTCCCTGTTACCATGAAGTGACTGTACTGGAACTCCTTGGAGACTAAAGTCGCTTGCTAAGTCATCAGCTCTAGGATGAAATAAAACAATGGTTCTTAAAAAGAAAAAAAACCCACAAACATGCAGCATCTAGATTTAGATCCAAAAGATAATAACGTGACAACAAAAGCTAAAAGTGTGCCTAAGGGCAAAAGCCCACCTAGGTCAGCTGAAATGAATTATAAAACAGTACAAAAGCAAGACTATTCCCCACTTAAATGTTTGCTTCTATTTACATATAAGATAAATAATGAATGATTTTTGTGTTGTTCACTCAAAAAGCTCAGCTACAGTCCAATGACCACCACCCCACCCCCCCCATATCAGGTCTTGTATGCACCAGCATAGGCAAGTAAACAGTACACAACATTAATGTGTCCCTGGGAATCTTAACATCTACTTTAACTACATGAAATTGAAATTTACCACCACCGTTAATGATATTAAAAAGGATACAAGCTACCAGACAATCTGGATGAATAAATAAATAAATAAAAATACCGCTAACACCAGCACATTGCTCACAAGAGCTGTTACACCTGGTAATTACTACATGAACTAAGAAACTATCCAGTATTTGTTAGTCAAAAAGGAACAGCTGTAATACTGTGAAGTGATTACATACGTAAGTTTTTTCCCCACAAACATGATGACCTTATCTTCTGGCTTCATAGAGTCAATGAAGTCTTGCATGAAAGCTCTCTTTTCCTCCTCAGCAATAACAACAACTCTCTGTTCTACTGTATTTACTGCCTGTTAAACAGCAAAAACGGATGTTAAGTAGAAACAGAATTGAATAATATTTTTCCTGTTAATTCCCATATTATGGTATTGTAAAACTAGTAATATGATACAATGAAAAACTATTTCAAAACCAAAATATACATCAGTCTGGGGCTCAAACAATGCAGATGTATTTATTGTTTCCTAGTTGCTTTAGGAGAACAGTAAAAATTTATCTTTGCAAAATCATATGGTACAGATCAGCAGACTAGTGAGGCGAAATAAATATTCCTAATATTAGTGAAAATCATCTTGAAGTACTTTCAGTATATTTTATGTTAATCCAGAGGAAGCTGGAACTATGTCAGTCTTACTTGAAAGAACAAGCTTTTAAAGAAGAGTCTGTAATCTATTTGAAATGATCAGTTCTGTGCAGTTCTTCCAACAACAGTTCATTAACAAAAACATTACTCCATTACATCTGAAGGTCGCCATAGAATGCCTAAGGTACACTACGTAAGTAATACAAAGGTCTAGACATTCTCATGGCGCTGCACCATAATCTTGTGGTAAGAGCTGAAGAATGAATCAAGTACACAGAAAGATACTCTCTCCACATGGGAATGCTTCTCCCTCCCTTCCCCCCAGAGGTCACATCTGCAGTTAAGAGAAGCTCCTATAAAAGAGATGAACGCATTAGACGAGAGCTACAACAGCAGCCGATGTCTTTCAAATTCCAATCCTCTCTCTGACAAGTAGTGCCCTTCAACAAATGCATAGCTCTGAAACAGAATAATTAAAAGTGTATTTTCCCCCTATTTCTAACTAAAAGTGTATTAGATACCAAGTTTCTTCATTCGCTGTCACTGAAATACGGGAACTGAAGATTTCACAATTTAAGAAACAAACTCAAAGCAATCTCCAGACCAGGATGTGGAGATCTTGGAAGAACTACTATTTCTGTAAATTCTGCCGGCATTGAAGCCAGCTACACACAGCTGCACAGGCATGACAAGTATGCAGCTACTTATATAAACTAGGAGTTTTGGACTTCAAAGACAGTTCTTAATCTAAAATACAAGTGCCCTCCAAGAGTCTAGCAGAGAGCTTCCACTCTCTTTGAGAAAGCAGCAGTTGAGAAACACAGACCCATATAAGCATTCGCATGCATTAGAAAGACCTTCAGAAGGAAAAGTGAGGAAGGAACAAGAACTTGCTGAACAGAAGTAAAGGCTGCAAAAACAAGGGTTCAGGCAAGAACACATGGCACAGAAGTACGACATTCAAACTTAAGTTTGATTGATATTTATTGCTTGTGGTGTCTTCTACTGAAGATCTAGGACTTCAAGATCCTGTTACAGAAACACAAGAACAAAGTTCTCCTCTACTTGCCTTTTTTTAGTTCTTTCTAAGCTCTTAAAGAAGCTTTAAAAGAATAATATGGAGTTGTTTTTTGAAGATTTGGATTGATTTTAAAGTTACATTCATTCACTTACCTATTGTTACCAGCAAGTACTTCCCAGTTTAACTGTATGTTTTTTTCCCAAACAAAAAAAAAGGAAAAAAGAAAAAAGAGCAGAACAACTTACTGCTAAGTCAAGAGTACCAACATACACAATCATAGGATTTTTCAAATAGGATTTTGCTAGGCGACGAACACCATCAGGCCAAGTAGCACTATACAGGAAGTAAAGAGGAAAACAAACACATGAGAATAGAGTGCAAAATCTTCTCCAGTTCATTATTTTCATCACGTTCTTCTTTATTTTCTTTCTTGTAAGTCAGTGAAACGCTTGAGTAAGCAACAACAGTAGTGAGCTTATAAAACATTCAGGAATAATCTGAAGAAGCTATTAGTAAACAGCACTCAAGCTTTAAAGATAACTTTCTAGGTTAAAAGTACAGGCAACTGTTCCAGAGCTCTTCTAAAGAAGCCAAAAGTGAGTTTAATAGTTCAATGATGCCTAATAAGCAAGCTTCTAGTCTGTTTTTAGCTCTAAAACAATAGCTCCAATGCAAAATACGGTAACAAAAAAAATAGTTATGATATTCTATTGTAAAGCTCCAAAAATGTGCATAATTTCAAAATTAATCCAGGTACGGACTAGCACAGATACGGATCAGAAGGTTAGGATATATGTTTGGTCCCAGATGGAGAAGTTAAATATGGCATTTGAAATTGATATGGCAAATTCTAGTACTCCCAGGACACCTTCCGTTTTGAAAAGAACTCCGTTGTTTTTATAGCTCATGTATAAAGGTTAAGGAATGAAAATAAATTTGTCAAATAACTTAAGGACTGACTAGACAGAATTAGAAAGAAAACTGATGCCACTCCCATTTACGCTAGTAGAAGTCTTAATAAAACTGACACATCTGTTTTGAAGTTAACTTGTTCAATAACCTTACCTTTACAGTGTTTAAGTACTGAGCACTATTATGTTTCCATACCTCGTCATAACAGTTTGTCTATCAGGCCGCACATCTATTAGGATCTTCATTATCTGAGGTTCAAATCCCATATCCAACATTCTGTCAGCCTCATCTAAAACCTGCTCAGAACAAGGTTGTTTATTGTGTCTATTTCCTTAGATGATAAGAGTTTCAGCAAGACATCACATAGCAGACCATTTCAATGGTAACAATTTTAATTGCAGAATCTGCTCCATAATGTATTGCAAAACCTGTTCAACTTCTATTTCACCTCTTCAACTTCCTTGAAGCTTTTTCATTTAGTAATACATTTGAGGGCAGAACAAGAAAATCCACAGCATCTTTACGAGCACTTACAGTCAACGAAGAGGAAACAACTCTTTGTTTGTTTGAACTATAATTCGGTTGGTGCCTAAAACTAAGCACAGAACTAATAAAACCCCAACAAAACCAACACAATTTCAGTAAGAAATTTCTGGTAATTTGAAGGGGAAATCTCATTTGTATCTTGCAAGGGATCTCATACCAGAACAAGATATCAGTTATCAGTTTAGTTCCTCATTAGAAGTAGGAAAAAAGCCAGACTACATTCTGTCTGGCTCATGCTAGGACACTGCAGAAATCCCAGAGGTCAAACTTGTTTCATCTGGTAAAAAAAAAAACAAAAGAGAACAAGGGAGCTGAAGGTCTGAGTACAACTATTTGGAACTGATCTTTTTTCTAATATACAAGCACACTTGTGAATGTTTTCAGAGTCTCATACAAAGGAAGAAGGCTGCCATCCAAGACTCATTTTTCTCCTTTACTTTTCAAATAGAGTTTATATATATAAAGTTATACGGTCTTAAGTATTGACATTTTCTAGTTGCTTATGTAGACACATAAGACTTTGAGGATAATCCCTTTCTACTGTCCTGATCTTGCTGTTCCATTCTTTTCAGATGTTTCAACCTATTAAAGGTTTTCAGTACAATATTTATGTAAATCTCTGAAATAACAAATCATCAGCTGAGAGACAGAAGTCAGTAATTCTGCTTCTTGATTTAATTCTCCTTATTTTCAAAGGACTCATGGAGATTTCATTAACTGCTTGGATTCTAATACAATGGCAAGGCTGAAATACCAGTAATTTTATATATAGAGTTGGTTACTATGCCCCTTTCAGCAGCAGATACTTTCTACACTAGTAAACACGCTGGGAGTTAGCTGGAAAGGGAGAAGAAAGCACATAAGTATGCGTATTAGATGGATCAGAGTAGCTGAAGTTCACTTTCCTTCTTTCTGATAGGTGCTTAACAAAGAATAAAGGCGGTAGTAGAGATTAGATAGATAGCAGCACTATTTTTTCCAAATGCCTCATAGCCAGGTCCTGGTTTATAAACTAAATCTAGCCCTAGTTGACATAATCTTAGGTTTCCTGTTATGTATAGGTATTTATTGTTTGTTAACATTATTCATTTAAGTTCTATTTCTTGGCAAGAAATTCTTACAAGCCAGTTCTTCATGTGAAAATTATTTTCTTTCTTCTGTTTTAAACTAGTTATTGGTAAGTTGCACACTACTTTTTTTTTTTTATATTTGAAGAATAAAAGGACTACTTCAATTTACCTTCTATATCCTACTTCACGATTTTTTTTGGTTTTATTTTTTAGTATATTCTTTCTCCTAAATGCTTCCCAATTATTCATGCACAAGTCCAGTCTCCTTACTTCTGCTTTATGAGCATAAGGTCAAATGAAAAAAGCACTCAGATTACTGATGAACGAATACTGATTTACACTGAACACAGCAAAACAGAAGACAATCTTCAAATGACATGTATTGTACACAATCAAAAGGCCATATATGACAGAATTTTCCAGTGTTTCTTCTGAAATCACGACAAACAGCAGCCTATCTTGAGTAAGTTCCTAAAAATCTGAATCAAGACTGCAACTAACTTCATGGTTCTGCCAAATGAGAAGACAAATTCCCTGCCTCCATTTCACCTTGTGTACAGTGTATATTCAAATATAATTAACAGTTTGGTTTTGGGGTTGTTTTTTTTTTGTTTTTTTTTTTTTAACAATTGTATCCCAGTCTCTGACCTTGGAAGTCCTCTGGGAAACAATTATATCATACCAGCGAACAATACTCTGTGCACTTTGGGAGCATTCACAAGACTTATCAATATCTTTAAATGAAAACCGTAAATGAAGCGCTTCAATGAAGAGCGTTCTTCATCCAAGGTGTTAAAAGTCAAAATTTAATACCCCTCTCTTTTCTCTGAAACAAGGCTGCAAGATTAAATTCTTTGTTGCCTGAAAAATGACAACAAAACTGTGGAAATAGAAAGCATCTTATATGTTAAAAATATACAAGAAACTAAAAGGAAAAACATATTGTAACATTAATTAAAAAAAAGAATTTTGGATGTCCAATTTTTTGTATGGGACCTAAAGAAGTACAGCATTTCCAGAAAGTCTGAGGCATGAGACATTAAACACTTCGCAAAATATCGTCCTTGCAGTGGTTTCAAGCTGAAAATATTTAACTCCCAGCAGTACAACAGCAAATATTTTTCTCCTGCTTTACATAATATTTTTCAATTTGATGGCTAATTCTTTTTAGCAATATCATACTATAGGATAACCTGCACATACTGAAACATCTGATTTTATTTTACAAAGCAGTGTGTGCTTGTAGCATGACCATACTTCACCTTGATAGAGAGAGATTACTAATACTCCTGTAGTTCTCAGAAAGCAGTTTTTCAGGCCTTTTTCCCTCCTGCTTAGCAATTACATGTTACTCTTCTATAAGAGGCTACTCTCCTGTCTTCCAACAACAGTCTGTTTTTCCAGATGGCCAAATTTCTAATGATGCTATACCACCACTGGCCTTGCCAGTAAGCTCATAACTATTAACTAGAATTGGAGCTAACTTGCCACAGCATAATGAGTATTTAACCCTTAGAGGGGAGTGGAGGTGGAGATGAGGAAAAGGAAGCAGGCCAAATTGTCCAACTAGGCAACAAGTCACCAGTTAAATGGACAACTCCAACATAATTTGAATATATGAAAGTATTTTACAAAACAGCAATGGTTTTAAGTATCCAGCACAGCAAAGGGCAAGAATGAAATGACATAAGGATTAATAACAGTGTTTACATGGCTATTTTTTCATTGAGATCAAAAGAAAGTCAGATACCCAAACATTTTAATACCTAACCGTTTGCAACGTTGGTGCTTACCGCACAAGTTCTAATAAGAACTTGAGTCACTGGTAACCTTTAAAAGAACAAGACACCTTGGGAAAGGCATTTCATCCACTAACAACTGATTCTGACAAAGTGAACTTTAAAACAGCAAACCTTACTACTATGAGATAAGAATTTAGCATCTTTAAAAGACTTATTGTGCTAGAAGCCTATTTTATTTTTTTCCTAGGGAATATTGCACATCTGCAATGCAATTATGTTAAGTATGAACCTTCCTTCACCAATGATGTGTTCATACTTAACACCAATCTCAGTGTTAAGATCTATTGTAATTAAGACTTAAAAACTTTAAAGAAAACTTCATTAAAGCTAAGTGCACACTAAATCAACCATTCCCCAACCAGTGCATTACTTATCCCATATCAGCTACTTGCCAAGTATGTTATGCTCTTCAAATTTATGAAGTTGTTCATTTGAAGATCATTCAATCTGCCAGGAGTAGCAATAATGATATCCACACCTTTGGTAACCACATCTATCTGTCCTCTTCGGTCCCCACCACCATATATGCAAATACTGAAAAATAAAATGTTTTACAGAGGCAGTGTATTAAGGTTCAACTAAAGTCAGTCTTTTTCAAATGCATGCCACCATGTTGCTTCACTTGAAAAAGTGTCATCTGGTATTACCAAGAGGAAGGAATACAGTACGCGTGACTGACAGTATCACAGTAAATAATGGACTTAACACTGAATGATACTCCCTCAACAGTTCAGCCATAACTTTCTGCTGAAATTGCAGTGAAAATAAACATGAAAGGAAGGAAGATAGCTATTAAGCAATGAATATGTTTTGGGTTCTTCTGAAAGTATTTACACCAAAAATAGATGACCATATGAAAGAATGCAGGATTTTCTGAACAGTACCATCAAAAGTCAGACATTTTGCTGTTAAAACCATCAATGCACTTGATACGGTATTAGGCTTACACACAAACTTAACATGCTCTGTAAAACTTCTTAGTATTTTTGGGACGGAAGCAGAACGTACATTTCAGTATTTGATGACTACAAGAGGAATTCTGTATGCTATACAAAGTTACCAGAGAGCCCTAGAAGTAAGTTTCAGAGTACATTAATGTCTGTTTAATAGCTTAAATGAAGACCTGCACTCTCAGCATGTTTGTGGATGAAACCAAATTGGGGGAGCAGTCGATACACTTAGAGGGCTAGGCTATTACTCAGAAGAGCCACAAAAGGCTAGAGAAATAGGCTGACAGGAATCCCATGAAATTTAATAAAAGCCAAGATGGGAATGAAATTACCCCATGGCTAGGGGCCAACATGCTATAAAATGGCTTTGCAGAAAAGACTTGGGTGGGCAAGGAACTGAACATTACTCAGCAGTGTAACCCCGCAGAAAAGAAAGCCAGCTGTGTACTATGGAGAAGGTAGCCAGCAGGTTGAGAGAACTCATTAGTCCCCTTCGTCCAGTACTTGTGAGACCACACTTCAAGCACAATATCCAGTTTTTGTACCCACCACCTCTATTAAAAGACGGACATATCCATACTGCAGCAAGTCCCACAGGCAGCTACCAAGATGGTCAAGAGGATGGAGCGCATGATGTGAGAGAAGCTTGCTCAGCTGCAAGAGGAGAAGGCTCAGGAAGATCTTATTGCTGTTGACAACTACCTAACAGCCAGGTGACAAGAAGACACAGCCAGACTCAGCTGTCCACACAGAAGGACAAGAAGGAACACACAAAGCTACAATACAGAGAACTCCAGCTATATAGGAAATAGATTTTTACAATGAGAGCAGTCAAAACAAGCATTCTAGAAAAGACAAACTCTGCATTTACTACCTTTGCTCCTCTCTCAGCAAACGAATTATTTTAGTAGATGAATTAAGCCACAAGTGGTAGGACAAAAGCTTACCTGACAAGCAATTGAGAAGTAAGATTACCTTTTAATTCCTTTGTACGTGTACTTCGAACACTCTGCCTCTACTTGAAGTGCCAGTTCTCGAGTGGGAGCAAGGACTAACATTCCTGGCCCCCCACGCTGATCTTTGGATCTGTAATAAAGCATCTTTAGAATGTGGGTATATAAGGCTAGGCAAAGTCCATCACATCTGCCATCAAATATTTTTACAGTGTTTTAGACTTTCTAAGTACACTGCTATACTAACAGAATCTATGGTGACAACTCTGGTACATATTCCACCAGGTTTATAATTTTTTTTGCCGATTTATGATTTATTATCTTCTTTACTAGTAATCCATGATGGGGGGGTGGAGGTAAGTATCCACAGCTATACAAGTGAGACATGCAAGCAGTCCTTACATTGGTTGTGAAGTCAAGTGAATGAATCCAGGCATTAAGTACGCTAATGTCTTCCCGGTACCAGTCTGCGCTATACCAATAAGATCAATTCCTTGGAGTATGATCGGCCATGCCTGGGACTAACATAAAACAACAGAATAAACTCAAATATAACTTCCTCTTAAGCTTCAGTTAAAGACTCATCAAAATTGAAGAAGTACCTGAATTGGTGTAGGCTTTTGAAAACCAACTTTTCTTATATGAGCCATAAGGTCAGGATAATGCTCAAATACATCTTCAAATTTACATATAGGATTGGGAATGCAACGCTTTTCACCTTCTTTTAAGTCATCACAAATTATGTTATTATTTTCTTTCCTGTATAGAATTAAAAAAGTGCAACTGCTTTAAAGTCTCATTATCTGCAAAAACAGAGCTAAGACAGACGACTGCCTTTCTGACTTTTTAATTTTTTTTAATTCCTGGAACAAGAGAAAACAAGTAAGTCTCATTCAAGAACCTTAACAACTATTCTTCTAACTTTTAAGAAAGCCTTACTACAAAAACTATTCTCCTGGAGGCATCAATTACCATTCCTTCTTAAGAAGGACTCATTTGAAGTTATATATGGATATTAACACGAACTGCAGTCCTATCATATCAGAATTAAATTATACTACAAATTAAATAGCTCTGACAAGTTTTTAAACCTAAAGACAACCTAGAATTCATAGGAATGGATTGGACTTCTTTGTCAGAACACTATATTCTGACAAAAGCCTTCCCGAAATATTTTCAGAGCAGCTCCCTGGATAGTCCAGAATATACAAACAGAAGAGTTTACAAAAAAGAATGTGATCAGTAAGACAAGCTCAAAAAAAATCAACAACCAAACCCCAACAGAACAAAAAAAAGCATAAAAACCAACCAACCAAACCCCCAAACGCTACATTAAAAACTGAAGTTCTGAGGCTCCCTCCAACAAAGAGGTATTAATATGCAGAAGTATTTTATCTTCATTTCAGTCCTGTATTTTTCAAAGATTCCATTCACCAAACAGTTTTACTTCAAGCAGGGTGTGGGCTAGGAAAAGAACAGGTAATTCAACTTCTCCTCACGTTTACAAATTTCTTTTTTTCAATTACTGCTTGTTTCTCCTTAAAGCAAACTGATCAGATGAAAAAAGAAAAACCATTCTTTTACCACACAAGTGCTATTCCACAACACACATTCTGCACCTACAGAGCAATGCTCTGTTGCTCCTGCCTAGCTCTAACAATAACACGTACATATACTCCATGCTTTGCTCACCGTGGCAAGCTTTCTCTGGTGGGCATGCAAGAGAAAAACTAGACAGCATGCAAAAAGAAAAGCAATAACAGGTAACCCTTCAAGAATGTTCACCAACTTAATTAGAACTACTGAAAAGGGTTGAAGCTATTACCACAGCGTGCACAGAATCACTTGAAACAGAAGACCTTTTCTCGCAAAGTAATGATGTAGATTGGTGGATCATAATGATTGGATACAGTTAACTGAGGCATGCACTCACCAGAATGTACTTGTAAAGACAAGATAGATAGACAGATAGGAAGACAACAGTAATAGAAGCTGAAATTTGTTTTGAAGATGGTATTTGACTAAAATATATGGGAAAAAAATGGCAGCCAAGAGGTATTCAACATGTGAACAATATTATTTGGAAGAATCTAGAAAACATGAACATGGTAATGAAATGCAAAGAAACAGCCAAAAGCCAATGGACTGTCTTGATTTTTTTTCCCCTTCTGAAAGTCAACTAGATCAAACACTTTTAGAGAAGTAGTTAATCCCTAAAGTTACTTTTCCAAGCAACTAATAATACCTTATCTGCCAGTTATTGTTTAATCCCTAAGAAAGAGTTCCTAAGAAGAGCTAAGCTATTACAAGACCCTAACATTAATGCTTCTATCTCAGTATTTCATCTCCCACTTTCTGGGCTTTATACCTTAGTAGTTATTTTTTCCAAGCAAGTGATTCCCTATGTAAATGGTCTTACCGCCACAGTTCCACTTCTTCTTGTGACATAGAAGCAGTCCTTGGCGATTCTTTATAGAAGTTTTTCTCAATTGGTGGCAAGTCTTAAACAATCAGAAAAAGTAAACTTGAGTCAGTAAGAAATGCTACAGGTTCAGGGTAAGTCTGCTAAAAGCTCAAGATGGAAACCCCAAAATGCAGACAGTGCCCTGTACTAAGAGACTAGCCAAAAGCACTGGCAGACTATTGTTGTTCATATAAAAGATGAAGGCTGAGACAAACAGTTAAGTATCTGCAAAAGAACCACTTTCCCACATTTCAAGCTCTAAAGTAATTTCTGCTAACACATAGTGTAACTGTTAACAATTCTCAGATCTTTGCTGTGGCCACACACAAAAAACCCAGCATTTTCAAAGGGTGAAGTCAAAATACCAATTGAGTAGTAAGTTTAAGTCTTTACACAGCAACTACAGTGTCCTTCATGACCATGCTGAGAAACATTGACATGGTCACTGCAAATACTTAACTATTTTGGACACTGAAAGATTCAGTCATCTCAAAGAAGAAATTAAAAACGTTTACGCATTCAACAGCTTTACCACATGAAGACAAGTACCACACAATCAAAATTTTAAAACTAACCTGCCCACTTCATAGCTTCATATTTAGCTTTGTTTTCTCGAAGAGAGGCCCAGTCAATCACAGATTTCTTTGGGCTATTTTCAGGCTTGATAATGTCCAATGTTTTTCCTGTAGAGTTAGTAACAAAAGGCTGCTGTTTGATGGAATCTGTTGGAGGGTGGGGGAGAACCTCCCTCAAAACACACACCTTATTGCCTTTTTCTATTGTGAGGCCCCTTATGTGATTCTGAATAGACATGAAGCATTTAAATAGAAAATTCTTTCCTAAGTCTTAGCCTGAAACATCACTGAAATCTGTACAAATGCAGTTCTGATAGAAAATAAGCATTTCAACATCTTTAGGTACTTAAAGAAAGCAATGACAGGTTCCAAAGTGCTACTCCTCCAGCTATAAATAAGCCCTGCTGTGCAACAGGCTTTTCAAAAACTTGTGAACCCAGAAGACAATATGCAGACAGAAAGCTTTATTTCTAAGAGCAAGGTTTATTTCTAATGCATCCAACACCACCACAATGATGTCTTAGCGTAGTTACATTCTACACCCCTTTTTTCGATGCAGTTAACACTTCTGAAGAAAGAAAGGTTTTACACTGAAGATATAAACGGCAACACAATTATGCATCAGCGGAAAAGCAAGAAACACGACAAAAACAGTCACGTGTACTAAGGAAGTGTTAACTGCTGCAAGCCTCTGGAAACACACTCGTCCACCTTCCAGGGCACTTCTAAAATCAAAACTCACAACTACTCCATTTCTTATTCTAACACCAGAACACAACTCTCGGATCCCTTCTTCCTCATCAGTGCCTCATATCAACAACTACGATTGTTGTTCGCCTGTGGAGAGCATCATTTGGAGCACACAGAAGACAAGTACCAGTAACATAAGCAGCATCTCGGCACACAATCATTACTCGTACATTCATGTTACATGTACATTGTAAAGTTAACACAATAAAGCCTAGGAAAGCGAGGCATGATGTGCAACAGCAAATCTTTTATGCATGAAAGTAGCAAGAAGTCAGAATCACCCATGCTATAATCAGTACACTTGCCTTATAGTCAACATTTATAAAAGCTTACTGAATTTTAATACTGCACAGATACTACATTGAAACTTAAATTAGAACCAATACTTGTATTTTGGGGAAATCAACTGATAATGCAAGAAACAAAGTAGTATACCATTCCGCATCATTGAAAACACACAGAAACAGATTTTCACAGAAGTCTGTCAGTTTGGTGGGGGAGGAACTGTTCATAGCTGAGAAACGAGGATGTCTAGATAATTCTGTTTTAAGGAGGTATGCCATTGTCCAAGAACAAGGTGAAAAATAATTCACTTCGGTAAAATGCTAAGAATACAAAAACACTCAAGCAAGCTACAAAATATATGGAAAGACAATGCACAGTCTTATTTCTTTTCTTTCCAAAACCACATTTCTTACCTTTCTCAGTCCCACCTCTAATGTAGTTTTGTCCAGATCTTGTAACAGCATCATCAATCAACATCTTGGCTTTGTTTTGCACAGCAGCACTGCCAAAAATCTTTACTTCAGCTTCATAGGTTCCCTTTATAACCTATGTTTATAAAACCTTACTGAGTTTTTTTTTAATACTGCAAAGACAATAATTATATAAGAATACGTACTGAAAACCATCTAACCATCTCTGATTTTTTTTTTCCTGAATTTTAACTTCTCTTCCCAGGAAAAGCCCCTTTCTAAAACGGTGGGAAATAAATGCGTATTTAAGGGGAAAAAAAAATCAGTAAGCTTTTCCAACTTTCACATACTAATCAAGTGGCACCCTCAATTCCACTTCCTTTTTATCAATTCTTGTAAAAGAGTAAAATTATTACAGCTATTGCAACACCCTTCAACTTGCTGCACTAACTCTGGCGTACACGCAAAACCAAATGTGTTCCCAACAGAGTCCAGGCCTGGATGACAGACAACACATAGTACCTTTATCCTGGAACCTGAAGAATCCTCAAGTTCTCTTATTTTAGTTCCGCCGCGACCTGTTATAAAGATACACTGCTGGTATTACAGAGCTTTAGGCCAAACTGTGGAAAAACTACACAGGGTAACTGTATTTTGATTGCGACCAAATCCTAGGATTTTCACTTAAGTGCATGTATCCATAAATAAAAGAACTTGCGACCCCAAACTGTTGGAAAATGCAGGCAACTTTTTTGGCAATTAACCAAACACAAGGTGCGTGCGTGGTGGGGAAAGGCACGTCGCTTGAAGAGATGGCACAGCAAAACCAGCTCAAGAGCGAGCCACCCTTCCTCCAGATGCCTCGAGAGGGGCTTCAGCCCTCTTACAGACCCCTGGCCACGAGAAACAGAATCAACCCAACCACTCTGGGGAGGAAAAGCTCAGCTACCCCGGCGAGCGGCAGAGCCCCGCTCTTCAGCCAGCACTCAGCATCCTGCCATCCTCAGACTCGAGAAAGACCTCAGCGGATCACAAGGGGCTGGGACCCTTCCACGGGGCCAGGGAGAGGGAAGGCACCGATGCCCCTTCTTCGGGGCACAGAGGGGGCCTACACGAACAAACCTCTCCTCGCCCGCGTCCTCCCCTCCTCCCCTACCCGCTTCCCTCAGCGGGCCAGGCGCCCCGCGGGGATGGGTGGCGGAGGGGGGGGGCTTGCGGCCGTTATTACCTATGAGAGCTCCGACCAGGGAGCTATCGAGGTGGAAGCAGAGCGGTGCCCCAGCGTCCCGAGCTTGGCCGGCGGCGGATCGGGGCGGCCACTGCCGCGCCACCTCCCCCCGAGGCTCCCACTCCTCCCTTCC
>Ga0065711_1011230_pt1 | contig 16660 bp, 8 predicted proteins | sample Hoacrofraction12_FD_59098 | JGI IMG/M metagenome (GOLD analysis project Ga0065711, IMG submission 59098) | Hoatzin crop microbial communities from Cojedes, Venezuela - Epithelial fraction 12 v2 (version 2) | ecosystem: Host-associated > Birds > Digestive system > Esophagus > Crop | place... | reverse complement strand
CAAAAGAGGTGATGATCCCACCATTTTCAGTCTTGGTGCTGCCTCACCTTGAGTACTGTGTGCACTTCAGGGCCCCACAATTCAAGAAGGATGTGAAGGTCCTTGGATGCATCCAGAGGGCAACAAAGCTGGTGAAAGGGCTGCAATGCATGTCCTACGAGGAGTGGCTAAGGACTTGGGAGAAAAGGAGGCTGAGGGAGAAGTCATTGCTCTCTGCAGCTTCCAGAGGAGGGGAAGTGGGGACAGAGGTGCTGAATTCTCCTCCCTGGTATCCAGTGATAGGATGTGTGGGAATGGTTCAAAGCTGCGTCAGTCAGGGGAGGTTTAGACTGGAAGCATTTCTTTACCCAGAGGGTGGTCAAACACTGGAAGAGGCTTCTTAGAGAGGTGATCGATGCCCCAAGGTTGTCAGTGTTTGGATAATGCCCTCAGTGACATGCTTTAACTTTTTGTCAGCCCAGAATTGGTCAGGCAGTTGGACTAGATGATAGTTGTAGGTCACTTCCAACTGAAATATACTGTTCTGTTCTGTTTGTTACCAAATTCACCGCAGTTTTGGCCTTCATTTTCCTCATTCAAAATCCTGCAACTGTGCTAAGCATTCCTATTTTTTCCTCTGATTTACTTCAAACACATTTTAGCCTTAGTCTTCCCCTGTGCCTACTTTTTTCTCAGTTCTTTTTTTTCTAATACCTTTCATACTTGATTTCTATTTGAAGTAATACTGTTCAGTGTGTCATATTCTCTGTTCACAGGTGAGACACACGCCAAAAAAAAGCTCAAGCAAAAAGCCACTTGTCTTAAAAATAACACAATTAAAAGTAATCTTCACAGTTCCCAACACACTGCATAGACTAAAAATAGCATTATATTGAACTTGCTTTTTGAAACTTACAGACTTTTTGGTGATTCCATGTGAGAAAAACTTCCTGGTTTTTTTTTCAAAACTTCCTGTTGAAATCTTAGACAACTTCTTATGCAGAAATCTAAAGGACAGAAGATATCTTTCAGTCACTGTGAAAAAAAATGATCCTTCATCAACTGACAGATAAATTCCTCTTAGAATTCTCTATGTAGAATTCTTAAAACTGAATCAAGTGAAAAAAATGAAAACCCTTGAAAAATTAATATAAAAATATATTTACAAACTAAAAAATATGGTTAGTTTTTCCTAATATTTCTTATCTGACACTCTTCAAAATATTGATATACATTAATTAATTAATTACATTTTTAGGCAGCAAATCTTGTTGGGATTGTGTAGAAGACCGCTACAAACTGGTTTTGTCTCGACATCGCTATTGCCATCTCTTGCTGGCCTCTGGAAGGAAGCCACCACAACGACCCGCAGGAAAGCGCTTGCGCACAGAGTAGCCCATGGACGGGCAAAAACGGACTTGTCTAAGCGGGCAACACGCATGGCAGGAACTGCACGTATGCAGACATGCTCTGTGCATGCGAAAATGCCCCTATAAAAGGGCAGCACGTGCTCCTCGCCGCCCTCTTGCTCTCCTCGCCGCCCTCTTGGTCTCCTCCTCACTGCCTGGCTACTGGGCCCTACTCTCTCCAGGGCTCCACGCCTGCACAGAGACTGAGCCGACTGGACATCGCTGGACATCGTTGAATCCGTGGTGGTGGTAACTGATCCTCTCCCGCCCCACACTTCTTTTCCTTGCCTGCTGGGGTTTTTCCGACTTTACCCTTTCTTTTTCTGTCTTGTCTTCTCCGACCCCCCCCCGGCTGCCATCCCTGCCAGACCTCTGATTCCCGGTTCACCAAAAATAAAGTTTACAAGGTTGCATGGCATATGACTGCGTTTGCATCTTAATCTCGTCTCCTGGGATTGAATCAAAACCTCCCTGATATCGGATCGGGACAGATTGTTAGAACTAAGACTTAGCATTGAGGTTCTAAGTCAGTCATGATTAATGTATCACTTCCTCTTTAATAGTACATTGTTATTTGAGTCCCAGACAGATAGTTTTGCTTCCTGATTTTTATTCTAATGTACCGCAGAATGTTAACGTGCTGTGACCACCTCATTTATACAGGGCTCATCATATAAACAGGGAAGATCAAGAGGTCTGGTTGGCAGGATTCATTTTCTATTTTGATGAATTCTGATGACAGGAATCTCTACCCATGCAAACTGCTAGGGCAGACATATCAAGTGGCTATCTGTATTAGTAGAACTGCTTGGAAATAGTTTAATCTCAGTTTGTAAATTTATACCAAGACAGAGCTTGTGTAGACTAGGTATGAGGTACAAAACAGCACTGAAACATCTGCTTACAGCTAAAGTAGATTTTAAGCCCCTCAATCCAGTAGAAAGATATAAAATGGTCTCTTGTAACCCACTTAACACTTTGAACATCACAGCTGCCAAAATATCATCATGTGCCCAACTTTCTGCCTCTACATACTCCCTAAAGCACAATTTTCTTAATCTGGCTGATCATACAAGACCAAAACGTGGACCACATCAAGCCTACAACTGTTTAGGATCTGTAAACAGTATATTATACCTCCTTTATCCTCTGCACAGCTCGAAACACGTGGTGTGGCAAAAGCACACTTAACAGAGAATCAGTGCGGAGTTCAGCTCAAAGTAGTGGTGTGACGGCTTCACTTGGACAACCCCACTGCCTGAGAGCTCAGATGCTCTTCGGAGTTGTGGGTTCTACCCTTTCCTGGCTCCGAGGGCACAAAAACTGCTTTGTCCTGAGCCTCCTGTTTCCTGAACACATGCTCTGATGAAGAGGTTCCGGAAGGGAAGGGAAGGGAAGGGAAGGGAAGGGAAGGGAAGCTAGTACATTGTACCTAAGTATATGACATAAGTTTCTGAGGAAAGAGGGTGATTCAAAATTGCAGTTACTCTGAATTACTGTAACTAAAGGTTACAATTTCCACACAGAACCTAAGCCCAGGTATGACACACACTCTTCTGTAGCACTTTCCAACAGCTTGGACAGGCATGGTAACATGTAACACGTTAGCTGTAAGAAATCACGGCTTTTGGCACTCATTTTGTTCATATCACCACACAGTGAATTAAATGCTTTACCTGCTACTGGGAATTACATTTTAAAGCTCATTTTCTAATCTTCTGTACTGGTTTTGGCTGGCATAAAGTTAGTTTTCTTCATAGTAGCTCGCGTGATGCTATGTTTTCCATTTGTGATGAAAACAGTGTTGATAACTCACTGACTTTAATGAAGTTGACTAACTTGGAGTGCATACTAACTTTGAATACTGCTTGCTATTCAGTTTCTTTTTAAAACAGCTGCTCTTGAATGGGAAGAAAGTGAATAAGATTCGTGGTGGTACCTTTCCCAATGCTAAACATGATTATTACAGAATCTTCCTTTTTTATGTTCTCTCTATTCCCTATCTCCGTATTTTCAGCACTAGCCTAGCCACTTCTAGCTGTGTGAATTTAGCTGTTTGGCTAAGGCAATTGTTCAATGGTATCCAATGCATTGTGAATCATGAAGATGAGTTGGGAACAGCAAAAGGAGATACAAAATGTGCCTATCCAGCATTTAAAATCTCTCCAGTTGTGGGATGTTTCCATATGTTTCTGAATTAACTGTTTCTGCAAGGTATAAGTGCATATATCAGCAAAAATACCATAAATTAAGTCAGCTCATCCTTGTCAGATACCATGAGGAGAGGAAAAAAAGAAACAAAAAATTGTTGACTGAAAATACTCAACACCCAAAACTCCACAATGTACCATCTGTATAAACAGGATGTCTTTCCTTTTCCCTTTTCCCTCCTGTTCACAGTGCCTTTCTAAAAGCCCACCTCCACGTAAGAAGTGAAGCTGACTCCTATCAGTCATTACTTTCCTCAACGTGGCAGAAAAAGTGGATGATGAGCTTACTGTTCTACTAATGAAGCTCCTTTAAATCTCCACTTACTTGCATAATAACTTAGACTAAAAGAGAGAGGAAGACAAGATATGTAAAACCTGTTCAGGTCTGGTGTTGGCCAGTGCAGTAGTTTTTGTTTTTCCACGGGTAAAGAAGTACTGAAATCATTAGATCATTTGCAAAGCTGGGCATAGTTTCATTACAGTTCCATGAGAGTCATAGCTGTGCAAAGCTATAGTTGCCTATACATCTATAAAAGTCACCATACTGCACTTCCCCGAGACCAAAATATCAAGAAAGGATTTGGAATTTTGTCATTTAGAGTAGGTTTCTGCAGTATGGTAGTCAGAAGATAAGATGACCCATATCTTCAACTAATAGTAAAATAAAGCACAGGTTTTAAATAACATGGCTGGAGCTATCCAAGTTGTATATCAAAGTCAGTCATAAAAAGTAGATATTTTTCAGCATGCTGCCTTTAAAATATTGCTGTATTTCCATTCTTGCTTATCATACAAACTTTAATAAAACATCTCCCAATATGAAAATATCTACTGTATTATATAAACAAGGGATATTACTGAATAGTTCAGAGGTAAAGAACGGATACATTCTCTCATAAATAAGCAGCGTGTTTATTAGTTACTGAGATTATGATAATGAGGGATCAAAGAAGACAACAAGATTTGTCTGGCAGACTCCTGCCTAGTTTTAACTTCTGCTTTTAAAGTAGCACAAACACATGTGTGGACATTCTTCAAAGCATTCATATTACAATATTTTAAAAGATCTTGTAATATTTAAATTCAGGGACACTGCACAGTAAATCAACAAAAGCAATTAAAAAGGTTTGGAAACCTTTATCAAAGGGACCCTTTTTAAAAATCTACAAAAGAAGAGAGAAAAGAAAAAAAGCCTTCAGAAGTAGACAATGATAGTTTATAATGACAAGTTATAAGAAAAAATATTTATGTGCAATTTTGGGTCATCCTGGAGAATATACACCAGTTAAATTTACAGACCTAAATCAGTTGTAACTTGATCGCATAAGACACTGAAGAGGTAAAGCCACGCCACTCTCCATGCTGCTGACGTTCAGCACATTCACTCTTGTGCTTCTTTCTATATATTGTGCAGCTACACACATTGTCTCATCTTGCCGGGATCTTTCTTTGTAAGTTAAAATTATGCAGATGAAAAAGAAACTATACATACTTACCGAATTCAGGAGAAGGGGGGTGACAGTCTGTGTGGCAGCTTGGGAGGGATAATCTGAAGACTTTCAGACCTGCTTAGTCTCATTACTGTTATGACAGCAACAGGTAGACTGACTTACTGAATGCTTACATGCTGTTCCACCAAAAAAGGATACAATAAGAATGTCACTGACATAAATAATATTAAAAGTAAAATTTAGCCATGAGACTTTTGAAGCTGGGATACTTTTTTCTCCTTTTACTCCATTTACTTTCTTTAAACCATATGTGTACGTATATACATGCTGTAAAATATTTTCTTCAATGGTCAAAATGTAAGTGGCCATAATGTGGATATATGACTCAAAACATGACTTTCTAAAATTAATTTTAATGTAACTTTTTCCAGATGTTTTTGAGTTATAAAAAGTATAGCGTGAAAGAATTCTGTTTTCAGAACAGCATAAAAAGAAAGTTTCTTGAGAAGTTTACAGCAGCTCAGGGTGATCACAAGGCAGACGAATCTCCAGATAACTGAACCGCTGGTGGGCAATATCGGGACAGAAGAACATGTTTTGAAGGCAGCCCAGAGTCTCTTTCATCCTCTCACTTGTCCAGCTCAAACAGTGGTTATCAAACATCATTCAAGGCATTTAAAATGTACACCTTCAAAAAAAAGTAGCACAATGACATTAAATATCACATAATTTCTAAACCTTTAGTCCCCAGCACTTTACCTTGGAGAACAAACATCACTGTGGGGAGAGGCAGAAGTGGGAAGAATATCATCCATCAACTTAATCCATCTGCTGGATCTGTTCCAGTCCAGTCAGAGCAGATCAAATATACCTGCCAGCATGTCAAATATTTTACAGCTGTCCAAGAGCACTCTCCAACAAGTGGTCCCAGTATTTTGACCTGCAAAGCATTGTCATTATATCCCTAGACACATCCCACCAGCAACAGCCTGTGCTCTTCCACAGGAGTAAAAACTCTGTGTCAGGCCAAGCAAAACTGAGTGCTGTGCAACTGTAATCTTGTACTCCATCCAGGTCCCAGTAACAAATATACCAAAATTTGCACGTAAATAAAACCAGTCTCTTAATCTTAGCATTGATCTGCAACATATCAGGGTGTTGTTCTTATGCATAAATGAAGTCCTAGCTGTCACACTGGGTCACCCTAAAATGCAGTGATTCAGCAGACATTACTCCAAATTTTAGGCACAAAAAATCATGTTTTTGCTACACAGCAGAAAGAATTATCTATTTTTGCAAGAAAATTTATTTTTTGTCTGACCTAGAGAATTACCCCTCTGTAAACCAACATTGGCCCTATGTTACATTTGCTTTGTCCATTAAACAAACAAGAATTAAGGTACTTGATCTCCTCAGCAATTAAAAACTCCTGCAATGGAGGAAATTAGTGCATGACCATACATATGTATATGTATATATTTTCCCAATCTAATACCCTGTGTGGAAAATATTATGTGTGTTATATTTAGGTAGATTTTATTTGTAATATAATATTTTTCTGGACTTTTGGGGTGAGACTATGTGTTTTTGGGGAGGAGATATTTTGAATCCACCTGCAGAGCCTTGCTTCTTAACCAAGAGTGTATTCTGCTTATAGTAGCTTTTGACTTTTTTTACTTTGGCTGGAGCCCATTATGAATTCTGTCTGTAACTCCTACCTGTGAAACCTTTGATTGCCACCTAGGGATTTCTACCTCTGAGAGAACTAGAAACAGCTTTGATCACAGCTGTCAATGCACTAACATTGTTTTTTCTCTGAGACCATAACTCCGATCTTACATTATAATTCATTTCTGGATTTCAGCCACATGCTGGTTCAATAGGACTGTCAGCAGTTAATAGGCTGGCTCACGGGAACCAAAGGACAGCCGTTGCCTTCTCTGACTCAGTAAGCATTCTACTGCTTAAAATTAGCAATGTCCCAAGACACCATTTTCAACATGGACAGAAAATAGGTAGGACAGTGAGGATACCAACACTTAGACATAAAGACAGGAATAACTACTACCAGAAAAGTGAGTTTATAGAACTAAGCATAGTAAAACTTACAGAGATGTGAAAATGGTTCTATGTGAGTGGGGCAGTTATTTTCCCTTCCTGCAGAAATCCTGTTATACAGCAGCTTTTCTTCAGGTTTCTATAACAACTCAGTGCAATTTTTCCCCCATCAGAAGAGCACTCACCCACAACTAATACGCATTTTGTTTATCACAACAATGACTAGCAAAATAAACCGGACCTCAGTGCAGTAGGCAATGTGAAACAGACAATATTGACTCCCAGAAACTGATAATGCAAATAGATCAAGCAAGTAATTAAGAAAAATATATGACTAGTGCAAAGGATGCACACACAGTAGTTGGTTTTCTTTGCTTGTTCTCTTTCGGTCATTTGTATGTTTTCAGTTGGGCTACATTAGACAGTTATAAAACACTTTGGAATGTAATTGCAAAGAGAGGACTTGATAGCTCAGATGTGATGAGGGAAGAAGCCTGGAAGCAGTGGAGAAAAGCAGCACAGAAATAATAAAGTAAAATATGCAGAAAGTTTTATGAAGATATATATTAGAGTAAGATTTTGCTCTCTGTCCAATGATAGCATTGTAAATTCGATGAAAAAAGATCCAACATCTTATTTTCTGTCTCCTCTCTGGAAATCTGGAAAAGGAAGTCTCTGCAAAGCTGGAAACAAGACATCAATCCTGAAAAAAGCGTTGGTAATGGAGCATGGTGCATATGCACAGTGCTGTGGTAGGAGGCGTGGAGCAGGATGCTGAGGCACAGTGCTGGCAGGCACTACCCATCAGTGGCTCATGGATTTGTGTTGGACACTCTTTCTCCATCAGCATGAACCCAGGAACACTATTCACAATGCGGAGAAGACAGTGTGTTGTATCTTGTATTTGTTTGAATTCTTATCAATAATGACAAAATTTACACCTCTAAAATAGTATTTTAAAATTAGACACAACTTGCAAATGTTGGATTACATACTTGGGATGGAGTAACCCTGGAAACAAGTATAAATTGGCAGAAGAGTGGCTGGAGAGCAGCCCTGCAGAAAGGGATCTGGGGGTGCTGGTCGGCAGCAGGCTCAGCAGGAGTCAGCAAGGTGCTCTGGCAGTCAGGAGGGCAAGCCTTCTGCATCCTAGGGGTGCATCAAATACAGCACAATCAGATGGTCAAAAGAGGTGATGATCCCACCATTTTCAGTCTTGGTGCTGCCTCACCTTGAGTACTGTGTGCACTTCAGGGCCCCACAATTCAAGAAGGATGTGAAGGTCCTTGGATGCATCCAGTGGAGGGCAACAAAGCTGGTGAAAGCGCTGCAATGCATGTCCTGTGAGGTGTGGCTAAGGACTTTGGGTTTGACTAGGTTGGGAAAAGGAGGCTGAGGGAGAAGTCATTGCTCTCTACAGCTTCCAGAGGAGGGGAAGTGGGGACAGAGGTGCTGAACTCTTCTCCCTGGTATCCAGTGATAGGATGTGTGGGAATGGTTCAAAGCTGCGTCCGTCAGGGAAGGTTTAGACTGGACACTAGGAAGCATTTCTTTACTGAGAGGGTGGTGAAACACTGGAGCAGGTTTCCTACAGAGATGGTAGATGCCCCAAGACTGTCAGTGCTGAAGAGGCATTTAGACAATGCTCTCAATGGCATGTTTTAACTTTCAGTCAGCCCAGAATTGGTCAGGCAGTTGGACTAGATGATGGTGGAGGTCCCTTCCAACTGAAATTTTCTGTTGGAACTCCAGACTGTGTAGCTTATTAGTTAAATTTTAAATAAGTTTTTCTCTCATCTTTGTTGTAAATAAGAGCAGACAAAGTTGTGAGTTGTTTTGCTGAGTACCATATTATTATTTTGCTCTTTTTCTCTGCCTTGAAACTGAGCATAGCAGGATAAAATTCAGAGGAAACTTAAGACTGAATTTGATGAATGTTAGCTTCAAATTCTTTCTGGTGACTCTGCTTGCTTTCTTAATTTATCTCTGCATAATGAGAAGCAGTTATTTTTGATCAAGGAACTGCTGATAACTACTAAACTGTTTCCCTGTGGATTTCTTTTATGAATACTGCTACTTTCTCTTCAGTGGGGGAAAAAAATCATAATTATTACATGGTACCTACACAACTCTTATTATGCTGGATATCAAAAGGAGAATAATGAAAATGTCTAGTGTCTTACCCAAAGATCTGAAGGCACCTCACCAACAGTAATCAATCTCTTTGACAGTAGGTCACAACAATCTCATAGGTAAAAAAACAAGTGTTAGGAATTTGTAGAATAATCTCCTATTCTAACACTCTTGACCCACTGGTCCTAAAATACACAACATCTATTTTCCAATCTCCTGCTCTGGTCACTGGAAAAGTAATAATCTCATTTTCCTTTTTATTTATGTTCTAGTTTTAGGAAAGAAATGTTTTTTTTTCTTAAAATACTGTCCTTGAAAGAAAAAATATATTCTTAAAAAGCTACTACCTTTTGTAATCCCTATGTGTGTACATCTGTATGCACTTCTGCAATATCTGACTACCTGTTTTCACTCTATAACTTGTCTTTCACTGCCATTTTTTCAGAACAGGGCTTCTAATTCTAGCACTGCACCTACAGAGTTGAGCCTGGAATCCAGTTAAATCTTGCACATGCTGTTGCCAATCAAATTAACAGTAATCAGAAAACTACACTAGGAAAAACTGGAGCTTTTGAGGAAATAACTATGGTGATAATAATTATGATTTTTTGGTTATTAGAATGTAGCTTGGCACTCAGAGGAATTTGGTATCACAGAATAGTTGAGGCTGGAATGGATCTCTGAAGGTCTTCTGGTCCAATGCCCCTGATCTAGCAGGGCCTCCTAGAGTCAGTTGCCCAGGACCATGTCCAGATGGCTTTTGAATGTCTACAGGGATGGTACATACTCTAAATGTAATATCGCCATCTGGTTTCATCCCTGTTGTGCTCTAGGGGTGTGAACCATTCTCCTTCCTCCTTAGTGTCATCACCAGCACTGGCAAGTCGCAAAATATGTGAGGTTTTTTTTAAAAAAAAAGAAAAAAGAAGCAAAAAACCCCTGCAAGATACATGCAGAATTTCTGTGGCTAGTAGAAGAACAATCTCATTATGGACAATGAATCAGCATTTTATTCTAAAACCTGCATTCACAGAGGTGGCCCAAGAAAAAGGCTTTCACAGAATACTTTTCTCACTATAAGTTGTTTAAAAAAAGGAAATCTGAAATGTAGGGGAATTAAAACTGTCCCACAGGACATAGAAAAGGGATTATATGTGAAGGATCTTTTTAGTCCAGATGATACTAAGAAAATTACATTTATCCTGAAACATTTAAGGATTATTTAGCTGTAAAGCTATTGCTACAGCAGGATAGACATATGTTCACATTCTGCTGTTAATATTCTGTACTGTTAGAATTGCAAATGAAGTCACTTTCTAGTAAAACAGCCAAAATGCACTTGTTAAAGGCTTTCTGAACTTGTTTATCCTGAGATTATTAATGACATCACAGATTTTTAGGCTGGTGAACTAAGAAATCCTGATATTATTTTCTCTCCTAATCACTTCCAGTAAACCTCTGCAGCATATTTTTGATGTACTCGTTCATCCAAGAAGATAAAGATTGGTCAGGGATAGGTCCTAATGAGATGTGCAAAAAACCTCATTTCTGTTTTTTCAGAACTGCATGGGGAAAGGTAAAAGTGAATTATTTTCTGTTGTGTTTATAATATTTTTTACAAATATTTGTTTTTAAATATTTTACATTCCAAGTGGCTTCAGAGGATGAAAAACAAATTCAGAAAACATAATAACATTTCTATATCAGTTTTCTGAAAAGCTACACTAATCTTGGCTAAGAATCGTATTTTGATAGCCCAGTAAAATACATGGTGAGGTTGGTTCTTTATTTTTGCTTTCTTCAAGCAAGACAATGACAGTGTATACAAGAAGTAATATTTGTGGCAATGATGATAGGGATCTAGAGCTGGAATCAGTTAGAGGAGAAAACCTGGCACAAGCTTTTGAAAAATGCATCTCTTTTCCAAACTAAGCCATTACTAAGAACTTCTGTTTAATGTTCATTGCTTTCTAGAATAAAGAGGACATTTGCTTTCTAGAGTAACACCATACAGGTTACTTAAAATCTCCTGCTCACTAAAAGGAACCATTTGCATTACAATCACTTTTTTCCACCAAATGTCATCTGAAACCTTGATCCCTAACAATTCTTTTAAATATTGACTTATTTTTCATCCGCTTACTAGAAACAAAGCTTCCACACCCACTACCTACTTCCCACTGCCAGAGATAAAAACAGGGGAAAATGACTCAGTGACTTTAAATCCATTTCAGTTGTTTTTATTGTCTCTTCACCATCATCTGACAACTTTGACATTTGTTGTCAAAATTCGCTTCCCATCCTCAGACAGATACTCCTGTGGACACAGTGCTCGTCTCACTGCTTTGAGACCCGGACTAGTTTAACAGCAGCACAACTGGGATGATGCAGGAGCAGTGCAAGTGTCCCAGTAGTTTATCATTTTGCTTTCAGAAAGGTAAACAAATAAATCACCTCCAATTTTCACTCTTTCCAGCTGGTTTTGAACTGTATATTAAATGTACATTTTACCCAAGGAAAACCTACATAAGTGAAAAGAACCAGATCAGGGAAGGCAAAATGGGCAGTCTGGCTGAATGACTTGCGGGAGAGAAGAATACAATTTTCAGGACCTGGTTTCAGGATTTAAAAATTATAATTTTGGGAGGCTGTACAGAAAAGTCATCTGTTATCAAACTATTTATGATATTAGCAGGATTCAGATAGCTGAGAACAGAAATGCAGTGCATAAGAGTGTAATGCAGTGCATAAGTGAGTAAACTTTCCTACCATGTCTACTACTGTTCACTGACATCAAAATTTCTACAGAAATTTACCAACAGTGGGTTGAATCTTTTCTTTAAAATATGGAACTGTCAGAGTTTTTCTGACATTTTAAGAATGAAGAATAGCCAAGAAGTTTCCTCATAAGTATCTCGAAACTTTTACTGTTCTGAGTGTATCAGAACATACAAACTACCTGCTCATGTTAAGGGCAAGACAAGAATTTTACTACCTCGATATCTAAAGAGTCTGAGTTCACTATAAATATCATTGCTTTGATCCAGAAATTTCAGCTACGGTTTGAGAAACGCAACTTTATACATGCAAGCTTGAATATTTTGTCAGAGTTTCAAAATTTAAAACTGATACTGCTTCTGAATGTCAACCATTACATAAAATAGTTAATGAGACTCATTTAAGTGTGCTGCAATGAAGTAGCATCCTCTTCTGAGGATGATACATGAAAGGATGAAATGGCGCGACCCAAAATATCTGTGAAGTCCTGATAAAAATATATGAATAAGTAGAAAGAAATAAAGAGTTCATGGTACTCCAAACTGAAGCCTAATTAGCTAGCATGCTAACCAGGAAGAGCTTAGTGCTGATTTGCTTCCCGAAATAAGCTTTCTCCAGTTCTTAAGGTGGCAAAACTCCTTTGAATATGAGGTCTTCCAAAATGCACCTGGATGTCCTACCACCACTAAAATAAGGCCTGGTCACAAATTTGTTTTCAAAAAAACCCAGTTATACATTTAAATCAAATCTATCTAATCACAGTTCTTTCATCTTCTGTTCCAGATTAACTACTATACAGACACACCAGGAGCCAGTCCTGTCCTGCTCTTTCTCACTGAAACGTGAAAATGGCAGAAAAAGACAGTGTTCTGAGTAGTAGTCACTAATCTCAACTTTGGCACTTGATGTATGAACACATAGGGAAATATCCCAAGGATTCAGTTGAGACGATGATGAGATAGTATACTGAAACAATACAGAAAGCATGCATGGTAGAGAAAGAGTGAAGGAATAATAACCTGAGGGTATGAAAACATTGTATATACAATCTCCAGGATTCAAAGTGAATTTTGGATGTTTTTGAGTGTTTTAATAGTAAAACAGGCAGTAGAAGTGTTAGCTATGCATTCTAACATTGCATGTCAGATTACAGGAACGTTGCAATAAATCTGGAGCTTTCAGAAGGGCCCTGAAGGATACTTTTCCAAGTGCACTTTATGTCCCAGAGGGGATGCAAAGCAAATGCAAACTTACACAGGAAGATTCAGAAGCAGAAGCAGCAGTTTCTAGAGACAGTTGGAAATGAGTGATTTATGAATAAGCATAGTGTATGCAGAAGGACGAGGTGATGTCATTAGGGGAGCAATGAATTAAGGAGACCGCCCAAAAACTAAGGACTGCACCTTTCAGAGGTAACCAACTAGCTTGTTATCACTGAGAAGAGGTATACAGCTTTCATAGCAGTTCTTAAGTTCATAAAACACCTGAGCGTAGTTCTGCCTCTTCCTCATAAGTGCACAGCTGAAGCGCAAAGCAGCCTCTCTGCCCACACTGGCTTGGTTGCACCAGGGAAATGTATTCTCCTAAGCACTGAAGTCACTCATACTTCTGAGAAATTCATATACTGTTAAAAAATTTATTAATGACTTACTATGTGGTTGGGACAGGAGGAAAAAAGAAAAGAAAAACAAAAGACCTGCAGTAAGAGTTTGAAGATTCAAAATCTCAGAAGAAACATTTTCTACGATAAAGGGTGCATCAGGCAGAACACAGGAGAATGCATAAAATCACAATGACTTGGAGAAAAGTCCTATTATCAGATTAAAGAAAAAGCTAAAATACTAGAGTTCCTTTCAGAGGAAGAAAAAAAGAAAAAGCATTGCATCAAAGGCACAGCCTGGATGCAGTTGAGTGTGACAACTGAAATAAATTAATAGGAAAGGTGTAGACTTTGACTGTGAGTCCAACAGCTTAATGAGAGTATGGAGTACACAACTTATTTTCCAGTTGTTACCAGTAGAACCAAAAAGTCTGATGAGTAACTGACCAATAATTTCACTATAGAAGAGTCTGCTTTACCTACCTCTACTTGCTAAATAACAACACAAATGGTGCTGATGTTAATTCCAATATTTAAGTTCTATCTGGATTTACAAGAGATACAAAAGATCCTTGCTAAAAAGATTTATAAGCAGCATGTTTTCATAGTACAGAAACACTCTTTTACAGCTACTATATTTTGTACCATGGCAAATGCACTTCTCAAGCATTTGCGAACATCAAAGATGGTGGTAAAAGAGCAAGGAAGTAGACATACAAAAAAGCCACCAGTGAAACAAACCCAAGAAGAATAATTCCTTGCTCTGTTAAACACCAAAGACTGAAAGAGTGCAGTATGATAATGGTTTTATGGCACACTAAAGTCATATTTCCATGTTATATGCTGGTTCATTTCTTCTCTCAGAAATTACTACTCCTTTCTTTTTCCCTTTCCTCATTTAATATCCTTTTCTGCTCCAATTTGTCTCTCAGGTATAACTTGGTACGTATTTACTTCAACTCTAAGACACTATTCTCGTGTATTTATCTTGAAGTATGAAACTTCTATCTAGATCCAAAATAAAGATTCCCTTACAGCAAAGTTTGTCTGTCCTTCTAACTCTACCAGTTATCTAACAAAAATGTCTGTCAAACAAAAATTAGTTTGTTACATTCAAAATATCAGCAGGGTTTTTTCCCAAAGCATGATGACATTTGGCAGGCATAGTGCCAAACTGAGGAAAGAGTGACCTGTCATGAGGTTGCAGTTAAATGTCCATAATTTGCCCTTATTAGAGCTATTCATATCATTTTAATTGAACATTTTTCCGACAGAGAATGAGTGTTTTTCACAGAATCACAGAATGGTTGAGGTTGGAAGGGGTCTTGGCAGGACATCTGGTTCAACACCCAGGCTCAAGCAGGGCCACCTCAAGCCAGTTGCCCAGGATCATGTCTAGATGGCTTTAAATATCTCCAGGCTGGTAACTCTACAGTCTCTCTAGGCAACTTGTGCCAGTGCTCAGTCACTCTCAACAAAAATGTGTTTGCTGATGTTCAGAGGGAAACTCCTGTTTTTCAGTTTGTGCCCATTGCCTCTTGTCCTGGACATCATTGAAAAGACCCTGTCCCTGTCTTGTCTGGAACTAAATATCTTCATTTATATACATTGATAAGATCTCCTCAGAGCCTCCTTTTCTCCAGGCTGAACAGCCCCAGCTCTCTCAGACTTCCTCCAGGTGAGAGGTGTTCCAGTCCCTTGGTCATCTTTGTGGCCCTTCCATGAGCAGGAAGTATGTTTGAGGACATCTCAATGTCAGCAACATGAAATATTTCAAAATTTTCATTTCAAACACACATCTTGTTCAAAATTCATTATTATTGTATATTGCACAAGACTAATAATAGGTGAAATAGTTACAGCTGAAGTAGATATAGGTTTTAAGGGCAAACATATTTCAAAGGACAGGAAAAGAAATGTAAATGTGTTTTTTATTTTTTTCCTTTGTAGTTGACCACAATATTTTGGGTTTTCTTGCCTCATTAAAATGAAAACAAGGTTTTAAATCCTCCACAAAATTAATTCTTCCTTCCTTCCTCCCAAATTTAGTATCTGAGTTATGAAGTCACATGGAACATACAAAGAAGAATTATACCTACATAAGGCCTTTCCTCTATGCAAAGTCTAGCTCTCCTAACTCTTTTTTGTCAATCTTCTTCTTGTCTAGCCAGTCAACCATTAGTGCGTAGTTTCTCCCTTGGAAAAAAGGGATAATATTTCTAACTTTGAAGAATTCTTGAAATTTTTCTTACAAACGTGACCAAAACCTCATACAGAACAGAATATATCATAATTTGTGAATGAAAGTGAAACACACTAAAAGGAGTCTTGAATCAGTTTTTAAGTACTATTTTGGTATTTTCATTGTCACCATTGTAAATGTTTGTGTCTGTATTTCAGATGCATGCTCAGACACACACAGCTGAGCAAAAAAGGAGTATTTTTACTGCTTCTATTAGAAATTGAAGCTCACAAGAATTCTAAGAAAGATACCTTGAAAATAAAGTATTTGCCTTATAGTGTAGCTTGATATGAAGACTTCTATGGTAGAATTGTTAAGTAATGACATAGAAAGATTCAAGAAATAATTATCTTTCCTTTTGATAATCATATGACCTTAAAATATTATTCTCATCAGTTAACTATATTTTGCAAACATGAACATCTGTTTGTAATGGGAAGTGATATTTTGTTTTGTTCTAGTTTTACAACAGAAAATTAAAATCTTTGTCAACCCCAAAGTCATCATTAATTTTCAAAACTTTTTTCACAGGTTTTCAAGGTAAATATTCAATGATCAACAGCTACAAGTACAGAATAACATAGTAAATGTGATATTTATTCTATTGAAAGGGCAATTTCTCTGTTTTGGTGTGGCGTTGTGTTTCATTTCTCTTTATTCACTTCTGTAATTCACCTATCTGTCTATATTGGTCGGTGAAGTGGATAGAGAACTGGCTGAATGGCAGAACTCAGAGGGTTGTCATCAGCGGCGCTGAGTCTAGTTGGAGGCTGGTGACAAGTGCTGTCCCTCAGGGGTCA
>Ga0065711_1040808_pt1 | contig 16661 bp, 10 predicted proteins | sample Hoacrofraction12_FD_59098 | JGI IMG/M metagenome (GOLD analysis project Ga0065711, IMG submission 59098) | Hoatzin crop microbial communities from Cojedes, Venezuela - Epithelial fraction 12 v2 (version 2) | ecosystem: Host-associated > Birds > Digestive system > Esophagus > Crop | place... | reverse complement strand
GGGGGAAAGGGTGTTAAACAGAGGGGGGAAAAGCACAGTCTTTGCCATTATCAAAAGTAAAGCAGAATGTATCTTCAGAGCAACAAAAAACCCTAGATTTTTCAAATTACACCAGTAAATGAAATTGAAGTTTGCTATATCTTAAAGTAATTTACAAAGAAAACGTTGTCTCCAGCAGCAATCTTCTGTGCTGTAGAAATAATCTGAAATGGTTGCCAACACTTCTAAATTTCCCATTTATTAGTCTTTCTACTAAACCACTGTTCCTGCTGATGACCTAAAACGTTATCACAGAATGACTAAATGGCAAATATTCTTTTGATACTGATAAAGAGTGCTAGAATTTGATGTCGTTTACCAGACTAAAAGTAGCCTCAATTTTTAACTAAAGCATGAGTATCTGAAAAATGAAGAAGTAAGAGTTAGCAGACAAACACAGAAATTGCATTTACATGTCTCTCTATGACAGGTTCAGTATGGTTGCAGCCACCTATTCCAATCAGAGCTTTAAATAAATAGAGTTGACATTCATGTGACTGAAAAGAATGAAATCCACCTACTCATTATGCCCTTGAATTTGACATACTTTAAAAGGGTTGTGTTATTTTTTAAATCGGTTTTCTGAAGCCTTATAAACAGCTGCTTATAAGTTCAAGGCCAAATTCCATTTTACCTTCTAGCTCTCTTTTTTTTTTTTTAAAAAAAAAGGAACTTTTCTAAAAATTCCGGGGTACAAGTACCATTGTAAAGTAGCAGGAGAGGAAGGAGGGCAGACATCCATTTCTGTTCAATACCCCAGTCTCTCATGGAGAATTTCCGTAGGGAATGTGCAAATAGACACTATAAAACAACAACAAAAATTGTAAGAAAGGAATACAGACTTAATGGTTTTACCAGAGTAAAGAGATAACACAGCAGATTGCAAAGGCTACTTTGTGAGGTCTTTGCCACTGAAAATACTGTAAAACAGGAGCCACACCTCCTAGCTTCTACTTCCAAGTTTGCTTGCTTACCCCAATGCAAATTACTTAATCTCTCAAGCAAACTGAGAAGGAAACCAGCTAGTACTGCACAAATCAACAATGTATGAAAAAATGTTGCCTAATTACTGGTCACATACTACCAGCAACTTCCACTTTAACTCACTTTTTTAAAAAAACAGATTCTGTATCACATTCACAGTTACCTGCTGAGTGACATCATCTGTGTGGGAAAAATGCTATGAAGTGTTAAGTGCTTTCATGTCCTTACTCTAAAAATTCTGCATTTTAGATTTTATGCTGTTTTTTTCCCCTAAACACTTCTTTTCCAGAGGCCAAACCAGGTTGGAGGGGAAAGATAATCTAAATTGTAGCATAATTTAGGCTGTAAGGGACCTCTGGAGGTCATCTGGCCCATCCTCACACTCAAGGCAGTGATGGCTTTAAGGTTATATCAAGGTCATATTCAACTGAGTTTTGCTCATTTTCAGAGAAGGAGAGGCCACAATCTGGGCATCCTATTCCAATATCTGAGCCTACTTGCACTGCAAAAAAATATTTTTTTGTAGCATCTAATCACAGTTTCCTTTGTTTAAGCAAAATTCTTTCTGTTCAATTCAAAATCAGATTTTAGAAAAATGCATTTGTCCTATTTTCTTAATGTCCCTTCAATACCACTTGTAAAAACGTAAAAGCAGCAACTACATAAGTATTTTAGAAACATTTTTACACCCATTCATTGATATCTGAACTCTACTGCCTGGGGTTAAGTTAGTAAACACAGCACCACAGAGTAGTGTTATCAGCTGCTTACATAATATACTCCAGAAAAACAAACCAAATCTTACCGTGACCATAAAAGTAAGAACTACAAAGACAAATCGGAACCATATTTCCACTTGTGAAAAAGTTGGATTGTAGGTCTTCCACTACAAGAAACCACAATAAAAATAGCCCAATGAACAAGGTTTTCACAGGGTACACATGACATCAATAATTAGCACTTCCTGCAGATCCCCAAAAGTTCTCTGGCTTTTCAAAATTTAAAGGTATATCTGAATTCCATCATGTCACCATGGAAAGACGAAGATAAATTCATACCCATAGGACTATCTGATGAAAAGACAACCAAAGGAGCCTTATATCCTTGCTTCTCTTTCGTCCTGCCACTCTGTAACATACTCAGGGTGCTGTCACATGTTAAAGCACTTCTCAGGACAAAAAGGATATTCTTCATTGATTTCAGCTGCACTTTCATTCAAAGTTTGAATGACAATAATTGAGTAAGTCCAGTATGTTGTTCTTTATTACTAAGGTCAGATGTGTAAATTGATTATGAAGAGGTTGATACGGTACAGTCACATTTCCTGTAATGGGTTTGTTTTCCTAAAGCTTATTGTCTTGTTTCAGAAATGGAAAAAAGAAAATCAAGTAAGGGAAAAACAAATAGGCTAACCATAAATAAAGAACTTTTTTCATAGGTTAAGGAGGAAAAGCTCCTTCTCTAATTATAAGAATGACACAAATATTAATTATAACATGTCAGTTTGCATAAACTCTGCTCGGTTGACAATTTATCTCATACCTGGCACACTTTTCTTTTGAAGCCACTTTTGAGATGTAAACTGCCTGGTACAACATATGCTTTACCCATCCGAGCAAGAAGCTTTACACTTTACCTTTCAATGGATTAAACCTGTCAACCTCTGTCTTGTTTTTTTAAAGCATAAACATAGAAAGAAAATTATACGCAGAGAATTCCATTACACAAAAGGTGATCTATGATTTCAACTGAGATCACCGCAAACCATTGTAATAATGAAATAAATTGACAATATTAGTTGCTGCAGGAAAGCAGGGCTTTGGGTTTGGGCTTTTTGGTTTTGCACACAAATCTGCCTTGCAGGCAGCCTGCAAAGCAAGATGATAAACCGTACAACTATAAATGCTCCAACACTTTGTCCTGTTTGAAATCTGGACCTAAGCAAAGGGAAGGGTTTGTGAGCATGGGTTTTTTTTTCCCCTTAGACCTTATTTTTAATGATGGGCTGTATGCACTAAATTATTACAGATATTAATATTCAGGAAGTTTATTTAGTACAGAAAAAACACTTTTGCTTTACAGTAAGGTTTTTGCTTGCTACCTGCTCTGACATACCAAATGCTGCATGCAGGTAGACTACACCATAGTACCTGTATTATAAATTTGGTTTACTTCCATCTTCTCCCAACGAAATGTTTCTAAATTTCTTTCTGGAGCCAATCAGCACACACTGATGATGTAACTGTTTTATAAGCAATTTTTAGCACTATGAACTGAGCTAGTTATTTCACTAAGGATTATTTTAGTGAATTATTTTACCAGCTTGCTTATTTTAGCTGAACAAACATTTTTCTCTTCCTCATAAGCACAGTTAAAAAAAAAATAATCTTCATTTTTCTTGGAGTTTGTTAAATCTTTCTAGACCATGCTTTTGTAAAGTCTGGAAAAATCTTGCTAATTCAGATACACCTATTGGAAAGGCTGAAGAAGGTACTATGCTTTAGAGAGGCAAAGCATCTCTATAAGCAAATGCAGAAAAATGGATGTTCTAGTCTAGCTGCCTACGGTTAAAAATATCTCCCAGGAATTAGACTATATTTATCTGTTCCAGAAAACAGCACTAGCATTTCTGAAGGAAAAATCTTTCCTTATGGAAAAAGGAAAGATTTCCTTACAAAAATTGGTCTAGACCCTTATTAACAGCAAATGCTATAATAGTTCTGACATTAGTAGTAACAGGAAAATTAATTATGATGCATCTTCATGTTTGTTTTAAAAAATGAGATAACTTTTTAATTACAGTTACAGCAGACTTCTACAGCATTAGTAATTCAAGAGATTTCTTTTGCTAGTATAGAACTTTATACTTACTGTGAAAGTAATATTCTGGATGGTATACGTTAACTTATTTAGATCTTCAAAGCTAACAAATATGTTGTACTGAGTGTAGTTCAGGTAGCCAAGGTGAGCAACAATGATTTCACTGCATTTCTGTGAACACATACGGTGAAGAACAGCATGTAAAAGCCTTCAATTTATTCCAGAATATGCACTGTTAGTATAGGTTGGAGAATTTGTTTCTAAATGGTCAGATATTGACAATATTTATTATATGCCTTACCAATCTTGATCAGTGAGAATAAGACTCAAACAAGACCTGCAGATAAAAAATTTCTTGAAAGATACCAGACAAAGCAGAGGAAACTGATGTAGTCAGTCAGCAGGATCAAAGGTTGAATCGATAAACAAGGCCAGCTTTTCATTTAAGCTGGTGAAAGCAACTGCTTGCAGCACCAGAAAGGGTCTGAATAACTTCATCAGACAAGCTCTATGTCATCAGACTGTGAGATGGGGCTATATTGTACTAACTCATTTCTAAAAGTTAACAGGAGGAAAGTCAAAGCCCAAGCATATTGCTCTCTTGGCCATCTGTAGTTAAATCTAATGGAACACTCTTCATTAATTTCTGCAGAATACATATATATATGCGTATATACATAAAAAGAAAACACTTGATTCACCCTATACGCTCGTCACAAAAACTTCAGCTATGCCCTTCCTAAAAGACTTGCATCTGGAGAAGCTGTTTTGGATGTCTCTAAGCTTAAAAATTTCAGTGAAAATTATACTACAAACTCAAAGCCTTAAACATTTCTTCACAGGTGGGAAGAAATCTGGCATTTTCAGAACACAGATGCCAGCTGATTTCAGCCAGGCTCTTTGCTAGGTGTTGGAGCACAATTTTTCTCTCCTCTGGAGCCCTGTATCCAATCTTCTACAATATTCTTATCTCCAGTAATGCTAAATCTGTTTAGGTGACTATGCCTCACGCTGCTTTGCTGGCAGAGGCCCACTCTAACAAGAAAGAGGGATCTTTAAGGGGTAATAGACACAAGTCATGGAAGGCAACAGAAAAAGACAGATAGGTAGGTATCTTGCTCAGCATTACTAGCTAGGTTGCAATTATAAATAAAACTATACTCCAGAGTCTTTCCTGAGATGCACTTAACAGACATATTCTTCTCATTTGCAATGTAATGTAACATGCACACAAACAGATTTAAAGAAAATGTACTGCATCACAGTTTTGTTTAAGCAGGCACATACTTGTGCACAACTGAGTAATCTCGTCCGATTGTGAACTTGATTATTAACGTACGGTGTGCTTCCATCTTTCACTACTCCAAGCACTTTGACTGTCATAGTAACATTCTTTTTGAGGGATACTGTAATTAAAAGAGAAAATATTAAGCTATTGCTACATGCAGAAATGAAATATCGAATAGAGTTCCAAATGCAGTTTAAAACACATATGATACCCAAAGATTACTCAAGAGTTATTCAGTTATACTTTACTGGAGTAGGTGTCCAGTATATTAATAAAAAAACCACAAAACTTTTTATTTATATATTTAGGCACTAAGTCAAAAATGCCCTGTACTGAATCTTGACAGATTAATAATTACTAATACAGTATTTCTCACATATTTACAAGTAATTTTTATTGAAAAATTAATATCCTTACAATCTACACATCTAATTCCCCCTAAAATGAAGGAAGAGAGACACAGATTCTCTAGATACTACTGCTTTCACAGAAATAACAAACAACTTGTCACATATATCTCTTGCTTCCAGTTCTTGAGATCAATGTTGTCCATGCCTTTACTGGGGGCAAGGGGTAGAGGGGAATAAACTGCTTCAGAGGAAATACCCACCAGCCATAGCCAGAAAGCAACAGGATCATGTATGTGACAGATGAAATTAAAGATATAATATACAGATTGCTATAGCAGTTTCCTGAGAAATAGGTAAGCTTCTCACCATCATGCTGATCCAACTCAACTACGCAGGTCAGCCACAGCTGCTGGTTGTAAGTAGACAGTGGTGGCGAACTTAAATTAAATGGCTTCAGCTGGAAAAAAACCCACAGTGTTAGCACTAGCCTTTATCCTGTTACATGAGATATCTGTAGTTACAATGATGAAAGGCATGTTAACTATGTTTGTGACAATATTTTTGGGATTAGATTTAATATGTGCTACTCTGTGAACAGTACGATAAGCAGCTCAAATACAAGTCTTCCGGAGAAGTAGCTTAAACAGCACACACATTTTGCACAGCACTGAAATAAGGAAAGGTGCAACTATTTAAAATACTTAAAAGCAGCAACAATAAAACAAAAAAGTTTGGATATGAAAAAAAAAATCCTAAGACCTAGCCTAAACATAAAAAGTAATTTCTAGCACTTTACCTCAAAAGTCAGGTTTGTGATCACTCATATGCTACGCAGTTTTAAACCTGTTCGACTATAATTATGAAAACAACTATTTTTCCACTAGGTTTTCTAAAAATCCCACATTCATTTCAAAAGTATGAAAGACACCATTAACAGTTAAAACCTACATGCAGGGAAGATTTTCCTTACTTGATATAAAAATATGCTTTAAAAAAAAATCCACTCATAATACAGTACCAATCCAAACATCTATGTGACTAATAGACCAAAAAAAGAAATGTTCCAGTGTATTTAAAGAAAATTTACTTAATAAAAAAAAAACAAAACAACAAAACCTTTTTAGCACTTTCACAAAAATTACTTTGGATATTAGGTTGACAGCGAAGAACTAGACAAAAATAAAAATGCAAGAACTGAGAACCAAAATCATAGAATCATAGAATGGTTGGGGTTGGAAGGGACCTTTAAAAGGCATCTAGTCCAGCCCCCGGCAATGGGCAGGGACATCTACCGCTAGATATTAAAGCTTTCAAGAAAAGGCATGTGGAGGTTCATGTTAGGAAGACAGTTCCCATGTCTTGGAAGGTCACAAGAGGGATATCATTAGTTGCCACTGAGAGCATTGTTTTTCAGTGTATGTTCTCAATTTCTGTTTCTGGACCTCCTACAAGAATCTCCAACATAAACTCACCAGGGAATCCCATCAACGCTCAAGTGTTACTTTATCAGAAATCACTGTGCAGAAACATCACAGAATTCTCTGCCTTACCTGCTCACAAAAGCAAAAGACTAGAGATTGCTGCTGGGCCACTCGTGACATAACACAGTGGTAGTACAATATTGCGCATTCAGTTCCAAATTGGAAAGCACCATGTGGCCAACAAGTTTTCCAGTAAAAATCTAAACACTTAAAATAACAGGGGGGAGGAGTGGAATGTTTTACATTACTGACATCAAATAAACCTATTAATGTAATCCAACAATATTTATTAACTCTTACCTTTAGGCTGTTATTTAAGTCAGTTCTTGCTACAGAAGTTTCAATTACATTAGGACCTACACAATATATAAGAAGGAAGAAAGAAAACAATATTGAAGTATGCATATTATTGATAAGTAATGACATAAATATAGGATTTTAAAAACCTGTACAAAATACCTCCCTGCAAAGCAGGTAAAGACTATCCCACTTTTCAGATGTTTAAGCTGAAGGGTAAATCACTTAGACATTTCAAAATCATTAATAAACTTGGCCTGAATGTTCCTTTAAGCCTCTCTGCCACAGTATTTCTAGGCATGATTAAACAGGAAGTAAACTATACATCAAGAATTCCATGTCAGAAGCCCTACATGTGTACTCTAAACAACAACAACACACCACACGGTATTGTTCCCAAGCTAAGCTGTACACTGTAGTCAAGAAAGTACTCAGCTACAGAAGAAGCACCAGTGGCACTGTTGTTACAGCAACCTGAAGCTCAACAAGGGCTGCAAAAACTACCTGAAAAAACAGCATATTTAATTGCACCATAAAGTTTCTATAGCCAAACTACTACCACTACCTGATTTACACAGAGCATAACGTCCATAATGCATTGCACTCAAGGCTCAGGGGCCAGGGCAAACACATCCCATTGTACGTGAGTGCATGATGCTAATGCCTTTTTATGTCTGTGTAGTGTACGTGCTTGTCCAATCACAATAACAGTACTTTCTGGCTAGTGCTGGATTTTCATCGCAGTGGTCTGTTCAAGCCAAGATACCCACGTTTGTTTAGGAACAGTTCTCAGTGTACTCAGATTGGGCCCCTCCTTTTCTACAGAAATCTGAAGCTATAATATATTATGTATAACATCATATAAATAAATATAATTGCAGAAAAGTTCTATAAACAATTTATCCCAAAACAGACAATCCATTTCATCAATGGAGTTTCATGTCCAATTGTAGCGGGAGATGTTCACTCACTACCAGAATTTTCATGCAACCATTTCTCCAGTCATCTGGATACGGACACACACACACACTTAACACATACTGATCAACTGCATCCATCCACCCACACCCTACCTCTTAGCTCTGCATGCAGTAAACAGAAAGCAATAAAACCACAATTTATGTCAGAAGAGACCTCCAGAGGCCATCTAGTCCAACCTCTTGTTTAATTAGATCGTGTAGCTCAGGCCATGACCAGTCAAGTCTTCAACAGCTCCAAGGACAGAGGCTCCCACAACCTCCCTGGGCAACCTGTTACAGTATTTAACCACCCTTATGGTAAGAAAAAAATTCCTGCTGTCTAACTAGACTTTCCTGTGTTCCAGCTTGTGTCTGCTGCCTCTCACCCTATCACCACGCACCTCTGAGAAGAGTCTAGCCCTATCTTCTGTGTATCCTCTCATAAGGTAGTTGTTGTCAGCGGTAAGGTTTCCCCTTAGCCTTCTTAGGTATGCAAGAACACGTTACTGGGGAGAAGAGGAATGCGTATATCTATGCCCACACACAATGTATTCATGCATGCGTATGTACATACACAAAAGGACTAAACCAGAAAAATAAAATGGAAGAGTAGGAAAAGGTCCGTATCTGTATACCAGGGTGTGAACAAACACAGAGGAGATGTATAGCACTCAGGGACATAGGCAGGACATGTATGTGTGTATCTGGGTCACTCTAGAGGCATCCCAGTCACAGTAAGATTTCTTTGTCTAAAAGGTCTTTACCCTTACGTATTAGGTCTGGCAACTTAATGTAATCTATTAAGCCTCAAAATATGTTGTTTCAGCCACAAACTTAGCATGAAAGAAATTATGCAAGAAAATCAGTTTTTCACAAAGACCATGGACTTTAAAGTTACTACAGAGAAACAATGGAAAAGAAGGAAGTTTATGAATGAGCAACATGGGATCATTCTGTGCAAGCAGTATTTCAGGTTAGCTGTCATGACAGCTCTAAACATGCAGCATTGCTTGGGCTTCTATAACCACTCTAATTACAATATTAACCATCTTACAGACTTTAAGTTGAAAAATAAAGAATTTTGCCCATCCCACGCAAAGCTTCATATTAGAATTACAGTTCAACTTCACTAACAGCCATCCACTATAAAGTCAGTTCTCCGTCACTGAACTTCTCAGTTCTCAGGTACATATAAACAGGGCAGATTTCTGGAGAGCTTTTTTGTTTTGAAAAGCTTAATTCAATTTCAGTAAGTGCTCACAGTTGATAAGTCATATTTCAGTAACTAAGACTTAATAAAAACACTAGAATGAACCTTTTTGAAAAGTTTTATTCTTTTTACCAGAAGATGCGAACAAATATTGGCGCAGAGAGATCATAGTTCCAGTTTTTAAGAAGAGCAACCAAAAAAATAATGAGGTTCTACTGCTATAACTGCTATTCCTCTAGCAAGCAATACATTAAAGCTTTTCAAAGCAAGTGACCAAAATGATGCTCTGGTCATATTATTAAAAAATGGTGACTAAATTACATTGTTACTGTTTTTCTTTGAGTCTTGCTCAGTTAACAGAATTGCATCTGAAAACAAAGAACCACCCTGAGGTGGTGAACAGGAAAACTGCACAAGTACAGAAAATGAGCTCTACACTTCATATTTTCCTTGCACTTGTCTCACCCCAAAGATAACACAGATCCATGGGGAAAAGGGAAAAAAAAAAAAGTGAGTGTAACTTGGGGAAAAAACCCCACAAGTCTGCGTCTGACTTGGGTTACAAAATCTGAAGAGCAACAGCCACCTGTGATTAAGCTGGCTTGTCTTCTTAGGTGAGAAGCAAGACTTCTGCTTGGCTTCCCAAACTGCAGGTAGAGATGTTGAGTATGGGCAATGGCATATTCAAGTAGCACAGAAATTATGGATGTATCCCCCACTTCTTCATTTACTTAGTGGGTTTGGTGAGTTTTGCTCAGACTGCACCCTTTAATGAGCGAGCACTCTATTGTTAGTGCCCCTCCCTCTATTCACAGGAAGCAAGGAGCTGTCAACAAAAGCCCGAAAAACATCACAGTAAGTGTTCAGTGGGTCTCCTCCCAAGGTAAACAGCATTCTTTTAAAAATTATGAAGTTCTAATAATGAACTCTGTTCACGGTTTGTCAACAAAACTATCTGGCAAACCAATCTTACAAGGACAAGAATCCCACAGCCGTGGCAGTTCCTGAAGGGGATGTCAGGTGAGTCCTGGGACCCCAGCAGGCTGCAAAGGACCAAGCGTTGCTTACAGCAGCCAAGTACTCTGGACCAAAGGCAACCACACCATCAGCTCGCTCTGCACGCAGATGCAACGCAACACACCAACACAGCTCTCTTTCAGCTTCTGCTACCGATTAAGAACTAAATGCTCGGCTTTCTCTTCCAGGAGCACTGCTTTTTGCCTAGTCTCACAGAAAACAACTTACATTTCTTGCAACTGGGCAGTATAAATACACAACTACAAACACGATTCACTTTTTAAGCCGAAAAGCCAAATGACACGAAGTTAAGTAATTCCAGGGGTTTTTTCCTTTATAAAGGAATAATACAAAATTAATATAACATATATTTTTGCAAATGTATTTATACAGTATTCTAGTGGCCAAATAGTGCCCTTCAGCATCCTGAGGCAAGTCACAGGAATATCAGTGGTTAACCTTTACGAACTGAAAGTCTGTTTGGACCTTAGGCTACTATAATAAATCAAACAGCAGGAAAGAAGGTTTTATTTCACAGACAAATTTTATTCTTTAATGCCATTATGAAGAACGTACTGCTTACAAGCACGGACAGGCACAAAAAGCCCAAAGAGCTGCCTCCAGTCAGCCTCTCCTTCTTTCCAAGGCAGGCATGAGTGGCCCAGTCCCAGGCCTGGGCAGCCTGTCTCATTCTGAAGGCAGGGAAGGACAGGGCAGAGGTAGAGACAACCCTACAGACAGGTCAAGAAGTGTCAGACAGTGGCACAGGAGAATACACTGGGTGACGTGGAAATAAGCAGTAAAGCGGGGGGAGGTGGTAACATCCTTAAATAATTCTTACATGGGGAGCAGGCTGCTTACTTAATAAGCACAAGTCCCTCCCTTTCCTTCTCCCTGTCTGTCACTTCTGCATTGACAAAGCTATCCTGACAGCAGAGTATTAGCTTACTAATACTGCAGTGATAGCACGCTAACTTCTTTTTCAAGTACGTTTTAGACCTGGAAAAGCTCTCTGCCATGAAATACAGAGGGCTCCCACGCTTCCCATCTGCCTCATGACACTCTGCATCTTTGTTGACCAGACTTCTATAAATCTCTCTGATCTCCAGGGTAAGTATCCAGGCACTAAGTGCTTAGCCTCCCAGATCACATCACAACTCCCACAAAGGTCTCTGAAACCAGAGACCTAAGCTCATATATGTTCTACAATGGAAGTTCATATTTTTACATTACTAATATATTTTATATTTCTGTGGCATTTATCACCCAAACATTTAGAAGGTTATCAGTTTCCTCACAGGAAACCAAGTATTAGCACCACCATTTTACAGATCAAAATACAAAGAAATTCATGTAGCAGTCTGCTGAAAAATTGTTACAATGAAACTGGTTTTGTTTTATTTTACGGACTCTCCCCTGTAAAACAGTTTCAAATATCAAATCTGTATAGGTAGTACTCCTATTAAAAAATGAGAGGGAAGAAACACTTCCCCATCCCTGTCAAAACTAATGCTTCCTCAGACATCTCAGGGGCAGTAAGCTCATTAGCATTTAAATCCATCTGTAAATACCAACAGGTTTAGACAAAGCACACAAGAACTGTAATTTTTAAAAAGTCAACATCCTTACCTGCTACTCCTATGAAGACTGTCAAACCAAAACAAACAAAGAATACTACAAAGACCAGAACAAAATGCCGTTTGGACAGTGTATATAATCGCATCGGTGCCAGCCTACAGGAAGCAAAAGAAAGCACAGGATTAGCTGTGAATCATATTTCTAAAGAAAGAAAAAAAAAAAAAATAAACCCCACTCATTCCTCCACAAAGAAAATTAAACCAAACTGTGAGGTAACATGTAACACAAGGGAAAAAATATCAATGCTGCTTTATAGAGCAAGAATAACTACCAGGAATTATTAGACATAACACGTCTGCAGCCCAAAATGTATGAATTTTGCCCATTCTTTTTATGCTAGGGTTTTCTATCGTCCTAAGACTTTAGAAAGAGAAAGCATTTCTTAGAGGGAGAAAAAGTTACGGTTTTTTTAGTTCATACGTTAATAATTTAAACATCCAAGACACCATGTCTCCTGTAATGACAGCTTAACCTAAAGGGACTGACGTCACCAACAACTCAGCCACCGGCACAGGATCTTGATGGGTTTTGTACACCCTAAATATATACTTCATCCCTGCAGGATCACCACTAACAAGGAGTAAGGCAGAATTCCAGATCTGCTAGATGTGCATGCTCGGGCTCTGCTTTTTTGTCTGAGCTCCACCAAAGCTTGGGAAATAGAAACCTGAACTTAAGTTTATTATTAGACACTTAAATACAAATACACATAAAAGCAATGACATCTCTTCCACAACTGGCTGACCATCAGGTTAAAGACAAAATAGAGAGGAAAAAAGTACTGAAAGGACCAACTGCATTCTCTTGGAAACAGCTAAATTCCAGTTCTGTTAGGTTAAGGGAAATACGAGAATGCCAGAACTGAGCCACCATATCATTGATATTCTATTGCTGTTCCAGTAGGTGTGACCATAGAAAGCTGTACAGTTTATATGGGAAAGCTGCAGGGCTCAGCGTGGTGGGGTGGTGGTGTTTTCTGATAAATTTTACATCACCATCACAGAAAGAAATGAAAGCACAAGACTTAAATGACAGTGCTCCCTCTCAGCTTGGAATAAAACTCCTCTCCACCAGCTGAATGGCGCTCTTACTGGTTCATCACATTAACGAAAAAATGCAGAAAAGGTGGTGGAACCCTTTCGATAAGCCCAGCCTGAAATCTGGGACCAGGTACCCCAGGTCTGCATGCCTTGCAGCCCTTAAAAGCAAGGTGACCAGTTCACCTTAAATCAGTAAAAGGATTTAATAATAACCTCTATTTTCTTTAAGAATCACTGCATTCTCTCCAAACCAGGCACTACAAAAATAATTACATCATTGCTTTACGGTAAAGTCTGAAAGATCCAAATCTTAATTTAACTCACAAAGGCGGTTGGGGAAGTCAGGAAAAACCCACAGAAGTACCGAGAACCACAAGCAAGTAACTGTAAATGTTAAAAGTTGCACAAACTGGCTGTACAGGACTCCCGGCGCAGCACCTGCAAACAAGGCGTAACTTGCCTTGCCACATACCCTTATGCAGAGCAAAAACCCCGCAGCAGCCCAAGAAGTCAGAATAGCTGATTGTACAGGCAACAAAGGTAAATCGTACATGAAATTATCACAGTCACAAACAGGAACAGACCAGATCTCCATCACAGAGATCACCACACAGAAGTCTCACAGACAAATATGATTTTAAGTTGACTTTGCAAAATGCCAGTTAACAGAGGCATTTCAAACCAGGATGCATCTGCACAGCTTTTGCAGGGATATAACTACAGTAGCTTCCTTAAATCAATGTCTTAACACCTCAGCCTTCATGCACTTAAAACGCTTTAACTAACTAAGGTGCATTTTCCTATCTGTTCCAAGGATGACCTGGTATTCCCCATCTGCCTAAGAACACCACGTATGGGATATTATCTTGAGATACCAAAATACTAATCTTAACAAGAAAATCCTTAGTATATAAAAATGGTACATAAAATGCTGATATGCCTAAATTAACTATAAATGTTCAAGTGGATACCAAATGCTTCATGGAAGAGCACACTCTGAGGACCACTCAATACACAGAACCCGGGTCTGGATTGGAAAGTCCACAGGTTGAGAACAGCTGACGACTGGAGGAGTACCGTATATATGCAGGAAAGTATCACATACGCCCGTCCTGTTCTGAGCAGCTTACGTATGGGCATCCACTTAGCAGCTGCAGTCTGATGCAGGATACTTCTGACTTGCTATGCCTATTCTTGGTTCTTTTGATAAGCTTCCTAATTTCCAAGGTTTCATAGACATTTCAAAGTGTGTAATGTGAACATCAAAAGCAGCTTCATCTCCACAGCCCTTGCAGGAAAGTCACCAGATTTCACCACCCAGCCAACACTCACAGCTTTACAGCTATTGGCAATTATCACCTTGGTTTACTCGTACACCAGAGCACAGATGCGCTTGTAAGCTTTCAAAGAAACATGTTCCTGACATTGGCTCACTCTTTATTCCAACTCCGCTCCAGGTGGTGCAACACCTCATAGTCAAAATGGGTACACACCTACCTAGAAACAGTCACGCTGGCACTTTGCAAAGAGAGGAGACCAGAGAGAGCAGGGACACGCTGTGTCTTTTCCCACCTTCTTTCACACTGGTACTGCTCAAGTCTCATCTAAGCCACTGACTGTATGTGCTATTTTACAGGTCAATAAGGTAACACGGACGCTTTTTGTTAAGAGGAAATGTAAGAAATCAGCCAAATCTTAACTACACTTACCATAACAACAAACAACAATTTATAGCATTCCTATCAGATGACATATTCTTCATCGCCCCTCGCTGCAATAGCAGAATTTCCTTGTGTGGTTTAAGTGTCTCATTTCAACCTACCACCAGCTGACCGACAAAGCAAATTAAAATGATCCTCCCGTATGTTTGTTGTTTAACATCTGACTTTTGGAAAGAGATTTATATAAAATTTATGAATATACCTACATGCAAGTTGATGATCCCCCAGTAACACATTCTTACATGTGAAGGGCCTAATAAAGAACAAAATGTTTGAAAGGCATTTATGTGAAAAGCAAAAAAGGTTCCTCACTCTGGAAACCCCTGTTCAAACAGGTGAAGAGCTGTGCTTTGCTTTAGCAGTGGAAGATGCTGTCATCAGCCTAGCCAAGGCAGCCCGGAGCTCAAGAGTAGCCATCCAAGTGTCTGCAGGTTTTTCAGGTGGCTTTTACCACCTGCACTGAGTTTTATCCTAATTCACACAAACTAAATATTTTATAATTAAATTGGATATGTCTGAAACTAACCATGAAGGAGTAGAAAGCACTGAGATACAAACAGAGAAATATTATACATAGACATCTCCAATAGTACTCAGTAAAAACTGAACTGCACTAATGTGATCTGTGATAGAGTGAACAACGGAAATGCAGAGCCGTTAACAGCTGCCATCTTTCAGTAGCCACTCAACTGTGAGATGCAACAGTACGTTAAATCTTGCTCTTGGAGTAAAGTTTTGGCTCAAATGGGTAAGCAAAATGTTTCTCGGGCTATTCCTCATCTTCAGATCAGTTCTCATCCCTGCACAAGACAGTCTTTACTAAAGACCATCGTGGAAAACAGAGCCTTTTATACAGCAGTTTTCACTTAAGACTCTCACTTTACTGACAGGAGGGCTGTTACAAAAGTGGGATTAAGCAGTAGGTAGCACAGAGTTGATACCAAATCAGAAATAACTCACTTTTATGCACAGCAGTTTTTCTGACATACTAGCCTCAACGTCTCTGCCTCCAACTGCTTTGTTCTGTTTTAGGCTCGCTCCCGAATAAAACCAGCAAAACCACCTTGATTTAAATGATTACATACACCACCTACATTCATGGTACTGGGTCTATCTGTACACACTGCACTTTCTCGAGGTTTAAAGGCATCGCTTCCTGCGATGTCCCTCAGGAGACCTTGAATTCCTTCTTGCAGATGTATTCCACCATGGTTAATAGCTAATAAGGCAGCGTGTGACAACATAAGACGCACACAATTAATATTAACGGCACTCTGTAGTACTGCTGCACGACAACCGACAGCTACCCACGGTTATGCTGAACTGCTCGCATGCACGGGGTAGGTTGGGCTTTTTTTCGGTGTCTCGTTTGCTGTATTCATCGAAGTCTCAATAATGAGTTATGACTACGGCTCTGTCTGTCCACGCCAAGGGATATGCAGGGAAACAAGTTTTTCTTTTTCCTTGGCAGACACAGACCGAGAGTGGAAACACGGGGGGACCGGCGATCATTCACCACAGCAGAGTAAAAATCGCGGGGTGCCGCTCAAGCAGGGGGCCGCCGCCGTGGGGCTCCCGACTGGCCAGCCCCAGCCTCCCAAACACGAATTCCGCGACCTCGCCTCCCTAACGAGAGCCACCGCGTACAAACCGGCCGAGGAGAGCCAGGCTCTCGCCGGGGGAGCGCTGGTGTCGCCGCACCCGGCCCCGGCCAACGCGCGCCCCCCGCTCCCTCAGCGCCCTCCCGAGACCCAGCGGAGCGGGCCGGCGGCGGACGGACGGAGCCTCCACCCCGGCTCCCCGCCGGCCGTCGAACG
>Ga0065711_1040807_pt1 | contig 16661 bp, 6 predicted proteins | sample Hoacrofraction12_FD_59098 | JGI IMG/M metagenome (GOLD analysis project Ga0065711, IMG submission 59098) | Hoatzin crop microbial communities from Cojedes, Venezuela - Epithelial fraction 12 v2 (version 2) | ecosystem: Host-associated > Birds > Digestive system > Esophagus > Crop | place... | reverse complement strand
GTCAGAAGCGGGACTCAGCAGTGTGACACGCCTTCAGAGCGGGCATCTTGGTATGTGTATTCGGGGGCCATCTGTGCTTTATCCAAAGCAATCTCTGAAGCAATCTCTGGCTGCGCAGCCTCCATGGCGCCCCACAGATCACTGAGTTTACAGTGATGGGCTATCCCCCCTTACTTTTGTCTGATAAGATAAGCACCAGTTAATTACTACCTTTGTTATCTCTTCGGCTCTTGACACCTCAGTTGAGAGATTCCTCAGTCAGTTTGTCTTCCGTCTTGCATTCGACAATTCCAGCAAGGCCATCGATTACAACCGGGCATGTGAAGGACAACCAGAGGATCAGGCCCAGCCAACATGGGTTCATCAAAGGCAGGACCTGCTTCACCAACCTTATCTCCTTCTATGGCCAGGTGACCCACCTAGTGGATGAAGGAAAGGCTGCGGATGTTGTCTACCTGGTCTTTAGTTAGGCCTTTGACACTGTTCCCCACATTATCCTCCTGGAGAAAATAGCTGCTCATGGTTGCGACGGGTGTACTCTCTGCTGGATGAAGAACTGGCTAAATGGCCAACTCCAGAGAGTGGTGGTGAATGGAGCTAAATCCAGCTGGTGGCCGGTCACAAGTGGTGTTCCCCCAGGGCTCGGTTTTGGGTCCAGTCTTGTTTAACATCTTTATCAGTGACCTGAATGAGGGGATTGAGTGCTCCCTCAGTAAGTTTGCAGATGACACCAAGTTGGGTGGGAGTGTTGATCTGCTCCAGGGTAGGAAGGCTCTGCAGAGGGATCTGGACAGACTGAATCGATGGGCTGAGGCGAGTTGTATGAGTTTCCATAAGGTCAAATGCTGCACTTGGGTCACAACAACCCCATGCAACACTACAGAATTGGGGATGAGTGGCTGGAAAGCTGCCCAACGGAAAAGAATTATGGGGTGTGGGTCGACAGCTAGCTGAACATGAGCCTGCAGTGAGCCCAGGTGTTCAAGAAGGCCAACGGCATCCTGGCTTGCATCAGGAATAGTGTGGCCAGCAGGAGTAGAGAGGTGATGGTGCCCCTGTACTAAGCACTGGTGAGGCCGCACCTGGAGTGCTGTGTTCAGTTTTGGGCCCCTCACTACAAGAAGGACATTGAGTTGCTGGAGCATGTCCAGAAAAGGGCAACGAGGCTGGTGCAGGGTCTAGAGAACAAGTCTTATGATTAGCAGCTGAGGGAATTGGGGCTGCTTAGTCTGGAGAAGATGAGGCTGAATATTACTCTCTACAACTACCTGAGTGGAGGTTGCAGTGAGGTAGGTGTTGGTGTCTTCTCCCAGGTAACTAGCAATAGGATGAGAGGCAATGTCCTTAAGTTGCATCAGGACAGGTTTAGATCGAATATTAGGAAAAATTTCTTTACTGAAAGAGTGGTCAGGCATTGGAACAGGCTGCCCTGAGAAGTGGTGGAGTCACCATCCCTGGAGGTGTTCAAAAAACGTGTAGATGTGGCACTTTGGGATACTGTTTAGTAGGCATGGTGGTGATAGGTTGATGGTTAGACTTGATGATCTTAGAGGTCTTTTCCAACCTATGATTCTATGATTCTATGATTCTATGATTCAATCTGTAAAACTGTAGAACTGAACAGGCTGCAACACTGGGTGTGAAGATAAATGGCCAATGTGATTGCCACTCTTATTACCTTTGAAAGGTCATGGAAAATGGAGATGACTGGAGACATGCTAATGACTGGAGAAAGTCATATCTTGACGCATTTTCAAAAAAGTCCAAAAGGGTGACCCAGAAAATGCAAGCTGGTCAGCTTCACATCAGTCCCTGGGAAAATCACTGTGAATCCCCTTGGGGAACATTTCTCAGCACACGTGGGAGAAGGCAGCGACTGACAACTGTCAACATGGATTGACCTAGGCTAAATCATTCCTGACCCATTCAATTGCTTTCTAGGACATAATGACTGGATTTGTGGATGAGGGGAGAGGCAACTAATGTTATTTACCATGATTTTTACAAGGGTTTTGACACTATCTCCTGATATATTCTTGTATCAAGACATTACAGTCTTGATGCACAGACAAACTAGATGGGGAAAAAAATGGACAGTTAGTGTCTGGTGGGTCATACTCCACTGGTAGCCAATAACAGTTACAGTATTGAATGGGTCTAATTGGCACCCGTCTTGTTTAGGACCATTATCTGGAAGAGGTGACAGAGTGCATGCTTGCCATATTTGTGTAAGTTGAAACAAGAGAGGTTAAGGCTGGACATAAGTAAAATATTTTTTCCCTATGAGAACAGGCAAGCAGTGGAGCAGGTTGCCCTGTGAGGTTGTGCAATATCTGTCATTGGGTGTTTTAAAGACCCAACAGGGTAAAGCCCTGAGCAATCTGGTCTGATCCCAGAGCTGATCCTGCTTTGAGCAGGTGTTTGGACTGGAGAATTCTCAAGGTCTATGTTCCTATGATCACTTACAAATAATTAAATGGTATCTGGAGAAGACACCACCAGATACTTGTTTCTAAATCTGTCAACATTAGTGAGATACTTCACTTTGATTTTAATGGACTTTAAAATACTGTTCTAACCTGATAGCTGCACCATGTGGTTTGTTATTGAACCGGTTCGAGAAAATGAAGTGGAGAAATTAGTGGATAAAACACTCATTTCATTAGAAAATGGTCCAAGCCTGCTTCATGAGGTAGATATGAAATGATTAACCAATAGAACCCGGTATAATATACATAAACTACTAAGGAAGATCTAAGCACTCTCTGCGCATTGTCTGAATGAATGTTGAACTTACTGTTTGCTAACAGCAATTTCGTTTAATGAACAGACAAACTTATGCTCTTCAGAGCATTTACCTTAAACTCAAACCCGGTTCTGTTGTATTATGTATTAATTATAGAAAACAGACTACTTTAAAGTATTATTTAAAACATTTTGAATGCTTCATACGATATATTGTTTCTGACTATATCATCTCATGGTTACAGTGTTGGAAACTAATATATTCTATTTTAATCTACTTAAGCTGAATACTTCCACATTTTTATTAACTAATAAAACCACTACTTTATGTTTGCTGAACACTCGATTCGCAAAATGTGTTAATAAGATATATTTAAACTCTTTATGAAGTTTATCATGCAAAATTAACTTTAGGGTTCTTATTCAGTTGAATGTTACTTTGCACAATATAACTAGTTGAGTACTATGGACAATTCTTTAAATAAAACACTCACCATTTTTTTTCTTTTCTTATCCTCCATTTTCTCTAAAAAATATTAAAAAAAATAAAGCTCTGATTAGTAGCTATTTTTATACAAAGAATCACACATCACTTACCTCTGAAACTTTCAACTTACTTATAGAACATAAACATGTAAGAAACTTGTACCAAAAATAGCATAAAATATAGATGAACATTTTTTTTGTTGTATCTGAGTCTATTATCTAAAAACCTGCAATACTTTAGCAATCTAACGTAGTGATCTCTTGATATACGTTTGCAAAACCATACAATAGTCGTCTTTTATGATCCTGAGTGCTGAAGGAACTTAAAAGTGTTACCGACTCACAGGGATTGTTGTACAAAACTTTTTTTTAAGTTTTATGTGGTCATTTTAACTTTTTGCCTGTGTCCAAGTGTCTCCACTGATTCTGCCCCACTTTTGACTTCGGAGTTATATGAATTTCACATCAAACTTGGCAAGTGAAGCAGAGCCACTGCAAAACCAGCTAGGCAAGGGCCAAAGAAGTGTACGCTTCCGAAGAAATAGCATTCATATTTTTGAAGAAGTCTTCCTCTATGGCACAAAAAAAGACTCTAAGAAAGAAGTCTGCAACCCACAGTAGACATTTTTTCTTAGCATCTAGCTGTGTTTTTCAAGCTGTGCACTGCTTTAAATTGTTTCCATGGGCACAGCAAGTTACTTTCTTTTTCTAAGAAAAAAAATCTTTTTCTTGCCCTTTTTATTACGTTTTCTATCTCCTAGGATTGAGAGCTTCCTTTTTCTGTTGTTGTTGACATATTAGGAATTTAATAGCCCAATATTATATATGTGTATGTATATGTCTGTATACACACTCTGCATTTTAATTGAAAATTTGTAGTTGGGTTTGATACTAAATCCATTGGCTTAAATATGCTTTTTAAGTTTTCAGGAACTATGCTTTGCCTTTCAGCTACATCAGATGTAGTTAAAGAACAAGCAAAACTATCCTCTGCTCAGCATGGAAAGAGCACTGGATGGTGGTTATTCAGACTGAATTATCTTGTAGGGAACTTCCAGAGTTCACAGCATATCAGGAAACTAAGATTAGACTCAAAGTTAACACCTGGAAAACATAATGAACATGGAAAAAAAACACCAACTAAAAAAAAAAAAGAAAGAAGGTGATTTTATCATGTAAAGTACACCTTCCTCCACTGGATCTGGCCCTGAAGACATTTGTTGGAAAAGAAAATTCTTAAACACTTGAAAGATGGTACAGTGACAAGTCCAGCCCTCTAGCAATGACCAAGCATGAAGCATGCTGGACCTTGAACAACAATATAGTCAAACTGTCCTTACATTCAACTGCTGTCTCGTAAATGGTTCTTTGAAAGTGCGGCGATCATCTTACCTTGCCATAACTATGAGGAACTTACCTTTAATGGTTTCTCAATGGGATTACTTGGGTAACAGTTAGTAACATAAGCTAAGGCTACAGACATAATCATTTCAGTTATACAGTAGCTTCCAAGACTTAGATATTAAGTAGTCATTTCTTATGCTCTGAAATTTCTAAATTAGCTGAATGGTCTACAGTAGCTCTTCCAGAGGGAAAGAGTCCATGTCCCTTTCTTTCTTCCACTCTTCTAACAAAGAAGCAAAAGAGGAAAAGGAATTTCTAATGGTTCTGTAGGAATCAAAGTTGCAAAATTAACAGCAAAGTTAAATGGCAAAGTTGCAAAATTAAAAAGGCTTTTTATTTTTTTAAAAATATTTTTATTTACATTTTTATTTCTAATTAAAAATGGGCATTAAAAAGCTCTTTGCTACATTACATAGATCATGCAGTCAAAAAAGAAGAGGTCAAGGGGAATACTCAGGGACATTCAAAGGATTACAAAAATAGCACAAGTTCCTCAGTATCAGAGTTAATTGCAGATGTCCAAACATTAAGGATTCAGTTATATTATTTGGAATCATTTCTTAATACAAGTGCGATTAAGTGGGTTTAACAACAGTGTGATGTAGTAAGAACCATATTGCAAGTAGCAGCTGTAAAATTGTCTTCTTAACGCAGTCAATAAAATATCTCGAACTATTTTATGTACAATTCATTTAAGATATTGCATTTAAAAATGAAAAGAAAGCTAATACTTTCATGCACATAACAGAATGATGGATTTTAATGACACTTTTTCAGTATTGTGAGTGTGTGACACAGAACTACAGGTTTCTGATGCTCCAGGTGAAGTTTATAAAAGCAGAGCAACGTCTTTCCCTGCTGAAATTCTTAAGAAGTGGAAAATGAAAGCGTGGAGGTGGCATGACAGAAACCAAGCATCAATAAATTATGAGAATATGTGATTGCTTTAATTCCAAACATCTACAAAAAATTTCTTGGCTCTCCTACATCCAGAAGAAACTTATTTATTCAATATTTTTCTCATAAATACTAGGCCTGATTCAACCATCAGTTTAGGATGTTTTCTGACTTTTCAGAAGCATCAGTGTAATGCACTAACAAAAAGATGCATATCATGTTATGAATTGCAGTGAAAAATAAATGTAAGCTCAAGAAATAATTGAAGTCAATGTGAGATGTGTATACATGTATGCTGCATGGCTAGTGAGAAGGTGCTGTTTCTACTTACTATCTTCTACTAAATAAAATACTTCTAATGCTAATGTGACTTTTCTTATGGCAACATATCTGATAAAGGATGTCTGACTTTTTTTCTTTTCAAGTCTTGCAGAAAAGAGCAAGTCTCCGAAGATAAGAATAAAGAAAGAATTCACAGTAGCGTATTGTGGTGAAATTGCACATCTGATAAACACCGCACTCTAGTTCAAAAGTTAAGGTATAGGTGTTTTACTGCAAAATAGTCGTGGGAAGGAGTAATGACTAAATGATTTCTTTTGGAGGACTACTGCAGCTGCTAGTCATTCTAGAAGCAATTATTCAATGACTTTTATAATGCAAAGAAGAACACTTAATAAGCAAAGAATTTATTTTGTAAAAAATAGAACTAAGGAAGGCTGAATATTAAAACTGTAAATACAAAGTGGAAAAGGCAAATAAGGTGACACTGACAGAAACAAAGGTACACCAAAAATATCCTCTGCATACTTGCAACTACAATAATCCCTACTCCATGATACCTGTGAATCTCACCATCAAAATATCTGAAGTTTTTACCTTCCTTAAGTTTCCATTTATGATCTCCTGCCTGCCCCAATTTCTATCCCAAAATACTCAAACTCTCACATAATCCTTCATATATGTGTATGCAATGTGAACATGTATTTAAATGATCTGAAAAATAAATCTTTCATGTTTCTCACTTTAAAATTTATCTTGCACTGGTCTCAGTTTAGAGGTTTTTAAAGTAGTTTCAGTGTACGAAGAAGTTGTGAGCAGCTGAAAATAAAGTCTGGGCAGCGCTGGCAAAACATTGAAGTACAATTGTAATGAATTTCAGGCTTGCTTTCTGTCAAGTGTGGTCCCAAGACAACTTTTAGGCATTTAGTTTGAAAAAACTTATGATTTTAGATACATATGTAATCAAGAAAGCATGAGAATGATGGCTTATTAAACAAACCTGGCAAGTTCCATACTAGTTTAAAATTAAGTTCAAATATTTTCATATTTTTTGAACGTGCACAGCTAATGTACAGGAGGTAACAGCGACCAGCAAAAATTTGTGGTTTTATCTTCTCCTTAGAAATAATCTTTTAAATAATGAATTTCTCAATTGGGAGATAAATGCTAAAAACCAAACTCACCTGCCCCCAGTTTCGGAAAAGAACCTTAAATCCAGATTTACAAGGTCAAGGTCTGGCTTAGGTATAAATGAAGACAGGTTTTAATGTAAAATTAAAACAAAATTAAGAATAATTCAGTGCAGTCAAAAATATATCTAAAATTCAGATACATAAATGGTTTTGGAGTTATGAAAACAATAGAATAATTATTGCTTGGTTTTGCCATATGAAAGAGTCTGATATTTTTTATATTAATGGACATAGTAATTACTCTTCAAAATGTAATATTATCATGAGGAAATACAATTTGCTGTTTATAGATTTATATAATCAATTTCCTTCCAGTCCCTTTTAAATGTCAGTAATTCACTTAAGAATACTACCATAATAATCAAGTGATTCAGATGGTGAGACAGGTTCCAGAAATTGTATCCTAAGCAGCTGGAGAAAAATGACATATAAAGAAGGCATTCTTATGTTTGCTCCAGTATGAAGAAAACGTCTGAAAAAGAAATGACTTTGAAAATATCCAACACAATTTCAGCAAATCCATTACTCAGGTAAAAATAGGATATAATCATAAAATGTATTGAAATTAATAATCAAACCTCTGTAATAATTCCTGTTTTTACAAGAATTTCACAAGTACCGTTTTACACTTAATATATAATCCTATATTGCAAACTAGAAAACAAGACATAAAAAACTTTGCTGACATTCAAACAAGGTCATCACACATACGTAAAGTTACACATGCACTGAAGTCTTCACAAAACTTCATAATTTTTGCTTTTTAAAATTCACACAAAATTAATATTTCAGGGAAACACATTCTCTTTATGCTACCATAGAAGCATCTTTTAAGACGAAAGTGTCTTATTGCTAAAAGCACAAAAAAATTAAGGCCTTCCCAAAAGTAAAACTGTTTCATTTTTAGATTATAAGATATAGCCGGAAGATTAGCAACACATTATCATTCTCAAGCTACGACATTTTTCAAAATATAAAAAAAAATTACAATAAATTAAAGATTAGCAAAGTAATTTATTCACTTATATTTAAATTAATCAGTTTACCTTTTGTAAACTCATTAGGCTGCAGTTCTACATTAATCATGATTAGCATTTTGTATTTTTGTTTTGATTGCATAGAGAATATTTTTAAATTATAACTACAGAAATAATTAACTAATTCTTATAAATTTTTAGATGTATAAATGAATTTGAATAGTGACAGATCGTGTTATGTTCATGTTTGGTTTTAAGCATGACTGATTTTGGAGTATCATTCAATTTACACCTTTGTCTTTCATTTGAATGTAGTGTTTCTAGAGGAACTTCCATATATGCAGGCTTAGGAATGAGGATGGAAATAGATGAAACAGAAAATCCTTAGTCTAGTGAGAAATTTGAAAGGAGAAAATATAAGTTGTGTGAGGACTACATGGAGTTCTATCTCAAAGTTTCCCATTAAGAACAACTCTTAAGTAACAGTCATTTTTCATTTAAAAAAAAATAAATCTGGAAATATGTCTCCAATATTTCTTAAAACAACATGTGCAAGGAAAGAAAAGGACACAGGAAGTTAATAAGAAAAGAAGGTTAGGGTTTTTTTTTTTTGTCCAATGAAGGAGAAAAATATGTCCAGAAAGTGGAGGATGGCACCAAAAATGAGGTTATAGATGCAAGGCACAGACCGATATTTTACAATGTTAAAAATATTATCTTTGTTTCTCAACTAATAGGTTATTGCTGTTTTGGTTTTTGTTATTATCTGTAGGGAGCAACAGCTACATATTCTAATTGTAAAACAAGTGTGCTATGAGTTTTGGAATTATTAGATTATTCTGTCCTTACTGAATTGAACTAGAGTTTAGCAGTGGTACAAATAGAGGTAGAAATTTACAGCCAATTGCTTTAAAGTATAATTTCTGCCAAATTAGTTCAAAGGGAACAAGATTTAAAGAAAATAAGCTTTCTCCTACTAATTTTCTTTCCTGCATAACTTCTGTTCAGTACTTTTACGTATTTTACTTCTCAGAGGGAGAACAAATTCTCATAAATCATATGACTGGAGGAAAACCATAAAATTGCTTTTTTCTATATCTGATTCAGCACAAATAGAATATAGATGAAAAATGAAAGGACATGTAAACAAGAAAATACTGAATAGCATGGTCTGAAGAAATGATGAATAACCACTAAATACTGTAAAATTCCTTGTAACAATACAATTTGAAATATCTGTAACAGGTTAGTCCCTGATATTATTATAGTATTGTGGTACTCATGATGTGAGTTTGGGTCCACTTGTCCTGCTGAAGATAATACTCCAGGTGAACTTTAACCTTGCTTGAATGTCTCAAAGGATAGCGCTTTAATCATGAAGCACCTGGATTTTTGCTGTATGGTAGGTGTGTTTTTATGGAGAAAAGGAAGGAAAAATTTGTGATGTTTGGTTTCCTAACACCAGAAATGTCCGAAGTAAGAAACCTGCCTGTCTTGGAGTCTTCCACTTCCCTTATAATTTCATGTTTACCAGCTAAAGATATATTTGACAGCTTTATGAAACAACATGCCTAACCACCAAAGATGGGAATCACCATCCCACCAAAATTTATCATAGAATCATAGAATCATTAGGGTTGGACAAGACCTCTAAAATCTCCAAGTCCAGCTGTCAACCCAACACTACCATGCCTTCTATGTCTGCCTATATCAAAATATTACTTCCTGTAAGAAAAGAGAAAATGACTATACATGACAAAATATTCAAATAATAAATCTCTGCTTTTTAATTTCTAATTCCAGCCCCCACAACCTGAAATATCACACTATAAAATGTTAATTTGACTTTTCAGTCTTGATTCAAAACAGGCTTGAAATGTCTTCCTTGTTATTTCATCGTTTCCCTGCCATGAAAATCTGTCTGAAGTTATCTCCATTTTCCTAAGGAAATGATGGGAAGGAGTAGAAATTTGTTTGTTTTGGATAATCAGTCAGAGTGGAGAAAGACATTTAACAAATTATATCAGCCTCCTTGATTAGGAAATCGAACAGGATATAAGCCCTCTCATTACGTTTTTGGCAGTAGACTTGAAATGCTATGAAGACCACATTTTCCTCACAAAATTTCTTAGTTCTGGTTGCACTGAAAAACAAACTTAAAATTTGACAAGTATTTCATGAGTCTTATATGATCTGGATTCATTTCAAGACTGCAGTAATTCTTGTCTGATCCTGTTTAATTATCACTCAAATAAATGACTAGAAATAACAGAAAAACCTATTTTACTTATGAGCTTGTATTATAATTGTTATGGAGATGAACTGGGATTTGCTTTTTGTTGTGTGGGGTTTTTTTTAATAAAAAATTTAGAAGCCACAGTCAAATATGGAGAGCAGCGGTAAAGAACGGTGCAACGTAACTTGACAAAAATGAGCAGTTTTGGAAGAGGAAGAAGAGTGAGCATGTTAAGTGACAATAAAATCAACTGTGCTGTTTTATTGACAGGTGTTCTTACTTCAGTTTCCCATAAAAAATGTTAAAACTGTGATTAAAGAACAACATGTACATGACAAATTTTAATTATTCAGGATTAAGTAACGATGTATGTTCCCTGATAATCTCTAAAGGTGAAAACAAATGTATTTTGGAAAAATAAACGGTGACTTTTTACTCATAAGTCAGATCTCTTTCAAAGTCGAGACTTCTAGCAGAATGTCTCTTATTAAAAGGAAATTAAAGCTATTATAAAAATGTTGTTATTTAGATATGTTGGTTTAAGCCTGGTAGGCAGTTGAGCCCCACCCAGCCACTCACTCATCGGATGAGGGAGAGAACTGGAAGGGTAAAAGCATGAAAACTTGTGGGTTGAGATAAAAACAGCTTAATAGCTAAAGTAAAAGCTGCACGTGCAAGCATAGCGAAATAAGAAATTAATTCACTATGTTCTATTGGCAGGCAGCTGTTTAGCCTTCTCCAGGAAGGCACGGCTTCATCTCACTTAACGGTTTCTTGGGAAGACAAATGCCATAACTCTCAGTGTGTGTGTGTGTCCCTTTCCTCCTTTTTCCCCAGCTTTTATTGCTGACCATGATGCCGTATGTTTTGGGATATCCCTTTGGTCAGTGGGGTCAGGTATCCCACCTGTGTCCTCTCCCAGCCTGCACCCCCAGCTTACTCGCTGGTGGGACAGTGTGAGAAACAGAGAAGGCCTTGATGCTGTCGGTGTAAACACTGCTCAGTGATGGCTAAAAGGTCCCTATGTTATCAACACTGTTTTCACCACAAATACAATATATAGACCCACACAAGCTACTATGAAACCAGTGCAAGATTCCACAATAAAAATATTATTTTTAATGTCATGTCTTTCACTATATCCACAATTAGAACCTTGATGCTATCATTACAAACATGAATAATCACACATATAATGAGTACATCTTGTACTAAGCTATTTAGAATCACAATTATTTGCATACTGATCCATATACATGCAACAAACTATTCAATAAATACTCCTGTAACACTCTCACACTGTAAAAGTGTTGTCAGATTTAAGACAATATAATCCAGCAAAACATTCTACTGAGTCAATACATTAGTATTTATCACAGATCTTTCTTTCCTTCATTTCCTCTTCTATTTTATCAGAAATGCTAACGTGGTAGAGATAATGGACATAGTCTTTTTTACACACTTCACCAAAGTCTTGTCAGTGACTTGTCAGATTTCTAGGTAAGGTCATGGTTATTTAAGGTTCGTTAAAGGGCATTTGTCTACTCATTTTCTTCCATCCACTTGCATGTTTGATACTATTTTCTGCTGTCCTTTATATTGCTCACTTGATTTTGCAGTCATTCCAAAAAAAAGAATAAAATGCTTGGCTAGAGGTGTCTCCTAAAGAAAGCTGTTCACTGCCTGATGCAGCTTTCTCTATTCATTGAAAGACATTAAGCCACAACAGTGTGCGCTTTTTTGACTTGGATTGCTAGGTGTATAAGAAGGAATAATAATAATAAAAAATCCTGATCCGTCTATTTAGTTTGAGACACTAGATAAACCCCTCTATTCCTTATGGTTAGTTGTATTAGGATTTCAAGGGAGATATCTGGGTAGGCATCATATTTCCTTCTTGCTGTTTGTAACAAAAATGGTTAAGTTATGGACTGTGGAGTGTTTAGTGAAGAGAAAAATCTTGTGTTGAGCTGCGCAAGCAGAGACACAATGATTAGTATTCCTAATGTCACCGAGACTGAGAGAAGCACTTTGCGCCAACCAAAGTCATGTTAATATATATCTTTCACAATGTTTTTTATTATTGTCTTGGTGAAATAGCACTCTGGGATCCCAGCTACAGAAAGTCAAGATCGTACTTATGCCATGCCTGCCCACAGCCTCACTGAAGTCACAGAAATTAACAGCAGTGCCTAGTGCACATTTTGCCATCCCTTGAGAACATCCAGTAGAATACATCTGCTTTCTGCATGGCCTCATAGAGCAGGACTCACTGTATCCTTCCTAATATAGTCCTGCCAAGACTGTCTTTGCTGCAAACACTGTAGGCCACAAGGTAAGAATGAAATTTATCTATATGCACCAAGAGAAAGCAAGAAAGAATAATGAGAGCCACAGGAACTCTTAACATAATTACATAACCTCCAGCAGAGCCAGCAAAACATGAAAACTAATTTCAGGAACAAAAGCTATAAACCTTAATATGATGTTAAAAAACCTAGGAAACAAAGTAATGCCTCACTTCCATGATCTTCAATAGCGAAATAGTACTTCAGAGCAATAAAGTTCTCAGATCTTTATCTAGAGCTTATTACTTACAGTGTTTCAATCCAGATGCTGAAGATAATACTTCTAAATGCAAGCTAGCTCATAGAGCGGTACGTGGTTTTACTGCCAGCTGAAGGAGTATCCCTTCTCATAGACCATTGCCCCTTCTGTCTAGAGCCCCATCTGCCTGGATGAGGAGCACAGGGAGAAGAAGAAATCCGATAGTTTGTGCTACAGGTACATTATTCCTGTTTTCTCTTCTGGTGAGCAGAATCATGGTGCCTGCGTCTCTCCTTACGCAATATACAGTTTGGGAAGAGGAGGAGATAACGCAGGTGCAAAACCACCATATGACCTGACAGAAAGGAATGATGATACCTGAAGAAAGAGCCAAATTTGGTGGCCTAAGAGTCCCAGAGGACTCCTCCCATTCCAGTTGTCCTGGGTTAATCTGGGATATTGTTAGTTTTCATAAGAAGCCAGGAGGGGACAGAGCTGTGACAGCTGATAAAAACCGGCCAAACAAATATGGAGTATTTGATACCATGTGCCATCATGCTCGGTTCTGAGTGGGGGAGCAGGCCGGGGGCAGGCTAATCATGGCTTGGGAGCACACTGGGTGTTGGGCAGTGAGAGAGAGTTGCTTTGTGTATTCCCTTGTTTTTGTATGTTCTTCCTGTCAATACTGTTGTTGTTACTGTTTGCTTCCTTTGCTGTTCTCTTAAACTGTCCTTATCCTGACCCACGAGTTTTGCCTTTTTCTTCCGATTCTCCTCCCCACCCCACCAGGGGAGATGCGGTAGAGTGGCTGCGTGGTCCTTTGTCACCTGCTGGGACTAAACCATGATGCCAGTCCAACAAATGCAGCTGCTTTTTTTCCCATTTGCAGGGAACACACACACAGTGCAGAAACAGCCGGCCACAAAGATCAACACAGACAGAGTGCAGTGCCTTTAACCACACCCAGACAAACACAAAGCTCACTCACATAAACATGGAACAACAGAGATGGCCCAGCCTGTACTTGCTTTCCAATGGATCAGACTGGAAATTCACTGGTGATGTGCATACACCTTCACTCTCTTGATTCAGAAAAACATACATCCATGGATCCCTTAAATAGTAGCATTGGCTTCATGTCTAGCAAGTACCAGATTATAGGACACTTATCCAGTCACGAGCTGAGATCTCTACTATTTTGAGGTGCAAGTGTCCTACTACTCACCAGCTAGTCTACTTCAAAGCCCATTAGCTAATGAATACATTCATAACTCTCCCTGTGTGTTCTGAATACAGAGTGACATCACACTGAAATATTTAGTAATAGAGTTTAACAAGGAGATGGGATGAACAGTGGTGATCAGGCACCAGGCTCAACCAGAGAGGCATACCACCCAGCAGCTTGTTTACTTGCAACTGTCCCTGTCTATCCCCCACTCTCTCCGCTATTGTCTCATTCTTCCCCTAACTACCTTGCTGCCTTCTTTTCTCAGACCTTGCCTTGTTCCAGACAAATAACTTATCCCACTGGACCACATTTTGCTACACCAGTATCCCACTTTGCAACTTTTGACACCACCACCCGGGCAATCTTTGCCTTCATTTTGTTTTGGCCTGGATAAATGCCAGGTGCCCACCAAAACCACTCTGTCACTCCCACTCCTCAGCTGGACAGGGGAGAGGAAATATGATGAAAAGCTCAAGGGTTGAGACAAGGACAGGGAGAGATCACTCACCAATTACTGCCACAGGCAAAACAGACTGAACTTGGGGAGAAAACGGAGTTTAATTTATCACCAGTCAAATCAGAGTAGGATAATGAGAAATAAAACTAGATCTTAAATCACCTTCTCCCCACCTCTCCCTTCTTTCCGGGCTCCACTTCACTCCTGTTTCTCTACCTCCTCCACCCCTCCGAGCAGCACAGGGGGACGGGGAATGGGGCTTGTGGTCAGTTCATCACACACTGTCTCTGCTGCTCCTTCCTCCTCAGGAGGAGGACTCCTCATACTCTTCCCCTGCTCCAGCGGTAGGTCCCTCTCACGGGAGACAGTTCTCCACAAACTTCTCCAATGTGAATTCTTCCAATGGGCTGCAGCTCTTCACGAACTGCCCCAGAGTGTGTCCCTCCCACAGGGTGCAGTCTTCAGGAACAGGCTGCTCCAGGTGGTGAGTCCCCCATGGGGTCACAAGCCCTGCCAATAAACCTGCTCCAGCATGGGCTCTTCTCTCCACGTGTCCGCAGGTCCTGGCAGGAGCCTGCCCCAGGGTAGGGCTCCCCACAGGGTCACAGCCTTCTTCAGGCATCCACCTGCTCTGGCGTGGGGTTCCTTCCATGACCTACAGGAGGATATTTGCTCCACCGTGGACCTCCATGGACTGCAGGGGGACAACCTGCCTCACTCTGGTCTGGATCACAAGCTGCAAGGGAAGACTCTCTGCTCCAGCATCTGGAGCATCTCCTCCCCCCTCCTTCTTCACTGACCTTGGTGTCTGCAGATTTGTTTCTTTCACATCGTCTCACTCCTTTCTCTCAACTGCCGTTTCACTGCGGTTTTTTCTTCCCCTTCTTAAATATGCTATCAAAGAGGCTCTACCACCATTGCTGATTGGCTTGGCCTTGGCCAGGGGTTTGTCTGTTTTAAAGCCATCTACACACTGGCTTTATCAGACATGTGGGAAGCTTCTCACAAAAGCCACCCCTATAGCCCCCCTGCTACCAAAACTTTGCCATGCAAACCCCTAACACTTAGTTAGGGTCTGGAAATTTTAAGTGAGAATATTTTTCTATTCACAATCAACAAAACGAAGAATGTAGCTAATAAAAAATAATTATGTGTGGATCTAGGTGTGAAAACTCCATGCTAGTGAAGAAATTACTTCTGAATAACCAGAATAACAAGAATGGTTAAAGCTGTACATTTTTTCCTAGCATGTTGAGAAATACTGAGTAAGAACTTTCATGAATCTGCAGTGCTGATTTGGGATTTTTGGGTTTGTTTTATTAGGGAAGGGGTTGGTGGTGGTGGTGATTTTTGATTGAAAGTTGCTCTTAAAGTCATTCATATTTAGAAAAAGAATCATAGAATCATTTGGGCTGAAAGGAATCTTTAAAGGTCATCTAGTTCAACCTCCCTGCAATAAGCAAGGACATCTTCAACTATATCAAGTTGTCCAGCCTGGCCTTGAATGTATCCAGGAATGGGGCATCTATTACCAATCTGGGCAACCTGTTCCAGTGTTTCACCACTTCCATGGTAAAAAATTTCTTCCTTATATCTGGTCTGAATTTACTCTCTTTTAGTTTAAAACTTGTCCTATCGCAACAGGCCTTGCTAAAAAGTCTGTCCCCATCTTTCTTAGAAGCCCTCTTTAAGTACTAAAAAGCCGCAATAAGGTGTCCGCAGAGCCTTCTTTTCTCCAGGCTGAACAGCCCCAGCTCTCTTAGCGTTTCTTCATAGGAGAGGAGTTCCATACCTCTGGTCATTTTTGTGGCCCACCTCTGGACCAGCTCCAACAGGTCCGTGTCTTGTGCTGACAGCTCCAGAACTGGATGCAGTACTCCAGGTGGGGTCTTACCAGAGCAGAGTAGAAGGGCAAAATCACCTCGCTTGAAACAGAATTTCTGTTTACCTCATATGCACATTGAAGACCCCTATGTAGTCATGAAAATTTTGCATAAAAGAAAAATGGAAAAGATTACTAGTTAAATGGTTCACTGCAGTTTTACATGCACACATCTTGAATAACCAAGTCTTTAAGATGACTCAGTATTTTTCTTACATTTCATGGAGAGCTACACTTTAGCACTTGTATAACTGATTACATATTAAAAGACACTGCTTCTCAAGAAGCTAGTTTATTCAATGTGCAGTAAAAATAAATTGGGGGGGGGGG
>Ga0065711_1040806_pt1 | contig 16662 bp, 16 predicted proteins | sample Hoacrofraction12_FD_59098 | JGI IMG/M metagenome (GOLD analysis project Ga0065711, IMG submission 59098) | Hoatzin crop microbial communities from Cojedes, Venezuela - Epithelial fraction 12 v2 (version 2) | ecosystem: Host-associated > Birds > Digestive system > Esophagus > Crop | place... | reverse complement strand
GAATGCAAGATCTGCGCCCTGATCAAGATAGCAATGTTCTATAAGTGCACAATTTACACCATATGCTCTGGCATTTCTTAGAATTCCGTAATAATCGCCATTATTTCCGAGCTTTGTCTTGATGCCTCTTTGATAAAGGCCAAGGCTCATGAGTTCCTGCTGTTCAACATATGCAAATTCATATCCGTTTTTATAATAATCTCCGTATGCGCTTATCCAGATTTCAGAACCGCAAAGGTCATGTTCAACCGACGCATTGAAATGTATGGAGTACATAAAGTCGGCATTTACCGAAGCTGCAAATTTAGCTCTGTCAGCAAGAGATACATATGTATCTGTAGTTCTTGTAAGATACACTACTACATTATCGAATTTTTCAAGATATGCCTTCATTGCTTTAGCAACTTTTAGTGTTATCTCTTTTTCGCTATATCCATTATACTGTGCGCCAAGATTTCTGTCTCCTGTGCCTCCGTGTCCGGGATCTATAACTATTACAACAGGATCTGTAGCTGCATATGATGTTGTAGACAAATCATATGAAAAAAACATCATAAAAGAAAGGATAATAGCAAAACAAATACTAACAATTTTTTTCATATATATCTCCCTCTTATATTACATTTCAGTGTTATCGACATCATTTGGAACATCCGAGGTTTCATTATTTTCGAAACTCATTTGGCTATACTGTTCAAGCATAGGCTGGAGTTCTTCTCTATTGGATCTAATCATTTCGGAATATGCAGATATTTCTCCAAGCATACCTTCATAATGTTTGTTTGTAGAATCGATAGAGTCTTGCAAAACCTTTTCTACATTTGCAAGTAAGCCGTCTGTATACTGAACCGCTGCGCTCTTCATATTTTCTGCTTCGTATGTTGCTCTTTTCAAAATAGCATCAGCCTGGACAGTCGCCTGCGATACGATACCTTGCGCCTCATCAAAAGCCTGCTTTTTTATCTGATGTTCGTCAATAAGCTGATTCGTCTCTTTCTTAACATCAGAAAGCATTTTTTCGGCTTTTTCCTTTGCGTTGTTTATTATCTCATCTTTTTGATCGAGTATTGCTTTATACTGCTTGATTTCATCAGGTGTCTTTGCTTTAAGTTCTCTGATTAAATCTTCTATTTCCTCTTTGTTTACCTTGATATAAGTATTTGACAATGTCACATAATTACAACTACTGATATAACTCTCAATTTGATTTATAAGTTCCTCAATCTTGCTATTCATAACCGGCCTCTCTTTTATTTTGCATAAGTTTATCTTGATGCATATTTCTCTTTTAATTTATCAAGTACATATGGAGTAACAAGGTTAGATACATCCCCGTTATAACTTGCAATCTCTTTTACCGTAGAACTGCTCAAATATGAGTATCTAAGATTTGTGGTAAGAAAAACTGTATCAACATTATTGTGAGACAATTCTCTGTTTGTTTGGGCTATCTGCAATTCATATTCAAAATCGGTTATAGCGCGAAGTCCACGCAATACTATATGAATATTTTCTTTTTTACAATAATCGATTAAAAGCCCGTCATGTGAATCAATCTCAATGTTAGATAGATGCTTTGTCGCATCCTCTATCATTTTAACACGTTCATCTACTGAAAACAACGAACTCTTGCTGGAGTTGTTCATAACAGTTACAACAACTCTGTCAAACATAATTGATGCTCTTTCGATTACATCAAGATGTCCTCTTGTTATAGGATCGAACGATCCGGGGTAAACAGCTACTTTCATCAGTTTTCTTCTTTCTTTTTCAAAAATACATGTTTATTTGTTTTATAGAGTTTTTCTCTTGTTATCTCATATCCGAAGTTCTCTGCATAAGAAAAATCTTCATCAAGCGCCGCTTCGCATATAATCACGGTGTATTTGGTAACATATGGCATCTTTGAAAGTTCGCTCAAAGTATGCTCATATAGACCGCCCTCATACGGCGGATCTATATAAATTATATCAGCTTCCTTTTCATGGATGAGTCTAAGCGCCATACTTACATCTTTTTTGATAATTGTTGCTCTGTCATCAAAATGGCATTTATGTATGTTTGCCATAATGCATTTGTATGGGTCATTTCCTCTGTCCACAAAATATGCATGCTTTGCGCCCCTTGAAATCGCCTCGATTCCTATACCGCCGCTTCCTGCATACAAATCAACAAACACGCTCCCGGGAACCTGCATCTGAATGATATTAAACAAAGTTTCCTTAATTCTATCCTGTGTAGGTCTTGTATCGTCTCCGCTTGGAGTTATAAGCGGCACGCTTCGTGCCTCTCCTGCTACTACTCGCATTTTTTTACCTCTTAAATTCACGAAATATCTTTAATTTTCGTATCTGATTTTTCTTATTTCAGTTTTAGTTTAGTACCTTTTTGATTTCTTCCGGATATCTTAATCTCAGCAAGATTTATATTTTTATTTCCGATGGTAACTTCGAAGCTTTCTACATTAGCAAGCAAGTATATATCACTTACAAAATCCTTCTTTGCAAGGTTTATACCATGAACACCTGCTGCCGCCTTCTTTTGCTCAGGTACATCGGAAAGCATAAATCTAAGCACATTTCCGTTTTCCGTCTTTATAATTATACTCTCTTCATCCGAAATAGGATATACAAAACTTAGTTCATCATCTTCGGACAGTTTCGTTGCCGCAACAAGTTGTCTTGTTACGTCGAATTCTCCGCCGGAAACAATCTTTATCATTCCCAGTTTTGTCACAAAAAGTAGTCTGTATAAATTCAGACTTGATTGCGGAAGTACAGATATAATAACTTCTTCCGTTGTATTATATTTTGATACGTTATCAATCGGAACACCTTTATCTCTCATTTTTCCGGCCGGAAGATCCTTAGCCTTTATTGTATGGAGATTTCCTTTAGATGTAAAAATACATACTTTTCCTGTATTTTTCATCTTAAAGCTATACTTAAAGTCTGTCTTTATTGTTTCGATGTTTTTGTCATATGTGTTTGCATCAATAGTCTTGGCATATCCGAAGCGGTCCATGATGAAAGCAACATCAATTTCTTCTTCTTTCTTTTCTTCGTATACTGCCTCTTCATACTGACCAATTTCCGTAAGTCTTTTTTTCTTGTACTCGTTTCGAATATTTCTAAGTTCTTCTTGAATAACCATTGACATGGACATTCTATCTTCAAGAATATCTTCATACTTATAAATATTTGCAACTGTCTGCTCATGTTCTTTTATCAAAGCATCAAGTTCCAGACCGATGAGTTTGTATAGTCTCATCTCAAGGATGGCATCGGCTTGTCTTTCCGTGAAACTAAGCTGCGTTGCCATAACTTCGGACTGTCTGGATTTAAATCTTATTCCGTCTGTTGTTCCGTTTACAAGACATTCTTTGGCCTGTTTTCTATCGTGAGAGCCTCTTAGAATCTCAATTACAAGATCTATTACATTGCAAGCTTTTATGAGACCTTCCTGAATTTCTTTCTTTTCGCGTTCTTTCTTTAGGAGCGTTGTATACTTTCTTGTTGCTGTTTCGAACTGGAATTTGATATTTTCTTGCAAAATAGCCTTGAGGCCCAATGTTTCAGGTCTGCCATTACATATAGCGAGCATATTTACGCCGAAAGTATCTTCAAGTTTTGTCTTTTTGTAAAGAAGATTTGTGAAATTATCAACATCAGTATCCTTCTTTAGCTCAATAACAATTCTAATTCCTTCTTTTGATGACTGGTTGGATATGTCTATAATATCATTTGTGATTTTCTTTTCCGCAAGCTGAGCAACATCACTGCAGAACTTGCTGATTCCTGCACCAATCATTGTATAAGGTATCTCTGTTATTATTAGATTGATGTGTCCGTTCTTTAGCTTTTCTGTTTCTACTCGTCCGCGAATTCTGATTTTGCCTTCGCCGCTTTCGTATATTTCAAGAAGATCATCTTTGTTTATAACAATTCCGCCTGTCGGAAAATCCGGTCCCTTTACGTAGCGCATGAGATTTTTGGTAGTAAGATTTTCATCTTGCATGAGCGCTATTTCCGCATCTATAACTTCCGCGAGGTTGTGAGGCGGAGTATTTGTAGCCATACCTACAGCAATACCTTCCGATCCGTTTATAAGGAAATTCGGTATTTTTACAGGGAGAACCGAAGGTTCCGTCTCTGTGGCATCAAAGTTTGGTATAAAGTCAACTATATCTTTGTCAAGATCTGCGAGGAAATTCTCCTGCGTCACTTTGGCAAGTCTTGCCTCTGTATAACGCATTGCAGCAGCTCCGTCACCTTCGATGTTACCAAAGTTACCATGTCCGTCAACAAGAGGAAGTCCCTTCTTGAATCCCTGTGCCATAACAACAAGGCAATCATATATCGAACTATCACCATGCGGATGATATTTACCCATGGTATCACCAACGATACGAGCACTCTTTCTGTATGGTCTGTCATATCTTATACCAAGTTCATACATATCATACAAAGTACGTCTTTGAACCGGCTTTAATCCATCTCTTATATCGGGAAGCGCTCTTGCGACGATAACGCTCATCGCATAATCTATATAAGATTTCTGCATAATCTCAGAATATTCACTTCGAATTATTCTCTGTTCTTCCATACAAACCTCCAATTACAAGTTTAATTAAAAATCAAGTTCTGCGTCATCTGCATGGTCATGAATGAAAGCTCTTCTTGGTGGTACTTCTGTGCCCATAAGTAGCTCTGTTATTCCTGAAGCCATTTTTGCATCGTCAATTTCAACAAGGCGCATCATTCTGGTATCGGGATTTAGTGTAGTATCCCACAACTGACCCGGATCCATTTCACCAAGACCTTTGTATCTTTGAAGTGTAAAACTTCCCTTATGTGTAGCTCTATACTTTTCCAAAGCTTTATCATCATATAAGTATTCTTCTTTTCCCTTTGACGGCATAACTTTATAAAGCGGTGGCATAGCAATATATACATGCCCCTGCGAAATGAGTTCCGGCATAAATCTGTAGAAAAGAGTAAGCAGAAGTGTTGCAATATGCGCACCATCAACGTCGGCATCGGCCATAATTACAATCTTGTCATAGCGAAGCTTTGTGATGTCGAAATCATTTCCATATCCTTCGGAAAATCCGCATCCAAAGGCATTTATCATGGTTTTTATTTCTGCGTTTGCAAGAACTTTATCCATAGACGCTTTTTCTACGTTTAGTATTTTTCCTCTGATTGGAAGAATAGCCTGATAGTTTCTATCTCTTGCCATCTTCGCAGAACCTCCGGCAGAATCTCCCTCTACTATGAAGATTTCACATTTACTTGCATCTTTACTTATGCAGTTTGCAAGCTTTCCGTTGCTATCAAAAGAGTATTTTTGTTTTGTAAGAAGATTTGTTTTTGTCTTCTCTTCTGTTTTTCTTATTTTGGCTGCTTTTTCGGCGCAGCTGATAACAGCTTTTAAAGTCTCCAAATTTCTGTCAAAAAATCTTGTAAGCTCGTCACCTGTAACTTTTGATACCACTTTGCCCGCATCTTGGTTATCAAGTTTTGTTTTGGTCTGACCCTCAAACCTTGGGTCTGGGTGCTTTACGCATATTACAGCTGTCATTCCATTACGAACATCGGCACCTGTATAATTTTGATCTTTGTCTTTGAGATTTCCGAGTTCTCTTGCATAGTTATTTATTATTGAGGTAAAAACAGTCTTAAATCCCGTAATGTGCGTACCACCTTCGGAGTTGTAAATATTGTTACAAAATCCAAGAACATCTTCATGGAAATCATTTACATACTGAAAGGCAACTTCAACCGATATATTATCACTCTCGCCTTTAAAATATACTACATCATGAAGGGTCTGCGCATTTTTGTTCATCTCTTTTACAAAGCCCTTTATACCTTCTGGCTCGCTGAATTCAAGATGTTCTATGCTTCCCTCTCTCTTGTCATCATAGATTATAAGAAGTGATGGATTAAGATATGCCGTTTCATGCAGTCTGTTTTTGATATCTTCTTCTTTAAATCTTGTTTTTTCGAAGATTTCTTTATCAGGCATAAATGTAATTGTTGTTCCATGCTCTTTGGTTGTGCCAAGCTCGGGAAGAAGGCCGTTCACCAGTTCTGTTGTAGGTTTTCCTCTTTCATATGAGTCTTCATAAATATAACCATTTTCTTTGATTCTGATTTTGAGCCATTCAGAAAGCGCATTTACAACAGATGAACCTACGCCGTGCAAACCGCCCGATGTCTTGTATGCCGCATTGTCAAACTTACCGCCTGCATGGAGCGTTGTTAGAACTATACGCTCAGCTGTAATGCCTTTTGCATGCATACCAACAGGGATACCACGGCCGTTATCTTCAACAGTTACAGAGCCATCAGCTTCAAGTGTTACATGTATTTTGCTACAGTATCCGGCCAAATGCTCATCGACTGAGTTATCTACTATTTCGTATACGAGGTGATTTAATCCTCTTGTAGAAACCGATCCGATATACATACCGGGTCTTTTTCTTACGGCTTCAAGTCCTTCAAGCACTGTGATACTGTCTGCATTATATTCATTTGTTTTTGGCATGTGTTTTAGAACCCCCTAGTAAAGAATTCACCTGCGAACCTATTTTATTCGCAGGTGTTTATTTCAAGTCATTAAAAATTCGATTATTTGAAATATTAAAGTGCATTTATTACTTCAAAATCTTTGTAACTGTGACCGCAATCGATCCCGGTCCTATGTGACATGATACGGAAAGCGATAAAGGATCCATTTTTACATCAAATCCCGGAAATGTTTCTTCAATAATTTTTTTCCATTCCATTGCTTTTTCTTTATCCTTGGTATATGCCGCATTTATTATAACATTTGAAGGATCAAGACCTCCAAAGCGTTTATTTGCATCATCTGCTATAGCATTCAGCATTATTTTTTCTCCTGCGGAAGCTGTTCTTGCTTTAGCAAATGCATCAAGTTTACTGCCCTGAATCTGAAGTACGGGTTTGAGTCTAAGGAGAGTTCCAAGAGCTGCCGCAGCAGGTGTTATTCTTCCGCCTCTCTTTAGATACTCAAGTGTATCGAGCATGATATAAATACTTGAATTAAATTTATCTTCTTCAAGAATATTTTTTATCTCAAGTGCACTTTTTCCTTCAGATGCAAGTCTAATCGCATCCATAACAGAGTTTCTTTGTGTAACAGATATTCTCTGATTGTTTACAACTTGAACCTTGCCATCATAATCAGCAGAAAATGCAATTGCATTTTCACACGAAGATGAAAGCCCGCTGCTCATTGGGATATATACTATCTCATCATATTCTTTTAGTACTTCATCCCAAAGATCCATAAGATCAGCAGGTGAAGGCTGAGATGTAGACACGTCTTTTTTATCTGTCAACATCTCATAGAACTCTTCCTGTGACAAATTTATATCTTCGAAATAATCCACATCATCTATTCTAAATGGCATAGGAACAACTCTAATTCCGAGTTCTTTTCCCTCTGCTTGTGTTATACCGCTATTTGAATCGGTAATTATAGCTACCTTTAACATAATCTTCCTCATTCTTCTAACGTCTATATTTTTCGCAAAAACCGCCTTTTCTATATTACCTTGCGATTTGCCTCGTGTCAAATATCTTTTAAATTAGTTATCATTTATTTTATAAAATCATTCATTCATATTTTATCGCATTTTTAAAGAGTTTAAAGTGTCACATTTTTGTTAAGCACATTTATTATTTTTGAAAGACTTTCATTTTCTTTGCTTGTAAGAGCCGGATCGTTTTTCAAAATATAGTCGGCATCGGCTGCTGCATCTTTTATTATATCGCTATCTTCATAAATATCCGCAATTTTGAAATTAAGTTCTCCGCTTTGCATGATACCAAACAAGTCTCCGGGACCTCTTTGTTTTAAATCTTCTTCTGCGATTTTGAATCCATCGTTTGATTTTACAAGTGTATCAAGTCTATTCTTTGCATCATCGCTATCGTTTGAATTTATGAAGATGCAATAGCTTTGGCTTTTGCCTCTTCCAACCCTTCCTCTTAACTGATGAAGCTGCGCAAGGCCGAACCTTTCGGCATTTTCCACCATCATGACAGTTGCATTTGGCACATTTACGCCAACCTCAATAACTGTTGTTGATACGAGTATGTCGATATCTCCGTTTGAAAATTTTTCCATAATGGCATCTTTTTCGGCAGGTTTCATTTTACCATTAAGCATTTCGACTTTTGCACTGTTTCCAAATACGTTTCGAAGTTTCTCTGTATAGTCAGTTACATTTTCAACATCATTCATCTCTCCCTCTTCTATCATGGGACAGATTACATAGGCTTGTTTTTTATTTGCTATTTGCGATGCTATAAATTTATAAGCTTTATCTCTATATTCAGGGCCAACTACGCAGTTTTTTATAGGAAGCCTGTTTGCAGGCTTTTCATCGACAACTGACACGCTCAAATCACCATACAATATGATTGCAAGAGTTCTTGGAATAGGTGTTGCACTCATTGCAAGAACGTGCGTATTTGCACCTTTTTGAGCTAGTTTTTCTCTTTGTCTTACGCCAAATCTGTGCTGTTCGTCTGTCACAACAATTGCGAGATTTTTGTATTCTACATTATCTTGAATAAGCGCATTTGTACCTACACAGGTATTTACGTCACCTTCTGCGATTTTCTTTTTGGCTTCTCTTTTTTCCTTTGCGGTCAAAGACCCTACAAGGAGCACAGGCTCTATAGGAAGTCCAAATTTTTCTTTATAAGATATAAGTTCTTCAAAATGCTGTCTTGCAAGAACTTCTGTGGGTGCCATAAGCGCTCCCTGATAGCCGTTTGATACAGCTAGAAGAATTGTTGCAAATGCAAGAATGGTTTTTCCGGAGCCTACGTCGCCCTGCACAAGTCTGTTCATAACGTTTTTTCCACGCATATCGCTTGAAATTTCGTCTATAACTCTTTTTTGTGCGCCTGTAAGTTCATATGGAATATTTTCAAGAAACGCATCAAGTATATCAGTTTTTGACATATCAAAAGAATTTACCGACTCTTCTTCGCTTAGTTTTAACATTTTGAGTCTGAGGATAAAAAACAAAAATTCGTCATAAGAAAGTCTTTTTCTGGCTTTTGCAAAAGTTTCCTTATTCTTTGGAAAATGTATCTGCTTTATTGCGTCCTTATACGGCATAAAATTATATTTTTTTAGTATATACTCCGGTAGTTCATCTTTCATATATACAGCTGATTCCAGAGCCTTTTGAACAGCTTTTACAATCGTGTTATTGCTAAGTCCCTTCACAAGACTGTATCTTGGCTGCATAGTTCCTTCCAGAGAAAAATAATTTTGCTCCTCGTATATCTTTGGCTGTTCAAGGAGTTTGTTATTTCCCTTTTGCTTTAACAACCCCCTAAAAATATAATAATGATCTTTTTTTAGAGTATTTCTAAGATATGGCTGATTAAAGTAAGTAACCTTTACTTTGCCTGTAGTATCCGCAATTTCAAATGCTATAATAGACAGATTCCTTACATGTCTTACACTTATTTCGCTTACAATTTTGCATCTAAGCGCAACCGTATTGGATACTTTAGCATCTTTAACCATAACACTCTTCTCAAAAAAATCGTATGTTCTTGGAAAGTACAAAAGAAGATCTCTAATATATGTAACACCAAGCTTTTGAAAGAGTTTGAACGTCTTGTCGCCTATACCTTTTATATTTTCAATGCTTTCATTTAATGCATCTTCATTCAAACTATATATCCTCCGAGGAAAAAGAAAATAAAATAGGCCCATGACTATGCACAGGCCTTAAAGTAATCAATATATCGTTATACTTGTTCCGATAAAAGTTCTGTCATCTTGCGAATAACCGGTTCTACCTGTCCTGCTCTGCATCTTGTTATGAACTTACCATTATCAAAATAATCTTCTCTAAGAAGCATTGTGATAAGTGCACAGCAAAGATCATAATTTGCATGCGGAAGTCTCTTCAATTCTTCATCGCAAACTACAGGACCCGTTATCATGTAATCCGCATAATTGTATTTCAAATCGCCCATATTTCCCAAACAATTGTAGTAATCAACAGTTTTTTCCGAGCCCATGACAGTGTAAAGCACCTTGATTTTCTCTACATTTTTCATATGGTCTACCTCCTACCCAAAAACAATTTTATCATATGTTTTTCACTCTTGGGAGTCGGCATTTTTTACAAAATATATTTTTCTCTTTAGAGCACAACTTTTTAAAAACACGATTTTTATGCTTTAAACTGCTTCGTCAAGTTTATTGTTTTCTTCATTTGACGTCTCAGCAAACTTTTCAGATGACTTCATAACTCTTGCTCCAAGGCTTTCGTTATATCCATTTTTTTTGGCAATGTCTTTTATCTCTTTAACAGCTTTTTTCATCTCATACTCATTTTGACAAATCACAATCGGCATTCCATTTTCATATGCTGTTATGAATCCTTCTTCCTTTAATTTGTCAAAAAACTTCTGTTTTGAAATCTGTTCCATTCAGTCCTCCATAAAATACCCAGACAGATTGCTCTGTCTGGGCACAAATACTTCTTTATAAGTTTAAACTTACTCAACAGAAACTATATAATAGTATACAGGCTGACCACCAAACTGCATCTCAACGTCGCAATTTGTAAATTCAGACTCTACTCTGTCTCTAAATCTTGCTGCTGTATCTTCATCAACATCAGCGCCGAAATATATACTTATAAGTTCTGTTTCGTCTGTTACGAACGATGTGAGCATTTCAAATGTTACATCATCCATTTCTTTTCCGACAGAAACTATACCGTCATCACCGATTCCCATGAAATCGCCTTGGTGAATCTGCTTATCATCAATAACAGTATCTCTAACAGCATATGTTACTTCACCTGTCTGAACTGTCTTTATAGCATCAAGGAAATTTTCTTCATTTTCCTTTGCGGACAAATCAGGAATAAAATTAATCATTGCTGTTATGCCTTGCGGAACTGTCTTTGAAGGAATAACTATAACTTCCTTATCTTCGGACAAGTCTCTTGCCTGATTTGCAGCCATGATGATATTTTTGTTGTTTGGCAAAATAAATACAGTCTTGGCATTTACCTTTTCTACAGCACTCAAAATATCATCTGTGCTTGGATTCATAGTCTGTCCGCCGGATATAACCTCATCAGCGCCAAGGTCTTTAAATAGACCTGCAAGACCTTCTCCCGCACATACAGTTACAAAACCGAAATCTTTAGCTTCTTCTTTAGGCGTTTCAGACATAGTTCCGAAAGCTTCACCCTTTTCATCATCCCACTTTGCGGCATCATTAAGTACTGCCTCAACGTGTTTTCCGGAAAGTTCAATATTTCCCTCAGGATAATCAAATTCTGCTTTCTGCGGAATAGTTCTCTCAGCCATTCCGGAAATTTCCTGATCTATTTCATCAGCTTTGCCGTCTTTGTTCATATGGAAGAGCTTTTCTCTGTGCTCCATTCTCATATTATCAACTTTCATATTTGAAAGCTGTCCAAGAAGAAGTGCCTTTTGGATAGCAAGTCCCGGGTCATTTGTATGTACGTGTATTTTGCAGATTTCTTCATCTGCTACCATTACGATACTATCACCTATATCGCCAAGGAACTTTCTAAAGTCAGCTTCCTGCTTTGCATTTAGCTCTCTCTTTAAAAGAATAACAAATTCCGTACAATAGCCAAACTTAATCTCTGTAGGAGCGCTCTTTTGAACCATAGTCTTTGGAGCTTCCATACTATCAGATGAGCTATTCGTACTTGTAAAATCAATTTCCTTGCCCATAAGAGCATCATATGCTCCCTTAAGCACCTGTACGAGTCCTTCTCCACCTGAATCAACAACTCCTGCCTGTTTCAAAACAGGTAGCATATCAGGTGTCTTAGACAAAACCTCATCTGCATACTCGACTACCTCTTTACAAAATACTTCAAGGTCTCTCTCGCCTGCTGATGCGATTTCTCTTGACTTATCTGCTGCGCCCTTGGCAACGGTAAGGATTGTTCCTTCTTTTGGCTTCATAACAGCTTTATAAGCTGTCTCAACCGCTTTATCAAATGCGTCAGCCATGATAGCAACATCAATGGCATCATATTCATTTATTCCTTTTGTAAAACCACGAAGAAGCTGTGACAAGATAACGCCGGAGTTACCTCTTGCACCTCTAAGAGACCCCGATGATATACTCTTACATACTGCAGCCATATCGTTTTGATTACATGCCTGTACTTCTTTTGCCGCAGACATAATAGTCATTGTCATATTCGTGCCCGTATCGCCATCCGGAACAGGAAACACATTAAGCTCATTTATCCAGTCTTTCTTTGATTCCAATGTTTGTGCTCCTGCAAGGAACATCTTCGCAACCATACTGGCATCGATTGATTCTCTACTCAATTTTATCCTCCTAGTATCAGTCGATGACTCGAACACCCTCGACATATATATTTATTTTTTCAATTTCAAGTCCGGTGAATTCCTCCACCTTATACTTCACACTGTCTATTAAGTTATCTGCTACAGCTGAAATACTTACCCCGTAAGAAACAATTACGTGGAAATTTAGAACAAGTTTTCCGTTTTGATTAACCTCAACGTTAATTCCCTTCGTCATATTATCATTACGAAGGAGACTGACAAGACCATCGCGCAGACTTACATTAGCCATACCTACAATACCGAAGCATTCCATAGCAACCGTACCTGCATACTGTGCAATGACTTCAGAATCAATAGATATATTTCCCATGTGTGTATTCATTGTTGAAGCCTTCATTGGTTGTCCTCCTTATAAACTTAAAAATTGTCATACCTAAATAGATTATACGCACAAATAGAAGAAAAATAAAGAGATTTATTTAAAATTTAAATTATTTAAATCATTTTACTTTTGAATTCTTTTTGACAATAAAAAAGCATCCCGGCACAAAACCGGCGATGCTTTTTTGCCTCAATTCTCAAATCTACCATTAAGCTCTCTCAACAGCGTTAGATCTCAGACAACTTGTGCAAACATTCATTCTGCGATTAGATCCATTGATCTTAACTGCAACACGCTTAACATTTGCATTCCATGCTCTGTTCGATCTTCTATGAGAATGGCTTACGTTGTTACCGAAATGAACGCCCTTGCCACAAACTTCGCACTTTGCCATTTTGACACCTCCTTATAAGCCATGTGAAATCTGAATTATCTACATAACAAATTTTTTAAAACACGATGCGACAAATATTCGCAACATTGATACTATATCAAAACATTGAGTATTTTGCAAGCGATATTTTATCTTTTTAGTAATTTATTTGTCTTTAGTCTTCCAAATCCTCAAAAGAATCAAGAAGATTCTCGTATTCTTTGTTTATAATCCTTACGATTTCATCATCACCGTTTAAATTATCCGGATGGAATATTTTAAGAAGTGCCTTGTAACGCTTTTTTAGCTTTGCATTATCACTTATGCCCTTAAATAAAATTTCACATCCATATGCATCAATCTGCTCCTCTTTTTCAGATAAAAGCAGTGCATCTTCATCCAGCAGTCTTCTTTCAAGATCAAGTTTTTTCTTTAGCTTTTCAAGCTCTTGTCTATCATCATCAAGCTTTTTAAAGCCCTCATTAAGAATGCTCAGTTTTTCTTCAAAAAAGACTTTCTCATGCTCAAGATTTGCTCTCTCGCTCTTATATTCCTGCCACTTTGTATCAAGCATTTCCTTTTCTTTTTCAAGCTTATCCCATTCATCTGTTATCATGCTTTCCTGATTTTCGATGCGGCAACTTTCCTTGAACAAAAAAAGTCTAAGTTCACTAAGATCTTTCTCACTTCCGTTTACTATAATATCTTCCCTGTTTTTCTGATCCATAGAAACTCCATATCATGCTTATATTTTATTCATCACCAAATGCCGCATCTACGGCTTCTTCATCACTTGGCATGTCCTGACCTCTTGCTGCAAATTTATCAACCACATCCGGTACAAGGTCCAAAATCTTTGTTACTGCGTCTTGATTTTTGATATTAACAAGTTTGGTTGAACCATTCTTTATAACAAGTACGGCCGTAGGTGACATTTTGGCACCGAATCCGCCCGCACCTCTGTTTTTTCTTTCTTCTGCTCTGGAACCTGCTCCGACGCCAAATGAAACGTCAACAAGCGGAAGTATAATTGTTCCGTCCCCAAGCTTTATAGGCTCACCTATGACAGTTTTTGTAGATAAAAGGTGATTCATTCCATCCATAAGGGAATCTACTACTCCATCAAAATTGTTTTCAGCCATTTCATCCTCCATTTACTTCATTATTTTCTGAACTCTGTGAATAATTTTCTTTATATTTTTATCAAAATAAACCTTTAGTACACAAATTAAAACCGTAATAAGCCTGATTCTGCCTTTTAAATTTACATCATATGCTATTGCATTTCTTTCAAAATCGGCATCAAAATCAATATATGACGGCAACATCGCATTTAAAACAGATACAGTCGCAAGTATATTACCTGTATTTGCAGGATCTTTGTCACCGTACAATATATATGCATCAAACTTTCTTGGCCAAATATGCCTGATTAGTTTAATAATTTGAGTCTTTGCACATTCATATGCTCTGTCAAATGTTGTAGACTCCAGCATGTCCAAAACCATTTCTATTTTAGCACAGAGCTTTGTGATTGTATATTCGATTTTGTCTATCCTATTTTCAAAATCATCGAAGAATTTATAGATTTTATCGAGTTTGTCGTACACAAAATCCATAGGTCTCCATATAGAAAATCCTTTATCTTCATTTGTATTTTTTGACTTTTTATTTTTTCCTTCAAAAAAATCTTTAAGAAATTTCTTTATCTTATTTTCTTTACTGTTTTTAGCTTCCTTATCAAGTTCTTCTGCATCTGTGTCATCATCTGTTTTATATATGGTCTTACGTTCGGAATTATCTTCTTTATCAGTATTTTTATATTTCGCGTTATCCGCTATATCTTCATTATATTTTTTTGAATTTTCAGATTCTGAATCAGTTTTTTCTTGTTCGTTTACTGTTGTATCATATTCCTTTTTACTTTTTTGGTTAAATGTAAATATTGAATCATCATCTTCTTTTTCCTCGGTATCTTTATCTCCAAAGATATCAAAAAAAAGAACTTTTAAATAAAATTTTCCTTCTTTTGGATAATCAAATCCTCCTCTTACAACAAAAAAGAGCCATGAAAATCTTAAGTTTGCAGTGAGATTTTCTTTTGGATTTAAATCTTCATATTCTAAATTTCTCTCGCTAAGTTTACCTTGCAGCTTATATCTTATAGGCACAAACAGTAATAAGATAAGAAGCACAAGTATAATCGCAAGAGCTATTAAAATCGCGGTTCCTACGATTTTCAGAACTGCAAGTATAATTGAAAGCATCTTTTTCCCCCGTTAGTTTGCATTTAAATAATCGCTAAGTCTTCCGTCAAATCCGCACGTAATTGCCTCATCGGATATTTTTACAACAAGATCCAAAGCCTCACTGTAACCTCTTGCAATACCATACACATGAACAGGATTTTTCTTGTAATATTTTTGCTTAATTAGACCTGCATGAACAATTTCAAGCTGATCAATCTTATTTTGTGCGGGAATAATAAGAAAAATCGTTACAAGTCCTACTCCATGCCTTAGTTTCCACTTTATAAGTTCTGCGTCTTTTACATGCTTGCCTATATACAGATTTTTGTCAAATATGCAATATCTATCCATCGCCATCGCTCTCTATATTTAATCTACTCCGTTAACATCAAAATATTCGTCAAATATTCTTTTTGCAACAGGCACGGCCATATGTCCGCCGCTTCCTGCTTCTTCCATTATGATTGTTACGCATATTTCCGGATCGTCTGCAGGAGCAAAGCCCGTAAACCAAGCATGTGAATTTGAAGAGCTGTCTTCAAATTCCGCAGATCCTGTTTTGCCGACGGCAACATATGAATCTGTATTAAGGCCCGTAGCAGTACCGCTTTCTACAACTTCTCGCATCATTTCGGTAAGAGTTGCTGCTTCGTCTGATGTCATAATACTGCCGTATTCGCTTTCTTCATTTGACAAGATGACCTTGCCGTCTACGCTTTCTACTCTGTCAAGAAGATAAGGAGTCATGAGTACTCCGTCATTTGCTATAGCCATAGTTATCATATTTAGATGAAGCGGTGTCATGGTTGTGGAGCCTTGTCCGATTGAAAGCTGCATCTTATCTTCCGTAGATAGGTTATCTGATGCTGTGGCAGAACTTTTTTTGTATTCAAAGTCTACAGGAAGGCTTTGATTGAACAAAAGCTGCGATAATGTATCCGCAAAACTGGTTTGATTGAGGCTTAGTCCTATATTTGCAAAAGAACTGTTACATGAATTGGCAAACGATTCAAAAAAGTTCTGAACGCCGTGAACTTGTCCGTGATAACACTTGATTGTTGAACCATCTACTGTTATAGAACCTGTGCATTTATATGAATAATCCGCATAATCATCAGGATTTTCTCTGATATACTCAAGAGATGTCATGATTTTAAAAGTAGATCCCGGCGGATAAAGTCCCTGTGTTGCTCTATTTACGAGAGGTGCATTATCATCATCTGTAGAAAGGCTGCTCCAGTCATCAGCCACAGTATTTGGATCAAAATCAGGTTT
>Ga0065711_1040805_pt1 | contig 16662 bp, 6 predicted proteins | sample Hoacrofraction12_FD_59098 | JGI IMG/M metagenome (GOLD analysis project Ga0065711, IMG submission 59098) | Hoatzin crop microbial communities from Cojedes, Venezuela - Epithelial fraction 12 v2 (version 2) | ecosystem: Host-associated > Birds > Digestive system > Esophagus > Crop | place... | reverse complement strand
GAGGTTGGCCTTGGTGTTTTTTTTTTTTTTTAATTTTTCCCTTCATCTTCATTCTCCCTCAGAACAAAGATGTACCCATTCTTAAGATGTAAAGCTGTATCCTGTTTTGTTCCTCTCAGGAAGAAAATTCCTTTCTACTAATTTCTAATGCTTTACCTGTACTATTGTACCAATGAAAGTACTGCACGTGTTTATGGTAGAAGGCATTCCTCTTTATAATAAGAACAAGTTTAATTCTAAAAAGGCCTGAAGTGGATAAACAAATAGGTTTTGTCTTAGTGCTTTAATTTAATTTAGTTGAGTGTTCTTCAGGTGTGTTTTAACTTTTGTATATTCATTTGGATGTTTTGTTTTTTTTTTACCTATGTTTTTGTGCAGGCAGTTTGTGGTTGCAGTTGCAGTAGATCACCAATCAACACTAAAATGTTTTGCCTGGATTTTGAATTCTTAATTTTGGGGTTAAAGGGTATTTGGTTTTGCTTTAGGTTGAATTATTTCTTCCTGCTATTTGAAGAAAATACAATTAAGTCTGAAGCAAGATCTTTTTTTTCTTAATGAAGGGAGAACAGTGCATTCAATATGTATACCTTCATTCTCAGAGTCTCAGAAATTAATTCATTAAAGGGGAAATTTAACTAGTGATTCAGTGGTAAAGCAGCATGCTTTCATGTAGAAGATTTGAGTTCAAATTTACAGTTTTTTCTTCACATTTCGGGGTAGCTGTTATTGAGCAGGTATAATATAGTTTCTTAAGCATTTTCCCCTTGTCATACGCTGATTTCTTGTAATTGAGAATGGGTGCAGAACCTCTACTCAAAGGATGAAACCCAGGAGTTCCTGCACCAAGCATCTGCTGTCCCACGGCAAGGGATCATGCTAATCGAAACACTGCAGAAGTGCAGGGTGAAACTATTTCTGAATGCAGGTCCAATGGTAGCTGGGTGACACATTTTGATGCTTGGGTATGGGGTTTGTTTTTATTGCATTTTTACTTCAAAAGAGAACTTAACTATAGCTGAACTATCATACTTCACCAGGCCTTACTTGCTATAGCCTGCTATACATAGTTCCCACAGGAACTGCAGCCTCACCTCAGATGCCTCTGAACAACCAAGATTTCTTCTCCTTGATCTATGGATTTGATCCCAATTGGCAGGGATCCTGAAGCGCAACTTATACTCTCACCCTTGATCCATCTGGAAGCAAATCTTGCCACTATAGATCTGGTGGGCTTAGGCAATGTATACAGATAGAAAGGCTCAAATGAAGGTAATCACTGGCCTTGTTTGCTTATTTTAAAATGATCTTTTGTTATGCATTATGAAACTGAGATCAAATGCACAGTAGTGATGAAAGCAAAAGGCCTGTAACGGACAGCCAAGGGGACGTGCATCCAGTGATGAGTATCAGTAAAAGAGCAGCATCTTGCTAATGTGACATGGAGTTAAATATGCCTCAAGTTCCCCTGTTTTTTGAGTGACAAAGAGACCTTGCCATCCTTTATGAGCCTCATCCTTTATGAATTGGTATGCTTTTGCCCAGTATAGTGCTTCATTGCTCTATCACCAAGGCCAGTGTCAGTTTTGTGTTTAATCCCCTGGATTCTATCTGTGTGTCTATAATGCATCCCATAAGCTCTGTGAGAGCTTACATCCAGCACTTTGAATAAGCAAGTAGGATTTCTTGAATAATACTTAATTTGTAAGAATGTCCGTGTATGGTTCTTTGGTCAAAATTGTGTTGATAGCATACAAATTTCCGAAGAGAAGAAAGGTTACGTGTTCATGATTTATAAAGAGAAATGATTCTTCTTTCTCATGATATTTACTTGTGGGTTGTTTGTTTATTTGTTTGTTTCCCAGCAGGACAGGTTGTGTATTTAGAGGAGGCTGTAAATATGTGTATTTTTAATAGTGTAATAGATCTGGCATTGTGCAACTCATAAAAATGATATGCTGATAAAGCACTGGGCTGAGATATGGTGTTCCATCTCTAACTTCTTCAGAGATTTTGAATAACCCTTGGTTACTCACTTATCTCTGTAATTAATTTCACATCTGCAAAGAAAAGGAGAGTCTTACTTTTTCTCTTCCTTATATATTTCACTATTAAGATTATGAAGGAAAGATTTTTTTTATGCATGTTTCTACTGAACAAATTGAACAAGCTGTATCTTATCTGGGTTTTTCAGATAATCCTCTAATTTAGTCAAATGGGAATATAAAAAATATGAATTAGTCCTTTTTTACTGTTGTGAAACAGAAACGAGAAATATAGTCTTTTTAAGTATAATACAAATAAAAAAGTCAAAAATACTTTTCCATTTTTGTCTCATTGATCAGTTTAGTTTTTAAACATAAAAGGATAGTGCTCGCTAAGATTAATGTGCATTTGCATTATACAGAACAACGTATACATTTTTAACACCTTGCGTTCAAATTTGAGCTCTGCTTATTATGGAACTCATGTGCTGTTTCACCCAGTGAGTGATTCAATCTCTAAAGTCTGGTGAAGAAAATAAACATCTAACAGCACAATCAGCAATGGTGTTGTACCTTTCAGAACAGCAGTATTATCCTTAAATCTCAGGTTTGTCTTCACAAGACTTGATACGAAATAGTGCATTGTGTTTCAGTCTCAGTGCATGTTGTCACTAAAATGAGTATTCAGGCAGCTTAGAAAAAAGTAAGAGAAAAACAAAAATCTAGTATATTGTCCCAAAACCTAGCGAGTAAATCCTTGAATAACCAAATATTGGAGTAAGATCTGGGAATAACTAATGATCTCTAAAATGAAGGTTCTGCCACAGCTACGTAACGTGGACATTTCCAGGGTTTGGCAGCATCCGGGAAGATATTTTTAAAATTACAGTTTTATACCAGGACACCTAACTGTTACCATAAAATGTATTTTCTTTACTTATTAAGGTATAAAAAACATTTCAGCTTCCATCATAGCCTGCAAATAAACATTTTATTTTCAACATACATTTTCTTTTGCATTTAAATATGCAGTGTGTCTGAACATAACTGCTTTCAGTGATTTTAACTATTGGAAGTACCCAAAAGTAGGTTGTAGATTATTATATAATTTCTGGATATTAGTCTGAGAGGCAAATAAAAGTGCCAGAGCTAAACTTTCTAAGATCTTTCATTCTATTTGGCAATAGCCTATGTATATGTTTCAATTTCTAAATCTTGGTACATGCATAATTGCAATTTGATAATCTTGTATTACAAGCAACTATTCTGTATGCTCAGTGATCAACATTATTACTGGTTTGTCTGTAATAATGATTATTAATGCTACTAATATTTTAAAAGAAATATTATAGAATAGAATAGTTCAGCTGGAAGTGACCCACAATGTTCGTCTAATCCTATTGCCTGTTGGGCTTAGCTCCCTGAAATAACTCAGGCTGATGCTGAGAGAACTGGATAAATATTTAAAATAGGCAAATTCTTTATTTAAAAGGTAAATGTTCATAAAATGATAGAGAACATATATATATATGGGTAGTATTTGCAAGTGATGAATTTCATACTAACTCAAAATTCAAGGCAACTCCAGTAGATATCTGTTGGTAAAGCCAAATTACAAAAACAATTTCAAGGTAATTGGAGAAGGGGAGGAAATCCAACAGCAAACTCTTTACCTTGCACAGATCACTTAGTTACTCCGCTAAAGGCAGTGAAATACTTTTTGGTGCATGTTGATGTAAAGATTCCCTACAGTTAGACAAGGGTTTGAAAATCAGAGCTAGATTTGTCATTTTGAATTTTTGGTGAGTTTTAATTGCGTAAATACCAGCTTCTCAAAATTGCTGTTATTATAGATCAATCTTTGACTTCCATTAGAGCAACTATTTCAATTTCCATGCGCATTGCAGCCTTTCAAACCATTGCTGGACTACAAACAACCTTACTCTTCTCTCTTCTCCCTCTCTCTCTCTCTTTTTTTATTATTTTATTTTTTGGTCTTTGTTGCCACGCACATGTTGAGAGTTGCTCCTTTCACCTACAGGAATTTCTGTGATTCTTAGTCCTACAGTACACAGTCGGCCAGCTTAATTTATAAGACCAGTGAAGCTGTTATGGAAGGTTTTCTGCTTAAAATGGCTAAGCAGTATTCAGACAATTCCTTCTGCTAGCACTTCTGTGGGATGCTGACATCTTAAACCACTGAAGCTGTTGCTAAAGTGGTTGTGACTATACCTTAGCAATGCAAAAAGCTTAAAATATAAGAAAACAAATAATCACACAAGTGTTTTTTAAGGTATGGTTTCTATTTATAAATATGATTTTACTATCTTTTGTACCAATGTTATATTACTTTTATGGATTTTTGCTGGTAGCTGATTTTAGGTTCTGCTTCAGTGGTATACATTTTTAACGTAAGTAAAAGAATCACTAAATTTCAAACTTGGAAAATCTACATTTCCTATGGTGATATTTGAATAGTTGTTACTAAATTATGGGTTGGGTTTTTTTTTTTTCTTTTTTGTTTGGAACAAGACAAAAATGAAAGGCTAGCTTTGGAATCAGCTAAGTCTTAGTACGATCTTACTGTTTATGTCAGGTAAAAACAGAAGGGCTGTCTTAGTAATTTATGTTGTTTTCTTTGGGAAAACATTTTGGAGTGGAATAAGGGATTTAAGGAGATGCTTAGAAGATAAGCATCAACGTGGTCAACAGATTTTATAGCAAACTGTTTGCTTGTAGAGTCTTTCACAACCATATGCCGAGACAGTATGGATAGTCATTGTCTAGCCTGACTAGCATCTTGCTGGGGTAAATCATCTGACACTTTTTTAAACCATTTTTCTTAGTCACGTTTATGGAAATTTTGTTGTGCACGTAGAGAAATAACATGTCTTTGTTGCTTTAAGGGAAGCTGAAGGCAATTATGTTGACTCAGATTTGGGAAAGACGATTGTATGTGAGTCCAGCATCACCTACAGCCAAAGTCAGAGTCCTTTTAACTTTAAAGCTGTGTTTCCTATAGTAACTTCTATGTATTTGAGTACTGAGTCTTTTATCTCTGGCAATGTTTGAGATAGCATAACATTGTGTCAAAAGTAAGAGGGAAATTTCAGAATATGCCTCCATGTCCTGTTCCACCAAGTGCAGAAGTTAGTATATGTCCACAGTATGGACAACTGGAGAAAGGAGTTGTGGTCATGAAGGAGAGATGTGTTGGTGCACAATGAGAAGCTATACAAGCATAGATGTTACAGTCCCTGGTCCCTAGCCAAGAGGAGAAATGACATTGCTTTGTAACCATACAATTGCACTTTTTGTTTTGTGTTATGTTTCAATCTGTTTTGAGAATTAGACAAATATTCCAGCAATGTGATTTTTTTTTCAGCATCAGTGATCTCCCACACATGGCCAATCTTAAAATAGCTATTATGCCATTTTGATGGACAGGAAGATGATAGGATATCTTAGGTTAGCTTGGAGTTTGTAATTAAATAGTATGACAGCTAAATTTAAGGCCAGTGACATTAACCCAATGCTGTATTAGGAGGAGTGACTTCAAAGAATATGTGACTTTTATTTCAAATAATTTCCTCAGTGTCCAAGGAGATAATCTTCTCCATGTTTGCATACGTTATGAAAAATTTAAGTCCCCAGATAGTTTATCATTATTCATTCGCATGGAAACTATTGAAACTGCTATTTCTCTTCAAAGTTGGCACAATCTCTTGCAGTTTAGCAGTGCTCTGTTTCCATCACAGTTTTTTTCTTTACTGATATACTTTATTCATGTCCTTCAGTTACTCTATAAATGATGGGTTTCAGAAAGTCTTTGAAAAATGAAAACTTAAAATTGTTCTTTGCAGGGTTAATTAATGCTTCTGTCCCTGTGTCGCCTCTACCATGCATAGTGTGAGAGTTATTTTTGAAAGGCAGCACTTGAAAGCATTGCTGTGGGGCTCATACCATGCTGCCTGTTCCTTCTCTCTCCATGGGAAGTCCTGGTTAGGCCTCAGGCTTGCCTCACACATGCACCAAATTATCATACAGAAAAAGAACACAATGAGTTGCTATTGCTCAGTGTTAACTTACATTTTAACATCCTTCAGTGGGAGGTGCTTTAATTCCCACCTAAATTAGTGGAAATGTTTGGTAGAATCCTAGAAATTAGGATTTGCAAAAGCCTATTGGAATGTGTAGCATCAGTGTCTGCTATAACAGGATTTTTCTAGACTGATTTGAAATAGTGAGAACTCAAATTCATGTGGCTTTTGCCTTTCATCTTACTAGACCATGTTTTTTTTGTGGGGGGAATCTGGTTGGGTTTTTTTTTAACCTTAGTTTCTTTGCTTTTGTTGATTGTTATGTTTGGTCTTCAAACAGCTTTTGTTAGATATCTTAACTTTTTCTTGGATTTTTAGGCCCTCACCTTAGAGGCTGATTTTGCAAAGCAACATATTAACGAGAGCTGAACAAATTATTAGGTATTGGAACCCTTAAAACAGGGGAGTGATATAATTGTCCTAACTTCAGGACATTTTACAGTTATTATTACCCACTAAAATAGTATGCATGTGTATGTTAATACATAAAAAACTTTTATTTAAAAAAATATTTGTGCTTTCACAGTATATTAGGTAGTATGTAAAGCTATCAGCTGTTAGATATTTTAAAGTTGCCATATATTTTGAATTTTCTAGTGCTGATGAAATGAGATAATTGATGAGGCAATTTGTGGTACAGCATGAATATATAACATTCATAAGATAAAAATGGTTGCTGAGGAATTATAGCGTATTTAGTAGCATTAACTTTTTTGCCCTTTGTATAATGGCATAAAAATGCTTCTGGAATGAAAATGGGTCTTTCCTTGAAATATATCCTCCATTAATATTGCTTATAATTTCTGTTATGTATCACCAATTATATCTTGGCACTTTGCCTATTGTAGTGGATATGCTGTTACAGTTGCACCATTTCATCTAGAAGACCTGTTGGCCTGGAACAGTACATTACGTTTACAGCAGAGAGAGAGAATTTAGGGAGAAATGAAATTTTCCAGAAACTCTTGCAAATGGAGGTTGGATGCCTACCAGAAATGATGCTAAGGAGATCTGAGGTATGAAAGAGACAGAGAGAGAGACCTTCTGCTCAGTTGCCATTTAAGCTGTAACCTGCTCTGACAGTTGTCAACATTGCCCTTTCTGATTTCTCCCAGTTGTATTCCATTTATTATAAGCACTTCAAAGAGGAGCCTGCTGGGGAATCCAGAGGAGAGTCACTGCAGGAGTCTGGCTAACAGATTTAGTCAAAAGTATTCTTGCCCCCTGCTATGAGCAATAATTTAATGAGCACTTCACAACAACAATATCAAAATAGGCATGTCCCTTGCTTTCAGTAAAGGGAACGAGTGACAAGAACAGGCTTCCAAAACGCATCCTGTGTTTTTCCAGCTGGGGTGTGGGCCCCTATCTTTTGCCTTGTTACAGCGAGCAGAGAGCAGAAGTTAAAAGCTTGACCTGTTACACAGGATTCTTAATGTTTGAAAGCAGACAAGCGCTGCAAGGTTTTCTTACTGGCTCCCCAAAGATCTTTTTTTTTTTTTTCCCCCTCTTTCAAAATGAAAGAGATGTGAGTATCTGTATCTAAGCAGTTTTGTGTAATTTTGAAGGGAAGATGGGTAATGTACAAATCTCAAAACTGTTTTGTGGAATGTCAGATAAAAGTAAGTGGAATAAACCAATATGAGGCCGTCACAGTGTGGTAGAGATCTTTAAATGAAGTTAGTAATTCTTCTTACAGGATATCTGAGTGGCTTACTCTGACTGGTTGAGAGAGAGGATTCTTGTGCTGTCTGCCAGTACAACCTCTTGCAACTCCATTTTGCTGCAGTGGAAAAAAATATACAGCCAAAGAATTACAAAACATTCTATAGAAAGAAACAATTTTCTGCCTGAGAGCAGCTGAGCATGACGGTTTACGGTACTTCTTTGGGGGAGCAACGTTGACCCTCCATTTAAAAAGACACTTACGAAAAGTACATTTTAACCTCAGTTGAAGCACTAGGGCTTTATGATGCAGTAATTTTCCAAATATTGTGCAATAGTTGTTCAATGGTATTTCCTGCAAAGTCAGGTGAAACAACTAAATGACTACTAAAAGAAATGCATACAATGCACATATGCACAGAAGAATCCAGTGGAGTACCGAAAAAATAGCATTACCTGGTGAAGGAGTACGGAGTTTTGCAGAGAGGTGTTTGCACGCAGAAATGGTTGTTTAATTATGCATCTAGTTAACTGTCTAAAATATAGACACACGATAATACCTGGCACACATTTCACAGGCACGGGCTTGTTTGTTTTGCTTTTGAGGCACACAAAATTATCCTCATATTAATGTCCTACATACTCGTTACAGATCAGTGCTTGTATGTTAGATTATTCACTAGAGTTTACAAAACCTGTTGTTCTGTAATCCTAATTCAGTTTCTTTGCAAAGAGAAACTGTAGGAGGCCATCACTAGTACGCTAATATGGGGCAAGCTGTTACTAATATCAAATCAGAACTCATTAAACCACAATGTTGGAGATACCAGCCTGTTATTAAAGTCAGGTTGTGTAAGTGCATTTCTGTCAGTGAAAAAGGTGAATAGTTCACTCAGGATTACTAGTGCAGTTGCTCATAATTAGCCTACAGGATGTTGGATGTCAGTTTGTTACATCTTCAGACTATTTATGCCCTGGGGGCCTGAAAATTCATTTTAACATATCATATAATGGACCTTCCTATTATATCCTGCCTTGTTTTTTCTTTTTCTTCCAGTGAAGAAGGAAATCACTTCTTTAGTTACTTACCAAAAAGCCTCTTTTGATGCAAAACTGTATTATTGAAATGAACTTGATCAATTTAATTTTCTCACTTTTTCTGGGTCCTACTATGACTTTTTAGCTTCACAGAGAACAGACAGCTGGCTTTGCAGCTTGTAGGAGTGTGGATATCACTGAGGTCTAGATAACATTAATGTGACTGGGAGTTAATTTGCTTGTCTACGTGCTCTGCATTGTGGGGTGCATCTTTAGGTTTAACAGTTGTGCTGGAAAAGCTGTCTGCCTTCAGAGCTGGGTAGTATGAATAAGAGGAGATAAGAGGATTCACAGCCAGTGTAATTTCTAACTGATGCTGTTAAACCTTGATTTAGGATATTTCTGCACAGCGTGGCCCGTGCTCACAAAATGAAACTGGTGGACTGTGCTGAGATCATAGGCAGTGATTAAACATTTATAGTTAACCGTAGTATACTATGGTATTGCTGCTGCCCAGAGGCAAAGCATTGTAATGCAGATTCAGTATAGCTGCTGCAGGAACTCTGAAGCAAAAGGGAGCGCAGAGTCTCTTCTGCGGTACTGACTCCTGGCTCTTTTCAAAACTAAGTGCATTTCTCTTCTATTCTTCTTTATTTTAGCAAGGGGGCAGGGGGAAAAGTAAGTGCTGCAAAGAATGCTTAAAAAACTGCAGCTTCCTTTCTTTGTTCTTTACGTCTATCCTCTGCCTAAAGTTTATTCTCGTGTGTGTTAGGTTACTCTGCTTTTGTAAACTGGTTTATACAATTAAATTCTGCAACCCTAGGGCAAGTATGTAGCTGTGCTGCTGGTGATAACTCAGTTGCAAGATAGATTAAATAGAATGTCTGCTTGTAGAGGGCCACCATTTATTAAAGAAATGGGTGTAGACATTTCGATTTTAAATGCATTCCTGTCATATCTGTGATCCCTTCAGGTGCATATATCACAATCATGTTTAAAACAGGGGGGTTCTTGTTTGATTTTAGGTGGTTATAAGAAATAATTTCTTGACTGCCAGCAGCAGCTGATAATGTTCGCGTTCTGTGTTTTGTTTGTTTGTATTTATTTGCATACCAGAGACTACTGTTTGCATAATAAGACCACTTTTAGTTGAAGTCCCTCTATGGCTGATTGCACATGCATCACAACGTGGTAGTTTTTTTATGCTGTGCTGAGATCCAGTTCAGCTTTCTGTCCTGCAAAGTGTTGACTTGTAAAGATTCGCTGTATCTGAAGAAAATAGTAGGGTCATAGCAACATGCTTTTGATGCTAAGTGTCATAATTGTTATGCTGAGAATTTCCTGCTGCTGGCAGGTTGGTGGAAGAGGGAGAGAGAAAGGGACTTAAAGGACACAGATAATCACGTCTTCATTATGCACATGTAGCAGTTCAGACAGATAAACAAGTAATAGTTTACTGCAACAAATGGCATTGAGGGCAGAAAAATGGTTTTCTGCTAAAGAGTCTTAGAGGAGGAAGTTCTAAGATGAGTTCCTGTGGGATGTACAGAAAATACTTAAACCTGTTTTAGTCTGGATTTACTGCTACAACATTGGAATTACACTTTTAAAATCGCTTGTAAGCATGGATACAATGTTCTTAGAGAGGACTTTTATGATGGAATTACATAACCTGTGATATGATTAGCTAGTGCCACACTTGGCCCTAATAATTAATGTGATTTAAAAAGAAATACCTGCTGGTAAGGCACCTACTGGAGCGGTAATTATGCATTGGTAGTTCTTAATTCGCCTGCAGCTGAATATAAGCATGTCTGAAAGCTAAGCCTGACCTTTTCTCTGAAAAAGATTGGGAATTTCAGCAGGTTTCTTAGAGGAAAACATGGTACAATTGGCCCCATGTCAGATAAATGGCACCATCTCATAAATAAAGCGCTGCTTCTATCCTTACCGGTATTTGTATTTTCTATGAAATTTCGCTGTCCTGAGAATTCTGTGAGTGGCAACCGTGTTTCACAAGTGCTTGACTCGTGTCAGCATTTGAAAAAGAGAAGAAGTACATAGCTGTTGGCCAAAAAAAGTAATTAAAGGCAACATCTTGTTTCAATGCAGCGTTTTGAAAACAGGGATGACCTTTGAAAGTTGTATTGTCTTTTTGTTAGCTTATGACAGAATCTATACAAGCCTGATTTGTCACAGCGCAGTGTCATCTGTTGAGGAGAACTGTGGAACCGCTTGCTGTTGCTTATCTTGCTCTTTTTCATCTTTCTCATTTCTTTCTGCATTTGTGTTTACCCTTTCATTAGACATAAACACACCTTAGGTTTACCCCCTGGGAGGAAAAGGGAAGAAGAGATGCAAACCCAAGTCTGTACGAACATCAGCATGTTACAGAAACAGACATTTGTATCAGAGGAGTATTAATGTCTTTTTTCTAGGGCCTGGGGAAAAGGAAAGATGGAGCCACTGCGATACACAGAAAATGAAATGAGGACCTTTACTGATAATGCTACTACAAAGCATAGGTGTGGTTTAAGGGTTAGGGCAGAGGACTGGGAAGTAGGTCTTCTGGACACATAAGAGCTTCTTCAATTGACTTATTCTTGACCTTAGGTAACTTAATTGTAGCTTGATTTGCTGGCTTATGTAATAGTATAGGGTGTCTTTTTGTTTTGTGTGGATCTGGAGGGAATCGGTTGTTTGCAAAATGCTTTGAAATTCTCAGATGGAGCCAAGTAACTCATACTGGAGGCAGTTGGCAAAATTTTTATACTTCTGTTCTGCTGAGACACGGCAAAGGACAGGTAAAAAGTAACGCCTTTCAAACCTGACTTTCACTGCCTTGCAATGTGTCTAATTGTTTACCATGGTGTAAAGTCAGTGTAAAAATGCTACTGAACTAGAAGAAAACAGCATTTTATGCTCATTTTATCCAGGTACAGATCACTACGCAATGATCAAGACAGCAGCAAATCAGGTTTTCAAGGTAGATATAGGATACCCATGCTGGACAGAGTATGCTGCTATGCCCGCAAATACCCCTGAGAAACCCTCTTTCTCCTCAAAGAAGACATTTCTAGTAGGACATTTCAAAGCAATCAGACAACAATTTTCCTCTTTCTGTGCAGTCTGCCTCAGTGATGGCTTGCGACCTCATCCCAGAGGTGGAGCAGGAGAATATGGCATAACTTCTGAGCTAATGCTGCCTGAATTAGCACTGGTTGTGAATCTAATCTGTTGCCTCCTCCTAGCTGTGTGCTGTACCTGGTGGACGTAAGGGCTAGATTAGGGTCTATGCGTTGTCTTGCATTGAACAGTAAACCTGTGCTTTCTGTTGATGGAGAGCTTAAGATCCTCTCTTCTAGGTGAAATGACTCTGAAAGTGTGGCTTGATAGAAGAGACAATACTTTCATGCATCCGCTTCATTGCATATCACATTGCATAATGATGTAGGATTAAACTAATTGCATTCTCTTATCAGCTAGAATCCTTAAATCAGCTTGGACTCCATGTAGCATGGCTGGAAACGGCCTACAGAAAACTACAGAGTTAGCAGAGTCTAGAAAATAAACCAGTTTTCCCAGGTATTTGCCCCACATGAGGTTTTTTTTGTTGTTGTTCTGCTTTTCTTTTTTTTTTATGGGTTGGTTGGGTTTTGAGATTTGCTGGGTTGTTTTGGGTTTTGTTTTGTTAGGGGTTTTTTTCCTGTTTATAACATATAGTCTATATGTAGTGTTCTTTTTCTATAAACTGTGAAGATGTGGCTTCGAATATGCGGAAAATAGCTCTGGTATTAAGTTTTAACTCTTCAGTACCATTATCAATAGCATCTGTGATTTAAAAAATTAAAATGGGCTAATTCCTATGAAGCTCCTTCAGTCTAAGAGGTTGTTAAAGACAAACTGTGTCTAAACCGAAAGTCTTAGTGCATTCTTTAGGGAATTAAAATTTCAAAAGCTTGCCAGATATGTTTCAACTCAATAGTCAACAGCAGATGCCTATTCTATAATTGATTGTGGGGGTTTTTTTTAATGACAAATAGTAGAACTATGTTGAGAGACAGACAAGAGATGGACACTGTTGATCAAAGCACTGATACTAACATATGTCTTCTCTGTAAAGACCCTTTGAAATTAGTCTCCTTGCTAATTCATTCACTCTTTTCCTTAGAAGGCACCTTTGAGAGTGGCATTGTTTAATTTGTGAGTGAACTATATTTTGTTTGGTTATGACTGTATCTCAAACATGATGAGACTCTGGCCCTGGAGGTCAGATTTCTTCGGCCAATAGCTGACGCTGGTTGACTGCTTTCTGCTGTGATTCTGTGAACCATATCAGTATCGATCAGAATAAAACTGCTTTCATGTCTGTGATCTCTGATAGTGCTGTAGAATAACTTTTATTTTGGCCAAATTATACTTGGGTGGTTTGCCAAAAATTTTTTTTTTTTTTTCTGAAATCTAACTTTTATACGATATCTGGCAATATAGCCTGTCAGTTATTTGCATAAAGGGGCAGGCTTGGTTTTATCAAGCCCTCTTATGTAGCATAGTGAGAAATTCACCTTTTCCTCAAGAGTCTTCAGTGCCCAGTTGTCTGCGTTCTGTAAGGATGTTTTGGAAAATTCTGTTGAAAGAAAAAGGTTGCACTTGCACGCATGTTCTTCAGTATCTTTGGAAAGCTGCATGTGCCAAACTGACCTATTGTGAATGCTGGCATGGAGAGAAAGGAAAACAGATTTGTTACTGTGTGCAAATTCTCACAGTGCAGTGCTTAGAGGGGTACAATGCAATGTTTAAGGAGATGTTTCATGGATCACCTCACTCTCCGGGACAGCAGCTTAACCGGTAAAAGTCAGAGTCAGATTTTGAGGTGATCAGTGAAGTTTTCTGCCTGTGGATGAGAGGAGAGTGTGGCTTCAGATTTTCAGGTACCTGTGCCCCAGTATTACTGCCTGGGTTGGAACTGCACAGGTTTTTAGTGGCAGAGAGTAAGATGGGAAGTTTAAATAGGGATCTGAGGGTTGATTATTAAAATGTACTCCTGAGAAAATTGAAAATTTGGATAGTGAGAAGTCCTCAGATGGAAAATGGTTGTCAGTAGCTACAGGGATGTTTCAGAAATCATCTGTGCCATGTTTAATGAATCTCTCTGAGCTCTACAGCTGGGAAGATCAGACTTAAAAAAAGAGAATGGTTCAAAATAAGAAGCAGAAGAGACAGAGAGAACCTACTCTAGTTGTTCAGATAAATCTTTGTGATTAATTTATTTTATTTCTTCGGGAGCTCTAAAGCAACAGGTTGGGAATCTGCTAGACTAATTAAGATGCATGTGTGCACACTTCAGTCTGTATTCTAATGATGTATGGTTAGCTGTATTATACTGACATATGAGCAAATTCTTTTTCTTTGATTTCTTTTTCTTTTTAAGACAGTCTAACAGATGAATGTACTTGTTTATTAAAAACAAAGTGAAAATACACCTATTTAAAACAAGCAGCGTATCTACTTAAAAAATATCCAGCTTAAGAAATGAGGTCACTTATTTAAAGCTGAGATAATCTATAAATAGATACAGGACTTGCAGTTAAAATAGCAAAGCTAAACAAACACTGTCCTTACTCAAGCATTGGAAATCTCTGAAAAAAATGTAATTTTCTCTTCGTTTTCCATCAAAATATGTAGTTCTTTTCTAAGCAGTGTGCTACATGGTTTACAGCTCACAGGTAATAGCAGCATCCTTCATTCTGTAGAGCAGAAATCTGCTTTTTTCCTGCCCAAAGTAAGGCAAATGGCAACTACAGACGGCAGTAAAACAGGCAAGGATGCTATTTTTTTTGCAACAATAATGACTTTTTAAATTTATACTGATAAAAAATATACTTTCGTATAATACTAATGCTGGAAGATTTTTGGCCAATAGATGGAAGTGGATTACAAATGAATGTCAATGAAACTGTTACAGGTGATGATTAATAACTCCATGACAAAGTACGTATTAGTGTAACTGTTCTGTATATACACTGGATTTTTTTCAAAAGCTTCTTTGGCTTTGTAGAGGTGTAATGGTCTGTGCATGTTGCTAGTGGAGAATGTTAGCCTTAGGTATGCAGTTCATTTAACAAGAAGTGAAGCAGCCAATTATGTATGTGGAAGTGACATAAGCACACATCTTTTTCATATATGGAGTTCTCTAATGAGACATAAAAAAATTTACCATTTGTTCTGCTTTAAAAATGACTGTGAGGGGATCTTACCTCCCCGTGTTTCTTCACTCTATTTATTTGTTTTCTTCTAAGGGTAGTAAGCTGGGAGATGCATGCTGTGTATCGTGCTGTGTTTTCAGTTGTCATTTTGAGGTGATATCCAGACAGTAAGGTCAGACAAAAAGTGTATGCAAAATGGGCCAGACAGAAAGAAGCTTGTCAAATGAATTAAAAATGTAATATATAGATACATATTCCACACTTGTGAAGTAGTTGGCTTTAATCTCTCAACTTTCTTTATTGCTTACATACATACATATGTATGTTTTGAGTATGTTTTGAACTAACAGGTATAAGTAGTATAAGTACATGCACAGTATAAGAAATTTTCATTAAGGCATCAATTAAGACTTATTCCTAAATCTCAAAAAAATGTCCGTATATTCATAAATTTATCATTCTACAAATTAAAGATGATTTTTCAACAGATCTCGATTCTCAAATATGTCTACATTGTTTTGTATTTAATGAACATCTCAAATGCTTTTTGAATTTTAGCAAAAAACAGTATTTCACTTATGCTTTGCATCTCGAGTAAAAGATGTACTGAAACGTTTCTTAATTAATTAATCTGAAATTCTCACACTTTTTAAGTGAGGACTAACTGTTCCAATCTAAACGTTTCAACCACCTAATATTAGGATAAATGTGTTCTACAAAACCAAAAAAAAAAATTGTTTTTTCTCTGACTCTTCGTATCTAGGTAGCATGCATAGCAAAGAGTGCTTAGATGAAAAATAAATTTGAAATATAGCCTATTTCTCTTCTCCTGTATTATTTTTTTTTCTCTGTGGCTGTGGTACCAAAGCAGCTTCAGCTGTTACTGAATTTGCAAAATTACAGAAGCTGATATCTGTCACCGAAGCCTCACTCTGAGCCACCTTATACGGTAGTGTGAGAGTTTTACTGCACAAAGCTCATCACTGGTCATTCTCTCATATCACAAAGAATCACAGAATCACAGAATCACAGAATGGTAGGGGTTGGAAGGGACCTCTGTGGGTCATCTAGTCCAACCCCCCCCGCCGAAGCAGGGTCACCTACAGCAGGCTGCAGAGGACCTTGTCCAGGCGGGTCTTGAATATCTCCAGAGAAGGAGAATCCACAACCTCCCCGGGCAGCCTCTTCCAGTGCTCCGTCACCCTCAGAGGGAAGAAGTTCTTCCTCATGTTCAGGTGGAACTTCCTATGGTTCAGTTTGTGCCCATTGCCCCTTGTCCTGTCGCTGGGCCCCACTGAAAATAGTCTGGCCCCCTCCTACTGACACCCACCCTTGAGATACTTAAAAGCATTTATTAGGTCCCCTCTCAGCCTTCTCTTCTTCAGGCTAAGCAAGCCCAACTCCCTCAGCCTTTCCTTGTAGGAGAGATGTTCCACTCCCCTCATCACCCTCGTAGCCCTCCGCTGGACTCTCTCCAGAAGCTCCTCATCTTCCTTGAAGTGGGGAGACCAGAACTGGACACAGTACTCCAGATGGGGCCTCACTAGGGCAGAGTAGAGGAGAAGGAGAACCTCCCTCGTCCTGCTGGCCACACTCTTCTTGATGCACCCCAGGATTCCATTGGCTTTCTTGGCAGCCAGGGCACACTGCTGGCTCATGGTCAACCTGTCA